>SDBS01004566.1_pt1 | contig 13534 bp, 35 predicted proteins | sample 2277091 | NCBI WGS metagenome assembly SDBS01 (sample SAMN10404972, study PRJNA504765) | marine sediment metagenome | isolation source: marine sediment core GS10_PC15, 163 cmbsf | place: Arctic Ocean: Southern Knipovich Ridge | collected 2010
ATCGGGTTCATTGTTGCTATCCAGAACGCTTTTAACGTGTGAGGCAATATAATTGTTTTCACTAAATCCATTTGCTCTGAAAAACTCAATAGAATCTTTTATCTCACTATCTACACTAATCCAGTTATCAAGTAGGTTGGTTAGGTCTGTGCGAAAAGCATTATCAATTACACAATGATCGGCTGTTGTAATGCAACTTTGCCACTTTTCTATAAACTCTTTGATCTTTTGTTCTTGTGTCATGCTATATTCCTTTAGTTATGTGAGTAGCACCGGAAGGATGGCTCATTACACCAGGAACCGGCACTACCCACGTTTGACCGTTACGGTCTTAAATCTTTTAAATAGTGGATCTTATTACAAACTTCACAAACTATATAGCCGTTTCCATTAGGTGCTTCGCTATCTGGCACGGTTTCGTAATCTTTAATGCTCAGACATTCACAAATAACCGGATACCATCGCATAGTTGTTATTAATTGCGCTTTGCCGTTGTGGATATTCAATATCTGACTTTTATGTAGGTCTAGTGGTTCGCCGTTAATCATTAATTTCATTGTGTCCATGTTATTCCCCGCTTGGCTTGATTGTTTGTTGATAAGACCATTCCATAAACTCCATTAATGTAGTTTTCGATAGTAGTTTCTTCTTACAACATATAAAATCAGCGATAAGTTCATCAAGTTTTTTATGTAACTCTTTATGTCTTGCGAGATGTTCTTTTTTTGTCATCTTATCCATTTTGATTTCCTGTTTTTTGGTTTATTATTTTCAAGTACAAAGATAAGCACGATTGCACCAACGCAAAGTATATGTATCCATTGCATCAGCTTTGCTCTTGTACAAGCATTGAAGGTATTTTAATTTTCTTTTTTCCAAGTTTCATTTCACATTGCATAATTCCATACTCACAATTAGCAATTAATATTTTATGGCCATGTTCTTCTGGAACGGACTGTCCGTGCGTTACTTCGTGTATGAGGGCGATTTCTTTAAAGACCATTAATGCCATACCTCTTATATAAATTGTTATAGTTTCGCTCATTATGACTGCCTATCGAAATTGACAGGGGTAGGTATGGTTATCATGCCGGTTTTCATTTTTCTATCTCCATGCTGTCCCAGTCCTTCAACGCCCTGTTTCCAACTTTAACCATACTTTGCAATCTATTATTTCCCTGTGTATATCGCACTGTGTCGGGGAAATATTGATAGGCTTTTGTAAGTATTCCAACCAACATTTCTAATTCACTTTTACCTAAAGCAAGTAACAAACGATATTTAAATTTACTGCCTCCTCCGCTGTGGGCTATTTCCTTTTTATATATTTTCATTGTGAGTACCGCATTAAATATTCTTTATAAGCAAGATTTAAACTATCGGACGAACCCTCGACAAAGGCATGTTGAAGTATTTCCTCCGTTTCATTGAGCCGGGCGTATAGGTCCTGCATCTGTATTGCTGCCGGTTTAAATACGATCGGCTTTTTACCTTCCCGGATTATCTCGAAGCGATCCGGCAAGTCTGCCATTTTAAAAACTTCATGATCTTGTGAATCAAAAACGTATAGAATTTTCATGTAGTTACCTCGTCTGCATAATCATAAACAACGTGAGCAACATTACTTCCAATTGGATTAGACAAAAGAGTATTACAAAAAGGGCAAAAATATTCAACGCTCGAAGTTCTTAATACCCTTCCACATTTACAAGTAATGTTTACTTTTTCTACTTTTTCAAATGTTTTCTTTTTCATGCGATATTTCCTTAAAATAGAGTTAGTGGTAGTTTGATAGCTTTTACGGAAGAAACCTCCGCATTTTGAAGATTTGGCGGATCTGTGTGGATTTTGTAGGCTGGCGTAACGTCTGTTTCGTTCGACCAAACCTGAAAGCCAAGACTAAGCCCAGAATTTTCCGGTATTGACTTAACATCTACTCTCGTCCCCATTGGACCTTTGCTTAATACTTCGGCAATAGCACCATTACAGATAATTTTAGATCCTTCCGGTACGTCTTTAATTTTCATGCTATTGAGTCGTAGAGTTCTTCTATAATTTTAAAACCGGCATAAACTCCAGTATACATTATGCCGCCTAACAATCCAATAATTAAGGATGGTATCAAAACGGGCAACGTTAGTATTGCTAATATAGTTTTCATGGTTTCTTCCTCTCGGCGCATTGTTTAGCGATTAGGATAGTGCCTATTAACAAAATTGCCATGAAACAGAATATTCCAATGTAGTTAAGTAGTATTTGCATGATTTGTCCTCTTTATTTAAAATTTAAGAAATACTCTATAAATTTAGTAGAGTGTTTTTTGCATAACCAATATTCGTCATTATATACATTTATTAAATATATTCCTTCGTCTTGTAAAACAAACAGCCAACGACAATTACTGCTCCATGCTTCTGATTTCAATTTTTGTATTACAGGGTTAATTGCGGATTTTGTAAGTTGGATTAAATCTTTTTCAATAGAAATGGGTTCATCTGTCAGCTTATAGTTGTCAACATTATATGCAATAAAGTCTCTAGTTTTCCCGTCCACTAAAAATATATAATGCCCACCCCTTTTAAACATTTCTATTTGCATTATTTATTCTTCTTTATTTTATATTTTAACGAATTAGTGTATTTTTGCATGAGGTCACGCTTGCGCTGTGCCTCTGTCTTGCTAAAAGATTCCCCGTTAGTTATATCCTGTTCCGGCTTAAATGAGTTGTCGTTACCGTAAACTTCTGCTACTTCTATGTGGAATTTCATGTTACTTTCCCCTTGTCGTTATGTAGTATGCGGTTGGCGATGTTAGCGCGTGTCCCTTTTCGTAATCAAACTCGTGTTCATCTTCAAGTATAACCACCTTGTACGGCTTTCCCGTTAGTTTGTGATAGTATGTAACTATTTTCTTTATAGTGCCGATTCCGTCGTCGCCAAACGAACCCGCCGCGAGTACGCTAACTTGTTGCCCTTCCTTGTATTTCATATTACTTCCCCTTTTTATTGTACCAATTAATAAATTCTACTACTGCTTTATGTGCCGGCTTAATTTGATTATACCTAATTCCAATACCGTAGCTTCCAAAAGCAGAGCCAGCGTCATGTATATCTACAATTCTATTTATTTTATCCACCACTGGCATTAAAAGATTCCAGTCATTATCATAGTTAAATCTTGATATAGCAAGTGGATTTATTGACATAATTATATCCCCTTTTATGTAAACTTCTTTAAGTGTAGGATGTGGTGTCCAGCCGTCAAATTCAGCGATTAGTTTATTATCTATTGTTTTTTGATTCATGTGATTTTTCCTTATGTTAATTAAAAAGTTATGTCGTGGATTATATTGTGCGCCACGTATGAAACAGCAAGCGCAAGCATCACAATTAAAGCATAGATCACTCGCCGCATTATTTATCACCATAGATCAGCTTAAATAATTTATTATATTGCGTTTCTAGTTCGTGGATAACACCTAAGCCAAGACTAGATGAATGATAATACTTTACGTGTCGAAGTAAGCAGTACAGATTATTACAGATTTGCGCTAATTGATTGTTAAGTGTATCATTCATGATTATTTAAGCCTCTTAAATATTAACACAACAACCAACATAACAATAGTTACATTAAATATTATATTCAGGCTGTTTAAGAGTATGATTAATTCTATTGATTGATTCATTGGTTAGCTACCACTTTCATCATCAACAAATTCAGACAAAGTAATATGTGCGTCCCTTACTTCATCGTAAATAATTTCTATTACAGGATGATCAGCACGTATAGTATTAAGCCGTGCAAGTGTAGTGTATAACTTATTTAATAGACCGTCAAGTATAACAGTCTGTTCAGAGTTTAATTTACTCATGGATTTTCCTTTTTATTGTTATTTAATGTCTAACTGTATAAGAAGGTACAAAAAGGTCAATGTTAAAAGCAAGGTTTATTTTAATTATATGTACATAACAAGATTACAACTCATTATGATTAAGTATTAAATGTATGTGGATATTACTTAACTCACAGACTACATAACTATTACCATTAGCTGTTTTATATCATTTTGATATAGCTCAATTGTAATGGTGGGATTGTATTCCTATCAATATAAACAGTGTTAAATATACGTGCAAGGGTTGTGAACAAATGTTCACCCCTCTTTATTGGTTAATATAAACAACTACTTAGCCACTACTGTTAAGTTAACACAATGGCATTTCACAGGCGGTGGAGACACAGATTCGGGGATCAACACGCTGATTGGAGTACATGGTTTGAGTGCTTAGTCTTGTTTTTTGATATAAAGCAGACTACGCAAAACTCACGCAACTACATACAATACAATGACTTACAATATCAATACCTGATACCTGACTTAAAACCTGACGCTGATTCAGCCATAATGACACACAAATCAACATAAATTAACCGGTAGACCCACCCATGCCAAGCGGGTACACCCCCTCGTATTATATATAGCTATTACATCAACACCCGGGCTAGTTGAAAACAGTCTTAGTAAGTAAGAAGTCATGTATAAATAGCTATTTACGTAGAGATTCCGTTTAAAAGGTAAGTAAAAAAGGTTTCGTTAGTTGCAAAATCCACTTGACTTATTGTAACGCTTTAGTATAGTTTTGTTTGTTCTACAGAAAAGAATTACAATCATTTCAGAAAGGGGAAAAAATGGACACATTTCAAATAACGGTGATAATCGTTTACACAATAATCTTTACATTAATTGCTACATATCTGATATCAAGAGTAGTTATCCGGATAAAAAAGAAAATTAAACATTATAATTCACTATGGTCCACGTTGCACAATCTAAAACAGGATACTGCTGACATGGAAGCTGATATAACGGATATACAGAATCTAAAAATAGCAAATCGATTGAGGGATGTAGAGAAAATAGCAAATAATTTTGATCGCGACATGAACAATTACAACCACTGCATTACCCGCGATAATGTCTCTTTCACGAGTAAATATAATGAAGTAATCGGCAAGTTCAAAAAAGGATTAAGAAACGCTTTTAGGCGTATCACAAAATTGGAAGAATTCAATGAAGATTTAGGAATGTGGCACGAAAGATTGAAAAAAGTAGAAGATATCACCGATAAATTAGAGAAGGCGGGTAAATGATGACGATTGACGAGAAAAATGCCAAAAGCTAGACTGTCTAAGCCAAAGAAATGACTAAATATATCTTAGAACTTTTGAATGAGGATTTTGAAGTTGTTAGAGAGAGATTAATTGAAGCAAAGAGCTTAGAACACGCACAGAAAAAATCGAAGTTGATATTGAGGGGATATAAAGGCACCTGTTATTTTGGCGCTATGACGCTATCTCATTATGGACTTCAATCGTTTCGTGAGAATAAAATTAGGAGGCGAAGAAACAGATGAAATACAAAAATTTCGAAGAATGGTTTAATACACACCCGGGCAAAGATAAATTCCACTATACGAAAGAGGCGATGCGCGATGCGTGGGATGCAGCACTAGCAAGTTTTTTTGGTGCTAAAGGAATTGTTAAACTTAATATACTTAGAAAACACGCCGTTATTGGCCAAAAAATCCACGAATTATTGACCACCATGAAGGATGCGATGAAAATTGACTGTACTTGTGATAAGATCAAAATTAAAGGCGGTGCGCCGTGTATATGTGCGAGAGGCAGCGCCGTAATGCTGTCCACAAAGGAACTAGGTGCATATTTACAAAAATTAAGAAAGGAACTCAAATGAAAACAATTAAATATCTTTTTGTAACGGTACCAACATTTTTAATTCTGTTGCCCGGTCTTACTGTTGGATTTATCGCTAGTCTAATATATCACGGTTGGATTACGGGATGGGATTCGGCAGATAATTTTTTAAAGTGGTTAATCAAATGAATACAATAAAAGTAGGCAGTTTAGTTAGAGATTTATATTCAGGGTTTTTAGGTATGTCTATCGCAAGAGTAACCTATATGAATGGTTGTGTTCAGCACGAAGTACAGGCACACGCTGATAAAAACAATAAAATGCAACCTAACCTATGGATCGACGAGCAACAATTAGAGGATTTGGAACCGGAGGTAGACGATGTTCTTAAACCGAGAAAAAAAAGGAAATATGTCATTAAAGACCAAAAAATATATAATGCAAGTAGGCATAGGCGTAGGTTTGGCGGAGGTCATAGAGGACATCCATAATGAATACAGATACCGGAAGAATCTACACGCCAGAAGAAATGGCAGAATATGAAAATTTGTGGAAGTCTAAGGATGGCTCGAAATGAGAATTAAAAAACTAAAGATACCAATATACAATTACCGGTTTACTTTGATCGAATCTTCTGATACTAAAGAAATGTTCCAATATTTTAAAAAAGTGGATGTTAATTTTGATAAACACGAATTATTTGCACATGCCCTTGAAGCAACGCGCCTTGAAAAAGGGGAAAGATGGTTATGTGTTTATTTGGTACTTAATCGGAAAAATAAGTTTAATATAATGTCGCATAGCATTATTGCACACGAAGCCAAACATATTGCTGATTTTATATTTGATAAAATCGGATGTCACTACTTTGACGACGAGCCGCACAATTATTTAACTGAATACATAGTCAAAACCGCCAATGAGTTTTTAGGAATTAAGGATGAAATCAAATGAACACACTATTTAACAAAGTATTCGGCGGGTGCAATATGGACAAACTTAACGATGTGGAATATATGAGACGTAAATCGGAATATGTTAAAAGATTGTTGCGCAAGCATCCGTCAGACGACAGTATTTTTGCGGACGAACGTGATTTATTGTGGAATAGTTACGCAAGGCTTAGGAGTGGCGACGTTGATACTATAAAGATTCCGGCACTAGGCGTTGAAATTAAAATTATGGAACCGTTTGATAATAATACAAAATTTTTTATTAACCAAAAAAACGAGGGAAAGATGAAAATAAACCTAGAAATTGCTAAGATTTGCCACCAGGTAAATCGTGATTACTGTATCAACGAGCAACTGGAAGCGCCGCCTAAGTGGGATGATTTGCCGGAATATGTTCAAGAGAGTATTGTGGCCGGCGTAGCAGAAGTTATCGCGGATCCAAAGGTAACACCGACACAAATACATCAAATGTGGTGTGACTACAAAGAAAAAGAAGGTTGGAAGTACGCACTTAACAAGGATCTGGAACTTAAAACGCATCCTAACCTAGTTCCATTCAAAGATTTGGACGATCTTGAAAAACGCAAGGATGTACTATTTATTCGAACAGTAAAAAGGGAAATGAAGAAATGAACGAATCAGTCAAACCAGGAAAAGAACAAAAACATTTAATAATTAATAACTGTCTTAGTGACCTTGAAGCCGAAGTGTCTTGTCTCAAAAATCTTGTAGGAAGGATAGAAGGCTCAGATCAGGATAAAGCTGCTAATGAAGAAAGAAAACCAATATCGCTGACAGCCTTCCTTAACGAAACACCTGATAGGTTAGCGCAATTAACTGTTCTTTTAACCGAGTATAGAAAAAAAATAACAGAATATTTATTCTGAGAAAGGGAAATAATGCACGTAACAAAAATCAAAATTAAACAGGAACACGTATCTATTGAGTATGACGAGGGGATTGTTATAAATGACGAAGAATTGCTTAATAGATACAGCATCGATTCACCGGAGCAACCGGTGACTACGTTCAAAGATGCTTTTCAAAAAATGGATTTCCATTTAATCGAATTATGCGAATTATGCGAAAAACCGAAAGATATACCGATAATGTGTGAAGATGTTGGTATTACCGGTTTATCGTTCAAATATAAAGACGGTGAACTGACTAGCGCAGTTATTACCGGAACGAAGCAGCTTGCATATTCGAATAGTCCGCTAGTATTAAATACACCGAACAAGTCAATTAATATCGACGGTGATTTTAATAAAATGGTACATCTTACGGATCCGTGTATTGCAGCACTAAAATCCGTAATCGATCATGCTAAAGATTATGTGAAGGGTGAACGGCTGCAGATTGAAATTGATTTAAAGGACGATACCAAGAAAGAGGCTAATCCGGAAAAATTCGATTCGCATAAAGCGGATGTTGATCCAAACGCCGGCAAGGGAGCCGAAACGGTACAAAGTGAGGACTTAGGACCGAAAAACGAAGATGTCCGCGACGATAGCAAGGACGAACTACAGGACCAACCGGAATAAAATTGATCTCTGTTGAAGAATATAAAGATTATGTAAATACGCTGCCCTGTCTAATTTGTGGCGGGGCAGCGGAAGGACACCACTTGGTTGCCGTAGGCATGGGTAGGAAGCGCGAAACGCCGAAATGGGAGGACTACACGGCAATTCCGTTAAGTCGTCGCTATCATGCCGAATTGCACCAAATAGGTAGAAAAAAGTTTGAAAAGAAGTATTATATCAATTTATACAAAGAAGCGCTAATAATTTTATCAAGATGGATATTTAATGAACAGCACAACACCTAAAAAATTAAAGGATATTTATAAAAAATGTCAAGAATTAGCTGTACCAAAGACTATTGATGGTAAATATTATATTTTAGACGATAAAGTGCGGGAAGCATATAACAAAAAAATAAGGGAAGATAATGGAAACAAAAGTAAATATTACAACAAACGTAAACAATGAAAAATTCTGCATATTAGACGGAGAGAGTTTTGTTACAATAGAAACAGATAAAGAAATAAAAAAACATGCTAAAAAGTTAAAAATTAGTACAGACGTATTAGATTTAATTGTTTATAACCATAATCAACTAATTGACGCATTAAATGAAGATTTGTCGCAAATATGGAAAAGATTAGATACTATTGAGAACAAATAATGGCAAAAGAGATCAAAGAAATCGAAAAACCTAAACCGGTTAAAAACCAACCGAAAAAGGACGTTAAGCAAGTAGATATTCGTTCAGAAGTAAGCGAGAGGGAAAGGAATCAACTGCGCGACATGACATCTGATATCACCAAGATTGCTCTAAAGAATAAAAAAATAGTAGCCATATTTATAACTATGGACATAAATGGAAAATTTCAAATTGTTCATTTTGGAGCCGGTCCGGAAATTGGTAAACGGTCAAAATACCTGGCTGATAATATTGCTAAATCGATAAAGCCGTTAATAGATGCCTATGATATTCCGCAAATAGTTGATTTACCGGCTGAAAAGGTACAATCGTGAAAGTAGAGGTTGGCAAAACCTATATAGTTAGCGAAGGGAAACACAAAGGTAAGAAAGTTTTTGTTTCTGCTGTTTTTAAGGACAATTCTGTTTTAGGTAGTTTTGATAGTGAATTTGCAATTATAGGAAGTGAAATCGTTATTAAATTAAAACCAAAAGGAAAAACAAACATAAAGGAGAAATCGTGAAAGTTACTTATCTTGATTTAAAAACCGGACTAACTACCACAGAAAAGGGGATTTCCGCGTATTGTCTTATGGAGGGGAATTGATCTTGTGATTGTAACCGGGCATTGGCGTTTGGAAATGGTAATCTTTCTGAAAATATTTGCGATGGTTCAAAAAGATATATTGTTATTGATGTTGAGCAGGAAAAAATGCGACGACTTAAAAGCGGGGCAAAAGTTTGTAGTTTACAATTAAAAAAGGAAACAATTATCAAAGCAGCTAACGAAGAATACTTTTTGAATCTACGAGGACTAAATGAAGAAGCGTAGAAAAATCTTTTTATGGATATTCCGAAAACAAATTGCCAACATAATCCACAACCATACTGAATCGATACAGTTGCGCCATACGATAAAATTACACAAATCAGGATTAAGCAGCTTTGTCGAAGCAATGGAGTTTATTATCGGAGATATAGCGAAGTATCTTACACCACATTCCGGTCTTTCAGCACGAAAGGCGATGAAGGAAATGCAAGATTTTTGTGGTCTTAAATTAAAAACTTTAAAAAAATTATTAACTGAATACGAAAAGTTAGAGGGGAAAAATGGAAAGAATATTAAAAGTAACAATTAAAAGTCCTAAAAATTATGACGACACAATACCGTTTAGTGAGCACGTTGCAGAATCGTTACAAGAACTTGCCGACCATATTATTGAAAAAGAACAATTAGCACACAAGGAAGGAATAGACGGTATAGACGAAAAAGGCAATTTAATTACTGAAAACGGACTTGTAATAACATGGATACATTCGTATAAAAATTTAATGGAGAAATAAAATGAAAAAAGACATGAGAAGTAGAGATGTGATCAAGACGTTTAGTATTTCAAAACAAACATTATTTAACTGGCGCAAAGCCGGACTGCCACATACGGGAAGCGGGCAAGTGCGTCTTTACGACGAGGAAAAGGTTAGATATTGGATAGATCATAGAGATAACGCCGAAAAAGTGAAGGAAGTAATCGAAGAAAATTATGAAGTTTGATTGATTTTATGGTATATTGTTGTATGGAAAACGTATATATAACTAAAACTTCACCCACTGGATACCGATTATTCGGCAAATCTTCTCAAACGAGAGCGTTTTCCAATCTGGTGGGTGTACTTTTGAGGTAGTCTGATGTCAAACGATCCCGCATTTTTATTCTATCCTGGCGACTATTTAAGAGATACTCAATGCTTGTCAGAAAAAGTACAAGTAGCATACGACCGTATCATATGTGAACATATGAGAAACATATGTATAAGACAGAAGCAACTAAATTTCTTCACAAAACGACTTTCGGAAGATGAAAAAGATGAGTTATTGATGGTACTAACTAAAATTGATGGTGGTTATCAGATAAAGTGGGTAGCTGAAAGTATAATAAAAAGAAGGACTTACAGCGAGAGTAGAAGGAAAAATCGACTGTCTAAAACCGATAAACATATGTCAAACATATCTCAAACATATGATTCACATATGGATAATGAAAATGAAAATGTAATTGAATATAATAATGTTATTAAAAACATTGAGTTTGAAATTTTTTGGAATTTGTACGACAAAAAAGTATCTAAACCTAAAGCTGAAAAACTGTGGAATAAATTAACCGATGAAAATAGAACTTCCATTATGGACTATATACCTAAATATAAACTATCACAACCTGATAAGGCATATAGGAAGAACCCTGATGTATTTTTACGGAATAGTTCTTGGGAGGATGAGATAATCATATCAAGTCCAATATCCGATGGTCGTGGAGTTAAGCGTACTCACGCACCGCTTTCAGACGAACGCATAGAAACATATAAAAAATTATAATTAAAGAGAGGATTTAATAATGAATAACGTGAATGATAACAAAAAAGTATTTTCTTGGAAACCAATGGACACAGAAAACGAAATCTTTGTATTAATACACTCAAAGTTTGATGGACAGTTTCGATATATTGCTGAATATTTTGGTGACCATGCAGAAAATTGGATTGTAAAATATGACACAAACGGAAAAGAGCAAAGTAGAACTAACACAAAGACAGTGGAATATATCCAATGGAGCAGAAAAGATTAATTATGAGAATACCAAAGAGATACCAAGAAGCAACAATTAACAAAGCGATTACTTTCGAGACAAAGAAATCGTGGTACTTATCCGGCGAACCCGGAACAGGAAAGACGTATTTTGTTTGGGCGTTTTATTTAAAGTGGGCGAGCGCTGAAAAAGAAAAAGAAAAAGAAATTTTTGATGAACGCCAAGAGCATTACACTTATGAGTTGCCACTTATCATAAATTGGGCGGTACAATGTGCAGAGTTTAGAAGCACTAATTATCAAAGGCGCGATGAACTGATTAGCGAAATGATAAGAAGTAGGTGGCTAATTATTGACGATGTTGGTTCTGAAATAAAGACCGACTTTTCCGACGATATACTTTTCCGAGTGTTGAATGAAAGATATGAAGAAATGAAATACACGTCTTTTACGTCTAACCTTGCTATTGGCGAACTGCATTATGATGGTAGAATTATCTCAAGAATTGCGGGGATAGTTGGAAAAAACAAATTTAAAATAACCGGCAAAGACCGAAGATTATAAGGAAGATCATAATGAAAAAAACATTACTTGTAGAGGATTTAAAGTTAAATCTTGCTACTATGCTATTAAGCAGAGTTGAACGTACGTACCTAAAAATAAAAAGCAAATATTATACAATACAGATAGTTCAAGGAACAAGTGCCGTTTCAATAGTAATTCCGGCTAAAGACGACAATGAAGCAAAACGTAAATTTACTGAAATGGCAAAACTATTCAAGGAATTATTAATGTTAAAAAAACACAAATGTATAAAACTCGCAAACAATTCAAGAATGGGTTGTACGGAATGTTGGGCTAAAGATAATCTTATATTTTATTTTGATTATAATAATAAAGTTAAGGTTGGTGATACGGTTGAAATAGAGAAAGATGGCAAGGGTTTTAATAAAAAAGTTTACGTTAATGGAATTTTAATATTTAACAAAGAGGAAATAAATGGCTAAGAACAGAATCAATAAATACTTTAAATACAGAGAAAAACCAACATCGTGTCCTAAATGTGGATATGGTAGGTGGAAAACATTAATCAAGGGCAAGAAGTATCAATGCCGTCAATGTAAACATATAAGGGAAAATAAATGATATTAGGATTTCAACCACAATTTGTAGATAAAATACTGAGTGGCGCCAAAATTCATAGCATCCGGGTAGATCAACACCACAGATGGAGGATAGGTAGGCAAATACATTTTGCTACCGGAGTTAGAACAAAAAACTATAAACAATTTTCTGATAAACTATGTACTGGAGTACAAAAAATAGAATTAAGATGGACAAAGGGAATTAGTTTTACTTACGTTGATGGAAAAAGACTTGATCCTTTTGAATTAACCAAATTATTTATGAATGACGGATTTACAGATTGGAACAAAGTTATTGAATTTTTCGGCTATAAGCGTTTTTCCGGTGTAATAATCCACTGGACCAACAAGAGGTATTAAAGAACTCGCCATAACCATCGAACAAAACTACACTTAGCGCCATCCCGCCCATATCAATTTGATATAATCTATATCTTTTTGATATAAATACTTGCCATTTCACAACATCTGTTTCTATATTCATTCCGATTGGTTTAATCACAAAACAAGACTTATAACAAACTTTTTCTTATGGAATAATCTAATTTAATAAGAATGTCTAATACGTTTTATACACCACATTCGGGTAAGTCGTCCGAGTTTATTTCTTCAACGGTTGACAATATACTGTTTGGCGGCGCCCGGGGTGGAACCAAAACATGGAGCCTAGCTTTCAAGGCAGCGTTTATGCCGAAGCGGTATCACATTGAGTATCGTGGCGAGAAAATAACCAACGACGATTATTTAGAATTAACCGAAAAAGGTAAAAAGTGTGATCCTGTAGTTGATAAACTTGCTATTGATTATCCTGATTATACAGCCGTTATTATTCGCCGAACAAGTCCACAATTAGAGCGCAATTTTAAACCTGAAACAGAAAAACTTTATAGAATAGCACCATATAACGGTCAATGGAAAGAACGCCACCGA
>SDBS01004568.1_pt1 | contig 13530 bp, 10 predicted proteins | sample 2277091 | NCBI WGS metagenome assembly SDBS01 (sample SAMN10404972, study PRJNA504765) | marine sediment metagenome | isolation source: marine sediment core GS10_PC15, 163 cmbsf | place: Arctic Ocean: Southern Knipovich Ridge | collected 2010
GCCGCTCAATCCCTGCTCAAAGGGGCAGGAAGGTTTCCTGGTGCTCTGGTGCTGGTTATTGCCGGCATATCTGTGGTGTCCAAGGAGGTGGTATTCCAGGTCACGCGCAGAATGGCCAAAGAGACCCGTAGCGCTTCTTTGTATGCCAATGCCTGGCATCACCGTTCGGATGCCTTCTCCTCTATCGCCGTTTTGGCCGGAGGGATCGCGGGACTCCTCGGCTGGGCCATGGCGGACCTAGCCGCCACCATCGTCGTCGGATTCATGATCCTGGGTGTGGGCCTGAAGTTCTTATACCAGGGCCTGGTGGAGCTGACCGAACACAGCGCTGACCATGAATCCATCGAAGTGATCAAGGCCATCCTGGCCGCGGAAGAGGAGATCTGCGGGTGGCACGCCTTACGCACCCGGAAGCTGGGAGGCGAGCTTTTTGTAGATCTTCACATGTTGTTGGATGCACAGCTGTCCATTCAGGAAGGCCATGACATTTCCCTCAGGATCGAGAAACGCATCCAGAGCGATTTGTCCAAACCGGTCAATGTCCTGATCCACATCGATCCGGATACCGTTGAACCTCACTGATTTTTTCCCCAATCCACTTCCAAAGCGTATGTTATACACCGCTCGAACAACGGGTAGTCGAAATCCGGACACGCGATTCCCTGTGCCTCCAGAATAGCCCCGGCTTTTTCCCGCAGGAAGATACGCCGGTCCTGCATGTAGGGCAGGTAGGCACCCAACTGCCTACGAACGAGCATCTCGAGGGGGCTCGGGGGAGACTCTGCATACTCCTCCCGCGAAACGGACGCGATCCCTTCGAGATTAAGAAACCGCTGAACAAAGTCAATGATCCGGTCCAAGGGAACCGGCCGGGGATTCACGATGTGGAAGATGTCGCCCTCCCGGCTCTGATCCATAAGCGCCATGGCGGCTTCCACAAAATGATCGACGGGAATGACGTTCATGCTCCCGTCCCGGCCGTTTTCGATCCTGATGGGTAAAGACAAAGCCCCGCTGTCCCTGAGACAGATTCCCATAGCGCGAGCATGCCGGCCTCCGTCCTCGCGGATATCCTGCAGGTACAAGCCTCGCATGTAGTTGATGAGTTTAACTGGATAATACAGGGCAGTGAAGCGGAAGCTTCGCCCGTTTCGAGAGTCACCGAACACGATGGAAGGGCGGAAAATGTTCAGGCGAATTCCGGCCGATGAGCAGGCTTCGAAGGCCCTCTGTTCGGCACCGCACTTGGTTTCTTCGTACACGTTGTGGAATTCCCGGGCCTCCGACAGTTCTTCCGGGCAGAATCCGGTGCGTCGTCCCGCCACATAGGCGGTGCTTATCTGGTGGAAAAAATAGCAGCGGCTGCCCACGGCTAATTTCAGCAGGTTATGCAGGCTCTCGAGATTGGCCCTTTCGACCTGCTCGCGCTTTCGTTCCGCAAACGAGGTATCGGCCGCGCAGTGGATGATTTCGTCCACAGTGTTTAAAAGAGTTGCATATTCCTTCTCTGCGATCCCCAGCCTTTCCTGTCCCAGTTGGGCTTCGATGATACGGCAGCGTGGATCTCTCAGGATATCATGCCCGAACCACCGCATGCGCTGTGCGACCCTTTCCCGTGCGCTGAGTCTCCCCTTCGGCCTGGAGGGCAAGATGAGCTTGTATCCCCGCTGCAGCAGCTCGACAGCCAGATGGCTTCCCAAGAATCCGGTCACCCCTGTCAGCAGCAGGGTGGGGGACCGCTCGCTGCGGATTTCAGCAATCTCTGAGTTTGTGCGCCGCATCATTTTTTATGTTATGAATAGTTCAGGTTAGGAGTACAGGAAGGATTCCTTCCGGGAAAAGCCCTGGTTGAACACATATTTGATCCATCGAACCCCCGCATGCTCCTGCATCATGCCCTCCAGCATCTGACCGGCTGCGACAACGGCCTTCTGCATCCGCTCGATCTCGCCCTGGTCGGTCTGATCCATGTAATAGTCGTATTCCAGGACCGCTCGTTTTCCCAGATCCAGCGGCGTGAGAAATCCATAATCGTTTTTGATGGCATGCTCCTCAGCAATGCGGTAAAATTCCTGGTTGAGCTGTTCCACCACTGCGATCTTATCCAACGGAACATAAACGATAAACGCCACGATATGTTTCTCTCGGCCCATTCTGGAGCTGACGATGCGAAAGTCGTTCAACCAAACGATGTCCGTCATCTCGGGACGGGCGTAGAGCTCCCGGTAAAAGCCCTGAAGATCGGGCTCCACTGCTCCAGCTAAGGCCTCAGGCGACGGCTTGAGCGCAGCCTCCAGTACGGGCATCATCTCAGGCCTGCATAGAATTTCATACGGCCTGAGCCGTCCCTCTCCCTCCCTTAAGAGCTCCAGCCATTCCTGTTCGATCAAACGGGGAAGTCCCAACGTGATCAGAGAGAGCAGCTTCTGATCGATCACCGGAATGCCCAGGCTTTTCACTGCCTGTGCGTCGAAGCGGTCACCGATCATCAGGACCGCATATTCCAGGCCCAGGTCATGCCGGAAGGCATGCTTGATCCTGTGGGCAATCTCCTTGGTGGGGGAGATAAACGTTGATATATATTCCAAGCCCAGGACTGCCAGGGCCAGGCCAATCCGCCTCTGTGCCAGATCTCTGGCCAATTCCGCAGCCTCGACAAAATCGGAGCAGGGGATGAGCATGCCCTGCTCATCGTCTGTTTTGGGGTGGAGCCTAACGTCCACTCGGGTGCAGATCCCCGGAGCCGGCAGCTCCTCGGGCTGAAAGGCGAAGAGATTGGGGGCCTGGCGCTGGTTCAGCGTGAAGACCTCGCCCTCCTGATCCACGAATTCCGCGTTCACATAGTTGTCGGCAGCTGTCCCGTAGGTATTGGAGTATGTCGAGAAAATGCCGGAACACATTAGGTTGGCACACACCAGCGCGGCCGGCTCAGCCACGTTGGCGCGCAGGTTGTATTCCGAGACCCGTTTCTGCAAATCAAAGGCCGAAACTCCCGGCCCGATCGAGGCCAGCCAATTGTCCGTATCGATATGGATCTCCTGCATGCGGTGCAGGTCTAAAACCAGACCGTCCGGGCTGAACACAAAGCCCATGACACTCGAACCATTGCCCCGTACGGCATAGGGGATCGTGTGCCTTATGCAAAGCTTCAAGATACGGCTTACCTCTTCGGTCGATTCGGGCAGGACCACATACTTGGGGAGCTGGGTTCCTGTGAACGGCCCCGGATCATGGGCATAGGAAATCAAGACAGCCGGATCGCTGCTGGCCCATTCTTTTCCCACGATCCCTTGGAATTCACCCAGAATAGGGTCATCTTCGGATTGAGCGACCGGCTTATTCTGTTGGAGATAGGAAGCCACGTATTCCTTGAGGGCTTCCATCACCTGCAGGGGACGAAGCTCTGTGACGAAGTAGCACTGCTTGTCGCAGGAACCGCAGAGCGTGCAGGTGTCGGCGATGTCCACCAGACGCCCAGTGACGGGTATTTTGTCTTCCCTAAGAGCGGCGTATATATCCATACGGCCCTGAGGGAAATAGCTGACATAATGCTTTTTTTGTCCGGGTGGGCAGAGCCCAGTGCCCAAAAAATCGATCTTGCACATCGCGTAATGGCGGCACTGTTTTGCGGTTTGGAGGGGCGTTTCTGGGGTCATTTTCGGCTCCAAGGGCGGCGTTTAAATCTCATATGAGCCCGAATGATTATACAATCCCAGGATAATGTCAATTCAGGACAGAGGTTGACAAAACATGTCGATTTTTGGTATTTATACCACCCCAAGGTGGCGCTATCGTCTAGGGGACTAGGACAGGTGGTTCTCAGCCATCAGACCGGGGTTCGAATCCCCGTAGCGCTACCAGTCTTAAAAACCCTGATTTCCCCTGTAAATTCGTTGATTTAGCTTTTCTGTGTATTCAACCGCCATACCTTACTTTCAACGCTAGTCAACATTTTTTGTTACATATTTGGTGCATTTGTATTTGTCTGCTTGTACTATTATTGTTTCTGACACATGGGGAGATGTCTGCCCATAGGAACTGGAAGCGGTTGCGACTACTGCTAGGTGATGCAGATATCCCATCCTAAGTAGGTGTGAGTGCAAAACATATTCCTCTACAAGAGGTTTCTATCAATTTGACAAGATTTCGTTTTTGCTCTTTAATGAACACAGTGAAGTTATAATCGTTCATCAACAATGACTGTTCTATAGTCAGATTCCACATGAATAAAAACCTCATACTTGAATTAGTTAAGGCAATCTGTACAAGAGTCCAAGAAATCGAGGGATATCTAAACAAGACCAAACTTATAAAGTTGCTTTATTTGATTGATGTGGAACATTACCGTAAATACAGGCAAACATTTACTGAGCTTAATTGGATTTTCTATAAATTTGGCCCCTGGGCGTACGACTACAATGAAATAATTGAGGAAATTGAATCATCATTTGAATTTAGAGTAGATAAAGTTGGCGTTACAGAGGAAGTATCATTAATACACTGTGTTTCAGATTCAATAAATTTTAATACCATATTTTCTGACCCTGATGACTCGCGGAGGTTTAGAGAGATTGTAGAAAGATGGGGGCGAGAAGACTTAAATAGGCTATTAGATTATGTGTATTTCCGCACAGAACCTATGTACGATGCAAGAAAAGGCGAGGAACTGGACTTTTCCAAGATACATACCCTTGAGCCTATTCCTGCTTTCAAATTAGATAGAGGTACTCTGAGCAAGAATCAGTTATTTGAATTGAGACAAAAGCTAACCGATGCATTTAAGGAAAGGGAAAAGCACGAAGAACTTTACAAAGCTCATGAGTTGGTTGCTAAATATGATGATGTATACCAAGCAGCAATGGATAAGATGGATTTGGATTCCGATTACTGAACTACATGACCGAGGTTGCATATTTCGACGAAGTCTTTTCTGATTTCTTTGAAGAAATCGGAGATGATTACAGAAAAGAACTAAGACCTGGTCAGATTGTATGGACTCATTTTCCATATACCTATGAAAATTTAGAGATTTGGAGACCTTCATCGATGGACACATCATCAACTATAGCAACTAATTTCAATATCCGTACTGAAGTATCAGACCGATTCAATAGAACAACCCCTCTATCTTCGCCACGCCTCGCCTCGAACGAAGAATTCCTTGTTGTCAGAGCAAAAAGAAGGCCATCAATTATCATTACTCTGCCACCGCCGAAAATAAATATTAAAGACATTAGAGGTGGAGGAAAAATAAATATTGATGTTGGCCTCATTGCCCCCTTGTTTAGTGTTGAGGATGATGAAGGAAGCTCAAAATATCGTGCTGAGTTCATCAATAAAGTACGAATGCTTCAATATCCAAGCTTATTCTTTCTCCCTGCACACGAAACATACAGCATCAAGAACAGCATATGTCGTTATGATAAGATTACTAACTCATTCTTTGCCCATCTTGAACCTGAGAATTTATGCATTAACGATGAAGTGCTAGCAATACTCACCAGCCAACTGTGCTCATTCATAAAAGGCGTTTTCGATGAAGACTATAAAGATGCTTATGATTTAATAAACCAACAATAGCCAACCATATCCATAGTTAGGCAGGTTTAATCATTTTCAGACACACCAGTGACACACGCGGAGAAGTCTTTCATATTTAAAAGACGCAAGGGACTTAAAATCCCTCGTAGGTTATCCTACGTGCCGGTTCGAGTCCGGCCCTCGGCACTCCTGTTACCCCTGTAGATTCCCTGATTTTGATGCGTATTAAGTCCTTCTGAAATTTAACTTCCTTCCCGAAGTTTTAATGCAAATTAACGTGATTTAAGGATTTTTGTTCCAAGTTTGTTCCAAAAATGTGGGAGTAAGTTTAGGTCATTGTCTGTCAAAGGATGATTCAGTGAATGTGAACATCTAGTCTAACAACCATTTGGTTTGACAACCTCTATCAGTTGGTATCTAATTTCAGTATCTCATTGGGGAGGGGAGTGATGAAAAAAACACTTATGGTCATTCCTTTGGTTGTTCTGTTTTGTCTTACTTTTGGCAGTCAGAAACAAGTGCAAGTAGTAAGGTTTATGGAAGACGGAGTTGAGGTTGTTGTTAATCATGTGGAGCCATACAAATTAAGAGGGGAGCCAAGCTATCTTATCCTTGAAAAAGTTCTTTCTATCGATACTGAGAGGGATGACATCGTAGAGGTTGGATTAACTGATATTGGAGCTTTTGATGTTGATTCCGAAGGGAATATTTATATTGTAAACCCTGAGGCAAAAGAAAACTTTATATTTAAATTCGATAGGGAGGGCAACTACGTCAATTCATTTTGCCGAAGGAGACAGGGACCTGGTGAGATACAAAAACCTCTCACTCTAAAAATTACAAGTCAGGATGAAATCACGATTACGAATATTATGAAGCATACGCTATTGGTTTTTAATAATAGTGGAAATCTCATTGATGAGACTCCTATAACCATAGGGGAATTGCTGATTAATGAAGTAATCCCCCTGAAGAATGGAAATTACTTCTGCATGAGGATAATTGTAGACCCTTCAGCTTCAGCTGATTATAGTTTTCATTTTATTTTAGGTTTACACGATTCTGATTTTAAAAAAATAAATGACCTTGATGAGTATAAACTTCCCGATTTTTTGAAAGGGAAAAAAATGCCGGGCATCTGGACTATTTGTTATCGCATTACAGAAGATAAGATATTTATTGGAAATGATAATAGGGGTTATGAAATTTGGGTATTTGATTTGGATGGAAATTTGCAAAGAAAAATAAGAAAAAGCTATGAGAAGATTCTTGTTCCGAAAGAGTTCATAGAAGAAAGAATGCAAGCCCTGCCTGAACCAATGAGAAAAATGACAACTTTTCCTGAGTCATTCCCCCCTTTTCAATCCTTTTTTACCGATGATACTGGTGGGCTATACGTCATGACGTATGAAAAGGGCGAAGATTCTAATGAATATGTAATAGATATTTTCAATGCAGATGGAGTTTTTGTTGGAAGAAAGAGTCTAAGAGTTTTCTTTAATTTTACAACAGAGCATTTTCTTTGGGCAACGGTTAAACAAAATCTCCTTTATTGTAAAAATGAGAATGAAAGCGGTTTTAAGGAATTAGTGGTCTACAGGATGAGGTGGGAGTAAAAACCGCAACTCGGCATGGAGCTTAAGCCGAAGGAAGAGAAATAGACTCAATTTTATAAAGGGAGGGAGTTATGAAAAAACTGTTTATGATTTTGCCCTTGGTGTTGGTGCTTAGTTTTACTTTTAGCTGCCAGGACAAGGAAGCAAACGTAGAAAGATTTTTGGAAAACGGAGTAGAGGTTGTTCAGAACTTGTCTCTTTCTCTTGATAAATCGGAGTTTCCTGTCTTGACTCAAATATTATCCATTGATACGGAAAACGATGATTTGGCTGAATACGGGCTATCCGACATCTGGGGTTTTGATGTGAATTCTTCTGGTGATATATTTATTTTTAACGACCCTCTTAGCCAAGATGGTTTTGTCTTAAAGTTCAATGGAGCTGGTGAATTCATCAAATCTTTCGGAAGAAAGGGACAGGGACCTGGTGAACTCCAATTGCCTCTTTATCAAAAAATAAACCACAATGATGAAGTGTGCGTGCTTGATTTTGGCAACCAAAAGCTGATTACGTTTGATGAAGGTGGGGATATTGTAAGAGAATTCAAGCCTGAGATTCGGATTTTCGATAGAGGGATTCTCCTTCCCCTCTCTAGTAACAACTATCTGTATAGAAATCTGGAGATGGATGAATCTCGTGAATCCATTAGTCTGGTCCTCTTTCTTATCGACTCTACATTCGAGGAGATTGCAGAATTGGGACGCATAAACATAGAAAACCCACGTTTTGCGACTCAGTTCACGTATCCATATCCTGTTCTTACTTGGGGAATATCCAATACGCATATTTTTGTGGGAGGCGAGGAGAGAGGATACGAAATCCACGTTTACGATTTTGAAGGACAACTCATCCGAAAAATCAGGAAAGAATATACTGAGGTTCCATTCTCGCAAGAGAGTAAAGAAGAAGCTTTGAAAAGATGGGAAGCTTATGGTCCTATGAGAGAAAAGATAGTAACTCCCGGATATAATCCTCCATTTCAGCATCTATTCGCTGATGAGTTGGGGAGACTATTTGTAGTGACCTTTGAACCTGGAAACAACGCTGGAGAATATATGACAGATGTTTTTGATTCCGATGGAGTTCATTTCTCTCGATTGAGTCTCAGGCTGCATCTGAATAAGAGTGTTTTTCTGCCAGATGGACATTGGGATTCTTGGGTCACTGTTAAAAAGGACATTCTTTACTGTATCCATGAAAAAGAGAGTGGGCATAAGAAATTAGTGGCCTATAAAATTTCATGGAAATGACGCAGCAACTCGGCATGGAGTTAAAGCCGAAGGAAGAGAAATAGAGGCTGGTTCCGTCCAGACCTTTCTTACATGCCTAAAGAGAAGTAGACTGTAAAAAAAGTGATTCAATAAAAACGAGGCATAGGTTGTAATGAAATACCATTTTGACTGTGTGTTTTATTACGTAACTGATATGGAAAGAGCTATCTCGTTTTTTACTGACATTCTTGGTCTGAAGCTAATCTCAAGGGATGTTGTTGCCCGTTTTGATATAGATGGAGTTTTATTTGAGCTTGTTCCCGCTTCAGATAAAACGAAGCTTCATGGAAGTGGCAATGCCCGGCTCTGCCTTAAAGTTGATAACATCCATCAAGCCTTGGAAGAGTTGCACACGAAGGGTATTCATTCAAGCCATGTTCATGAAGTTGAAAATGGGATGCTTACTTCATTCAATGACCCAGATGGAAACGAAATTTATCTCTGGCAGTATTGCAAAGAAAAGGAAAAGTAAGTATGAGTGTGGGTTCGATTCCCTCCTCCGGCACACCTGGAATCCCTGGTTTTCCCCAGAATTTTTAGCTTTAAAGTTTTGTCTTCCATTTAGTCAACCATATGCATAGTTAAGCAGGTTTACTCATTTTCTGACACACGGGGAGAGGTTTGTTATATCGGTCTGAATTACGGTGATGACGACAGACTTGCACAGAAATGACCAACGTCAAGCATTATTTCTCCTTATTGCCTCATGATAAAATCTTCCTGAAAGGAAGGAACGCTTTGAGTAAAAAAGGCTCAAGGCGTTGGAATTATGGTTTTGGCGGTGTTTACATCAGAAAGACCAAATCAGGATTAGACAGGTGGTATATCTGGTTCTACAACAAAGGCAGAAAACGTCTTCAGAAGGTTGTTAAAAATGCGACATCTCGCCAGGAAGCAGTTCTCGCCATGCATATGGAGGTTGCTAGGGAGTTCAACCAGGAATATCAAGTCGAAAAGGGCAAGAAACCAGTACTCTTCAAAGACTTTGCAGATGTGTATCTTGAGAATTATGCAAAACCCAAAAAGAAAAGCTGGCGTTCAGATGAGAAGTATCTCAGTGCTCAATTATTGCGGTTTTTTGGTGACCTAATGCTATCCGATGTCACTCCCCTGCACGTAAGCAAATTCATGGTGAAGAGACAGAAAGACGGAGTTCGAAATTCGACCATTAACCGGGAACTGACTGTGCTTAAGAAAATGTTTAGCCTTGCCATTGAGTGGGAGTTCGATATCCAAAACAATCCGGTTAAAAAAGGCAACTATTTCCCTGAGGAAGAATACCGAAGAGAGCGAGTATTGAGTTATGATGAAGAGAAAGAACTATTTCAAGCAGCAGCTCCTCATTTACAGCCAATTCTAACATGTGCACTGGCTACTGGGATGCGATTATCTGAAATCCTCGGCCTCAAGTGGGCACAAGTCGATTTGCTGAGTAGAGAAATCACTATCCAAGCAGAATCCAGCAAAAGTGGGAAGAAACGCATTATTCCAATCAACGAAACACTCCACATCTTACTGAAGAAGCTCAAATCCAAATCTCAAGCTGACAGCGGCCAAGTATTTCTCTATGAAGACCCCAAGACTGGTAAGCCTCGTCCTGTTAAAACTGTACGCAGAGCATTCGTGATGGCATGCAAGAGAGCTCGTATCACAAACTTCAGGTTCCACGATTTGCGGCACACCTTCGGAAGCAGATTAATCGAGCGGGGAGCGGACCCGATTTCTGTAAAAGAAATCCTCGGCCATGCAGACTTGAAGACATCTGAAATCTACCTTCACACAAACAAAAAGCGTATGAAGCAGACAGTGGATTTGCTGGATGAGAGACCTGGTCAAAACGCCCAAAACCTGGAAAAGCTGTTACGTATTTGCAACATTTCTGAGCAGGAGAAAAAGGGTAGGGGAGCAAGTGTTTTATTTTCAGTCAATTGACCTTCTGAATCTTGGGGGCGCACAGGTGGTTCTCAGCCATCAGACCGGGGTTCGAATCCCCGTAGCGCTACCAGCCTCAAAAGCCCATATTTCCCCTGATTTTCTCTCTTTTGAAACTTGAGCCATTTACTCACCGTTTGGCAAAAGTAAGCAATTTTAGGCACTTTGTGTCACCTGTGTGTCACCGATTTGGTGGCAAGAGCGTAGATCTATTTTAATTTCAATACACGCAAGGGCCTTAAAATCCCTCGCAGGTTATCCTACGTGCCGGTTCGAGTCCGGCCCCCGGCAACTCTGGAATCCCCAGTTTTTCCTTTGATTGCCTTTGTTGCATGAATCGAAGATGTGCTCGTTCAGAAACATTAGTGACACATTGGATTCGCGGGTTTTAAATGCTTATAATGTGATGGCCCACCGATGCGATGTCAACACCGCAACTGATTGATGAACAATTTTGATTCGACGATAAGGAAAATAATATGCTATACTCAATCCGGACATCGTAAGGCTCCATGGGCGAATTTTTTATTGGAAAACTTGTTCTACCCATTGGAGTTACCCGATGTCCATTTTCTTTTTGAAGCATAAACTTATCGATCCTAACCAACTGTTTGAGAGATGAGCCCAAAATATCCAATAAGGAGAATTTTATGCGAATTGGAATCATAATCGGGAGAATCGGAGACATCGACGGGGTTTCTCTGGAAACCGCTAAATGGATAAAAGTCCTCAAAAAGATGGGATACGATATCTACATTATGTCGGGAAGATACACAGGCCACCTGGTGGAAAAGGAAAAAGAAGCATCGATGCCGATATTGTCGTTCTTTTCACCGGAATGCGAATGGGAACAGAAAAGGGCTTTTTTCTTCCCGGATGAAGATCCTGATGAATTGATTTCTCATCTGGAACATGCTTCAGAAGTGATAGCTATTCAATTGTTCAAATGGATTATCACTAATAAAATAGAGGTTATTTTCTCAGAGAATGCTTCAGCCCTCCCCTGCCATCTATCCATGGGAATGGGAATAAAGAAGCTCATTCAGCATACCGGAATATCGATTCTCTGCCATGATCATGATTTCTATTGGGAAAGGGGGGATAGATATAAAACACCGCATAAAGAGATTGAGGAAATCGTAAAATCGACCTTTCCCCTTCAAATTCCCCATGTCAAGCATGCTGTTATTAACAGTCATGCGCGGGATACATTACGGCATAAATTCAACATCGATTCCGTTGTCGTCCCCAATGTGATGGATTTTAACCAACCCTACGGCGAAAAGGATCCCTACAATGCTGACTTGCTGCGGACACTGGGTATCGAAGAAGATGACATTCCTCTTTTTCAGATCACCCGAATTGTTGACAGAAAGGGCATCCGAACAGCCATTCAACTCATCGAAAAATTGGAGGATAAAAAAGTAAAACTGGTGATTACCGGAAGTAAAGCCGATGACGAAAGATTGGGATACTTCAAACAAATTCTCGATTATATCGAAGAGACGAAAATGCGTGATAGGGTCATATTCGGTCATCGAAGAATTCTCACGGAAAGGAATAAATAAAGAAAGGCGAAAAAAATATACTCCATTTCCGATGCCTACGCAAACGCCACCGCCTGCACTTATTTCAGTAGATATGAGGGTTTTGGGAATGCCTTTGTTGAATGCGTCCTGGCTAAGAAACCCATTTTTGTCAACAATTACCGACCCGTTTACTGGGAAGAAATCGGCAGCAAAGGTTTCAAGGCCGTGATGATCGATGATAATGTCTTGACTGATGAAGCAGTTGCCGAGATAGATGAAATAATTCACAGCCCCAAGCTATGTAAAGAAATTGGGGAATTCAATTATAAACTTGGGAAAACACATTTCTCCTATGAAGTTTTGGAAGAATTATTGGATGAACTATGTGCTCTTTGCAAGTAATCATAACCGTTTTAATTCCTTCAGAATGGCTGTGTCATTTCTCATAGATCCTATTTTTATGAGGAGAGTTAGATGGTAAGAGATGTTCAAGAAATGATGAATGTGCTGAAATTAGAGAGAATTCACACCTGGTTCGACCTTGGATTATTTATCGACCATTTAAAGGAAAACAGAAAAATCCCCGCCATTGAAATTCCCGGTTCCTTTGAGGAATACTGCGAGCACATCGCTGATGGCGGCATATCCTTCATAACATTCGAATTCGGAATCGACGGAGTTTCTCTTGAGGTGGAAAAATATGCCGCTACATTCAGAAAAATCCTAAAAAATGTGACAATTCATTATATTGCCGGTAAATTTCATTCCCCTTCTGAAGGCATCATCCATCCTACAACAATTAAGCATGAAATAAAAGAAATCCAGGGCTTTGACCACTGGCCGCTTTACTATGATTTTTTCAAAGCCAAGCTGGAGAGAGGAAGCGAAGAATACAATGCGCTGATAGGGCAATTCTGGAAGGAGGTGCTTGTAGTTACCGAAAAAATCGGAAATTGTCTTACAGAAAACGATATCCGACTGCTCTATTTAATTAATACTAACTCCAATCCCGGCAATGTTTCACTCAGTCTTGCCGTTGTCTTCATTTCGGAGTATCTCGGAATACCGGTGATAAATAACAGCCACGATTTTTATTGGGAAGGTGGAAGCCGGAAAATCGATATCACCCTCAAAAGGAAGAAACCAGGCCACAGAGACCATTTCTTCACCAATTCGGATATTGGAGAATTCTTTTCGCAAATCGAAGTCTTGTTCCCCTGGGAATCCCGCTCCTGGATGAATGTAAACATCAATTTATGCCAGTGCAGACGACTGATTGAGAAGAACGGGCTGAATCCAGCCAATATAGATGAAATCGTCACCGCAATCGATATGGAAAAATTCGATATAATCTCGAAAGACGATAGAGACGGAACTTTGCGGCAGATTGGGAAGTTGTTAAGCGGATTCGAAGAGCAACTGGTGATTTACGATTCCGATGGTGTGGTTAATCCTGACAGAATTTCGGAAATATCTATCAGACCCTTTATGATTGGGTCCCCCCGTATTACCTCAACCGATTTCTTAACCGATCATATCATCCTGCTCCAGCCCACCAGAATCATTGCCAGAAAAAGAATTGAATTCAATTTTCAATTGGTCAAAAGATTATTTGAGAACGAATCCTTCCTGAATAACATA
>SDBS01004569.1_pt1 | contig 13526 bp, 9 predicted proteins | sample 2277091 | NCBI WGS metagenome assembly SDBS01 (sample SAMN10404972, study PRJNA504765) | marine sediment metagenome | isolation source: marine sediment core GS10_PC15, 163 cmbsf | place: Arctic Ocean: Southern Knipovich Ridge | collected 2010
TTGGCGTAAGGGCTCTCCACCATCTCACCCGCCTTGTAGCTGACAACCCGGTCGGCAAAAGAGATCTCACCGTGGGGAAACTCAACCCCATCGAAGGTGACAGGCTCCCCTTGCCCCGGTGGTGCAGCCTTTGCCACCGTCCACGGTACGACACTGGCAACCACACCCACTGCCAGCAGAAAAACCACGACCCACATATTCCTTGACAGACCGATCATGAGAACCTCCTCCTCACATGATGACAGGTTCAATTCGCCTGCGGCTGATGAACTGGGCGCACTTCCGGCGGGTTCTCCTCATCGCTGGCAGCATTCGCCAGGCCATACGCCTCTCGCGCCGCGGCCGGTGTGATGAGACCACCCCGCAAATCGCTGACGACCAGGGAGTGCTCTCGTTGTCGCGGGTCCCCATAGCCCCCGCCCCCGGCCGACTGGTTGCGCAACACATCCCCCGGCAGCAACGGGATGCCGGCTGCCTTGCTGGGGACAGGACTCTGCTCGCCACCGGAGATCAGGCGAAAGTCATGGGGTTGACCCGGCTGACCGGCAAACAGCCCCGGCGGCGGCACCTCCACACCATCGCCAGAGGTGTTGACGGTCGCTGGCTGGTCGCCCTCCAGGCGCATCTCAAAGATGGATCCCAGCCCACCCCGGTGTTGCCCGGCCCCGCCGGAATCCGGCCGAAACTCATAGCGCTGGATGAAGAAGGGGAACTGTCGCTCTGTCAGCTCGATGCTGGGACAACGCACCCCCCCAGGATTGACAATCACCCCCAGATTGGACCGGCCATCGGCCTCCGCGGACGCACCGGCGCCACCCCGGCCGTAGAACAGGTGCCAGACGTATCGCCTATCGGTACGCCCATCAATGCCGCTTATGCTGTAGCGGAAACGGCGGGCGAAGCCAGCGACGGCCCGCTCTGGTGCCGCTTTGGCCAGGGCCAGCATCACCGCCTCCACGATCTCCGAGCCAACGTGCGTGGTGCAGGCACCCACTGGCGCTGGTGGTCGTGGGTTCACGATGGAGCCCTCCGGTGCAATCACCTGAACCGGACGAAACATGCCGTCGTTCACCGGCACCTGTCCGGCAAACATGTACATGAAAGCCACATAGACCGCCGAGCAGGTGTTGGCCCAGGAGCTGTTGAGGAAGCTGTCCAACTGCTCGGCCGAGTCACTCAGGTCCACCACTGCCTCGCCACCACCCAGCTCCACCCGGGCGCGGATCGGAATCCTTCGCCGACCACGCCCGTCGTCGTCCAACAGACTCTCCCCTTCGAATGTGCCTTCCGACCAGCCGGAGATCTCTGCCCTCATGGCCTGTTCCGCACCGTCGAGAAGAGCGCCCAGTGCTGCCACCACAGTGCCCACGCCGTGGCGCGCCAACAGGTCCGCCAGCCGCTCACAGCCCATGACTGCGGCGCCCATCTGGGCCAGCAGGTCGCCCCGGAAGTCATCAGCGTGTCGCACGTTGAGCGCCAGCAGGTCCAGCACGTCCTCCCGCAATCGCCCCCGCTCGGCCAATTTCAACGGTGGGATGCGCAGCCCTTCCTGAAGGATCTCGCGGGCATCCGCATTATATCCCCCGTGGGCTGCACCCCCAATGTCATTGTGATGGGCCCGAACGGCCACGAAGAAGACGGGCGAACCATCTCGAAAAAGGGGACGTACCACCGTCACATCCGGCAGATGACTCCCCCCGTTATAGGGATCGTTGCTGACCAGCACATCGCCCTCGCGGATGTCACCCTCGAATCGGACCAGCATGGCCCGCACCGCCATCGGCATGGCACCGATGTGGATCGGAATGTGCTCCGCCTGAGCCACCAACCGGCCGCTGGCGTCGAATATGGCCGTCGAGAAGTCATAGGCCTGATTGAGCAGCTGGGAGATGGCGGTCTGCTGCATGGCCACCCCCACCTGCCGGGCAATGGCCTCCAGGCGAAACCGGATCACCGCTACCGTGGCCGGGTCCGGCCGAGCCAAGCTTTCAGCACACATCGATGATCAACCCTCCCCAGGGATCTACCTGGGCGTCACAACCCGGGGGCAGCAGAACGGTCGTGTAGTCGCCGTCCACCACAGCCGGGCCAGCCAGCGTTTCGCCTGGTGACAGCTGTTCCAGTCGGTACACTGTCACCCCCCTCCAGTGCCCCAGGTAGATGGTCCGTTCACCGACCGGCTCAGCCGGCCGCGATAGATTCGCGCCCCCGCGCGCCAGCCGTGGCCGGGGCAGCTGGCCCACGGCGCTCAACCGTACCGCCCGTGCTTTCACCGGTTGGTCGGGCTGGTGATAACCGTACCGAGCATCGTACGCCGCCTCAAATCGCGAGCGGAGCCGGTCCGGCCATTCTTCATGCGTGACGTCCGCGGCCTCCAGCGGCACATTCAAAGCGTGCACCTGATTGGCGTAGAGCAAATCCACGCTGAACTTGAGAATCCTGGCAGGTTCCCGGACGCCGGCCGTGGCCAGGCAATGCCGGCCCTCTTCCGCCAGCCAGTGAATCAGGCGCTGGGGTTCAGCGACCGGCAGTGCCCCTAACTCGCCCACACAGGGCTGCACCAGCTCATAGCGTATGTCGGCTGCCAGCAGGCCCAGCGCCGATAGGACTGGCGCCAGACGTGGGACGACCACGCGGGGGATATCCAGCTCGCGGGCCAACGTCACAGCGTGCAGGCCAGCGGCGCCGCCGCCAGCCAGCAGCGTGAAACGACGGGGGTCCCGACCCTCGCGTACGGTGACCGTCCGAATCCCCTCGGCCATCTGCACGCTGACCAGGTCGTACACTCCCAGAGCAGCGGTGACGGCCTCCCCGCCCAGAGGGAGAACAAGACGATCGCTCATCGCCGCCTCGGCAGCCGCCCGGTCCAGCGGTATCTCGCCCCCCAGGAAGTGACTCGGGTCCAGATAGCCCAACAGCAGGTTGGCATCGGTCACCGTGGGCTGTGTGCCGCCCCGGCAATAGCAGGCCGGGCCCGGTTGGGCGCCAGCGCTGTCAGGCCCCACGCGGAGCAGCCCATCCGGCCCTACAGCTGCTATGCTCCCACCCCCTGCCCCCAGCGTGTGTACTGCCAAGCTGGGCAGGGCGATGCGGGCGCCATCCACCTCCCGCTGGGAGACCACTGCCGGCACCCCGTTTTCGATGAGCGCGATGTCGGTGCTGGTGCCTCCCATGTCCAGGCTGATCAGGTCCCGCAGGTCCAAGAGCTGGCCATAGAACGCAGCACTGTAGACACCGGCCGCCGGGCCCGACAGCACCGCACCCACCGCCAGTTCGCTGGACGCTGCCACCGGCAGCACCCCGCCGTGGGATTGCATCACCAAGACGTCGCCCTCATAGCCCGAACGCCCCAGACTCTGCGAAATCCCCTTGAGATACTCATTCAGAACAGGCCCCACATAAGCGTTCACGACGGTAGTGCTCAGGCGGTCGTATTCGCCTACCTGGGGCAATACTTCGTGCGACAGACAGACAAAAAGGCCGGGGAGGTGTTCGGTCAGCGCCTGACCGGCCAACCGCTCGTGATCAGGGTTGGCGGTGCTATGCAAGAAACAGATAGCAACCGCCTCCACGTTTTTATCTGCCAGCCGATCAAGGCTCTCTGCCAGGCTGGCCGCATCCAATGGAGTCTCGACCGTGCCTGAGTACCGTACTCGTTCCGCCACCGGCAGGCGCAGCCCGCGCGGCACCAGTGGTTCCGGCGGCGGCGAGCGCAGATCGTACCGGCCCGTTGCCTTGGCGCCCTCACGCATCTCCAGCAAGTCGCGGAAGCCGGACGTGGTCAGCAGGGCCGTCCGTGCCCCCCGGCGTTCCAGCAGCGCGTTGGTGGCCACCGTGGTGCCGTGAACCACCAGCGAACAGCGGCCAAGAAACTCGGTCACTGACAGGTCCAGCTGCTGGGCCAGAAGAGATATTCCTCTCTCCACAGCCAGCGCAGGGTTGTCCGGCGTGGATGGCACCTTGGCAACCGCCACCTTGCCGGTCTCGCCCACCGTCACCAAATCGGTGAAGGTCCCGCCGATGTCAATGCCCAGGCGGAAGCCGGACGATCCCTGCCCAATCTCCACACTGCCCCCAGGTTGTCTTCCTTCATCAATGACAGAACTGACCGCCATGTTCCACCAATCAGGCCTGGCCCCTGCTCAGGCGTGCCACCCCGGTATGTCGTCAAAGGGAAACAGCGGACGGGGCACCCTGACGTAGTCCAGCGACTCCAGGTGAGGCGTCGAAAGCCCCGGACAATCGACAATCAACGCCTGCTTCATGATCGACCTGTACGCCACCCGAAATCCCACCGGTGTCTTGACCACCACGATCTGGGCCCGGCACGGATCCAGGTCCAGATGCTGGTACACCTCCGGCTCGTGCGAGGGGCCAGGATGCTCGCTCAGGACGATCTTGATACTGCCCACTTCCAGGAGCACTGTCCTGCCCATATCGAAAGCAATCGGCAGGTGGCCCGTGCTCCTCACCTGGCCGTCGCCGGTGCGCGTCACTCTGCCTGTGACCTCCACCGGGTGACTGAATATGTGGTCGCGCTTCCCGCCCACCAATAGGGTCACCTCGCTTCCAATGCCTACCCCTATTGCAGCCTCAACTGCCTCCGGGTCCACCATGGGCAACAGCGCCACACATTGGATCTCCTGTCTGAGCATCTCCCTGAGCAGACAGGTACTGTCGCCGGGCGCGCCCGAATTCATGTTGTCCGAGCCATCCGCCAGGATCACAGGGCCTTCCCGGGCTTCCGCGGCCTGTCTGACAGCTTCGCCCGGCGACACCAACTCAGCCCCAAAGAACTCATGCCTCCTGGCCCATGCATAGTTGGCCAATTCCGCTGCCAGCTGCTGCGCCAGCGAAGCATTGCCGTTGGTGATCACGATCGTTGACCAACCCAGCTCGGGCACATCGAACCAAGGCTGCACCGGAAAAAGAGCCACCGAGAGCACATCCGGCCGCCGCTCGAAGTCGGCCGCCATCTCGAACCAATCCTTCAACGGCGGCCCCGCGGTCAGGAAGTTATCGGCGGGAGTCACCATCGGGATCTTCCGAAGCGCCATAACGGGCCTGGTCTCCTGGCGCAGCATGGGAAAGACCAGATTGGCCGCTCTCATCCCAGTCTCAAGGGTGTCGGTATGGGGACACTCTCGATACCCCACCAGCCCATCCGCAGACTCGATCATCGCTCTGGTGATATTGGCGTGATGATCGAGACTGGCCACCACAGGAATATCGTCGCCCACCAGATGCCTGACAGCACTCAACAGATGCCCGGCTGCGTCATCAATGCCCTCTGAGGCCATCGCTCCGTGCAAAGACAGCAACACCCCGTCCACCGGCAGCGCGCCATCCAGGCCGGAGATCAGCTTTCCTTTGAGGAATTCCATCGCTTCTGATGTCCACCGCCCGCCGGCCCACGAGGTGGCGCTGATGATGGGAATCAGCTCCACCGGCTCCGGCTGCGCTTCCACCACCGAGACGAAGCCACCGATCTCGCCAACACCCCGAGACCTGTCAATGATCTCCTGGCCATATGTGATCCCGAATCGCTCGAAGTCCTGCAAGCCAAAGGATACAGGATTGAATGTGTCGGTCTCCTGGAATATCTTGGCAATCGCGATTCTCATCGTCAATCCTCGATCATCAAGCCTGCACGGCCGGGGTCCCAACAGCGACCCGGCTTCTCACACCGTTGCCTGCCATTCCGGCAACTCGTCGAGAGGGAAGACCGGACGTGGTGCCCTCTCCCACTTGAACTGTCGCAGGTCCCATCCCGACAGGCCCGGGCAATCAGCCATTATTGTGCCTTTCATTATGGGCCTGAAGTCGGCGAAGTTGAAGTACATCTTCACCACCACGATCTGGGCCTCGGCCGGTTCCGCCCCAAAATGCCGGTATGCGTCGGGGTCAGCACCGCCAACGCCCCGGAGTTCGCTGACCATCATCCTGATGCTGCCGACGTCCAGGAGCACGGTCCTGCCCATCTCGGCCGCTCCCCAAGAAAGGGTTGACGTCAACCCGGTTTCCGCCACGCCGGCCACCGTTCCGGTCACCTCAACCGGCTCACCGAAGACGGGATCCAGCTTTCCGCCCACCAACACGGTTATCTGGCTCCCCGGGCCCGCCTGGATAGCCACCTCCACCACCCGTGGGTCTACCATAGGGAGCAGCGCCGTGCACGTTATCCGCTGCCGCAACATCTCCTTCAACAGACAGGTGCCATCGCCAGGCGCCCCCGAAAGGACACTGTCCGACGCATCGGAGATGATGATCGGTCCCTCTTTTGCCGCCACCGCCTGCCGGATTGCGTCCTCCGGCGGCACCCTGCGCACCGCCCAGAAAGCCTCTCGCAGCTCCCACGCCTTGTTTGCCAGCTCGGCGGCCAATTGATTTGCCAGCACCTGATCGTTGTCGGTGACGACCACCGTCGCCCAGCCAAGTTGCGCCACGTCCAGCCAGGGCTGGACCGGGAAGTTGGAGACCGATATCACGCCAGGGTGCTCCTCCATCGCTCGCGCCAGGTCAAACCACTCCTTCATCGGCCACTCCGCCGTCAGCCCTCTATCGGCCGGTGCCACCATCGGGATCTTCTGCCAACCGACGGTTGGCGTGATCTCTCCCTTGACGATGGCGAACAGGGTTCTGGCCGCTCTCTCGCCCGTCTCGAAGGGGTCGTGAGGCTGTGTCTGATACCCGATGAGCGCGTTGACCGATTCAACGATGAGATGGGTGATGTTGGCGTGATGATCCAAGGACACGACCACCGGGACACTCTCGCCCACCACCTGTCTGACAGCTGAAAGCAGGTATCCCTCAAAGTCATCCACCCTGTCCGAAGCTGCGGCCCCGTGCATGGAAAGGAGAACTCCATCCACTGGAATAGCGTCTCTGAGGCCAGACGCCAGCTTGTCCTCGAAGAAATCCAGTGTCTCTCCCGTCACCCGGCCGCTGCTGGCCGCCCATGCCCGGATGATGGGCACCAGCTCCACTTCCTCCGCCTCCTCCTCGGCCGCAGCCAGACAGCCGCCAATCTCGGCAACGCCCCGCATCTTCTCCAGAATCTCGCCCCCGAAGTACAGCCCGCTTTCCTCAAACTCCGCCAGGCCCGTGGCAATGGGGCTGAAAGTGTGTGTTTCCTGGCACACCTGTGCCATCGCGATTCTCATAGGATGCCTTTCCTTTCTTGTACACCTGGAATCTGTCGAACCATGGATTTTCCACGCTTCGCGTCAGATGCGGAGGGGCGCGGAAGATACGGCATCTGAGGATGCCTTGCTCCATAGGTTAGCATCCCCTGGACAAGCTATTGGGCCACCGCAGAAGACGCCTGGGTCCAGTTTGGACACTGGGTCACAGGACCACCTTGGGGGACGGTCTTTCATATGCGGGTGTACTTGCGTATCACGCCCCAATCAGAGGGGGCTTCACCCAGAGTGTAGGTGGCAGGGGTCTCACTGACGTAGATATCACCGCGCGAGTCCACCGCAATGCCGTGGGGGGCGAAGTACCGTCCCGTGCCAAAAGGATCTTCCTCGCCCCATTCCGCCAGGACCCGCCCGTTCAAATCGCGCACGGTCACCCGGGCCGGCATTTGACCCAAAACCAGCTTCTGGACCAAGTGTCCCAGGTAGATACTGCCCAGTTCGGCCACGTACACGTTGTCCTCGGCATCAATGCACAGATAGTCAGGATAGTGGACGCCCTCCCACTGGCTGATGTACTCTCCGTGGGGGCTGAACACCTGGATACGAGCATTCAAACGATCGGATACATACACCCGGCCATCCCTGTCGACCCAGACACCGTGCGGGGTGGCGAACTGACCCGGCCCGTCGCCCGGCTCTCCCCACGAAAACAGCAGCCGTCCGTCGGGGCTGAACCTGTGCACGCGAGCATTGCCGTAGCCATCGGACAGGTACAGGTCACCCTCCGGGGACAGTGCCACCGTCGTTGGTTGGTTGAAGGGAGGACCCGCCCGCCTCACTGAGTCGTGGCGACCGACCACATAGCCGGTGTCTGATGGATGGTCCCTGGTCTCAATCGTCATCAGCAGCCTGCCGTCTGCCGTGAACTTGTGCAGCGAATGGGCCCAGTCGTCCACGACATAGACAGCATCATCAGGACCGATACAAATCCCGTGTGGCCGCTTGAACAGGTCTGAAGTCCACGAGGTCAGGAGATTGCCGTCACGGTCAAGGACCACCACGCCGTCTTTGTGCCGGGTAACGACGTAGACCCTGTCACGTGAGTCCACTGCGACTGCCGGTGCATCTTCTGCAGTCCAGCCTTGGGGCAACTGTCCCCAGGGCCGTACCTCTTTGTAGATGAACTTGCCGGCACCAACTTGTCTCACAGCATCCTCCTTCTTGCCCGCGGCAGTCATACTGTGCGGTACCTCGTTGAGATGGCACGACTCAGAATCAAATCAATGTACCCAGTCCACTTCGGGTCACAAAGTCGTCGAATGATTCACTGTTGTCCTGGACCGGAAAGGGAACCTGATCCAGGTCCGGTGCCAGAGGATACTTCCCAAAAGCCCTGGCGGCGGCCACGGCCGCGTGAACGTGGTCCGGAAGTGTTTGCCTGGGGACGTTGTTCAAGAACAGAAAGAACTTGCCACCGGGCGCTCCGGCTGCAATGTAGCGCCTGACGCGCTCCACCAAGTCACCCACCGGACCGTTCTGTATCAGGTTGGCATCGACGCCCAGTCGCAACGGTATGTCGTGCTCAAGTGCCATCCTCTTGAAGAGCCCTGGCCCCAACTTGAAGACATCAGGATCGAACCCTGACAGGTCTCGCCCCCGGCCCAGCTCGATCTTCATCTCAAGGAATGGGGTGGGGTCATCCAGATAGCTCTCCCCCCACAATCCTCCAATAGGCACCTGTACCTCACCGCAGAGACCCTGCAGCCTTCTGGCGTAGGGCACGAAGTACTCCTCCAGCATCGCCATCGTCGACAACGGCAACGATGCCCACGCCTCTACACCGATAACCAGATGACTGTCGCTCGCATCCATCGTCAACCTATCAATCCAGGGAGCCAGAACCTCCTCTGTCACAAAGCTGAGCAGTTGGTGAGCGAAACGGGGGTTCGTCACCGTGTCCGTGACGAACTGCTGATATCCACGAAGCTGGATGGCAAGCGTCAGGGGACCACAGTAGGTAAGGTTGGGCGCCAGCCCGGTGATCTCCCTGTAGATCTGATTGGCCTCCCGGACAAAGGGCATACGGCCGTCTCTGTCGGGATCGGGCGACCTCAACCGTGCCAGGTCGGCCGGGCTCTTCACCAATGGGTCAAGGGGATCAACCGCCGGCAGACAACGATCCGAGTGAATCAGCTTCTGCCCCAACGCTTCCGCCTCTATGTTGTAGGCATCGTAGACCAGCATGGGGAACTCAAGCTGGTAGTATTCGCTGACCAGAATGGCGGTTCTGACAAAGGTCTGCGGGTTGGTCAGATACTCTTTGATGGACACCCCTGCCAGCCACGCCGCGTGATCCTGGATTTGGGCGAAAATGGGGACATACCTGGGTATCCCGGCCCTGGCGGCCGCGAAGTTGTTGATGCGGTCCTGCCATCTCCCCTTGAGGCTCATCCAGTCTTGGCCCTCCGCCCGTACCGGTAACCAGCCGATAGCATTGCCCTGCGGCGCATCCTTCCGGCAACACAGCACTGGTGCAGATCACAGCGCGAAGCTGCAACCCGCTGCACCACGCGTACTCACCCAAGTGCTGCTCCGTCAGGCAACCCAGAGATACGGCTGCAGCGGGGTAAGCAGGTCGAAGCCGTCCTCTGTCACCACAGCCATGTCCTCAACGACGCACATGTCAGGTGCCCGACCCCGGTGTCGTTGTACCGGATCGGCGGAGAACCGGCCGCTCTGCGTCTTGACAACCAGTGGCTCAACCGTGATCACCATGCCAGGCTGCAGCACGGTTTCGCTGCCAGGCATGAGGAATGGCCCTTCGTGCACTTCAAGGCCCACCCCATGACCGGCCGGCGCCCAAACCGCCCAATCGTCGTGATCGATGCGTGACTGCTTGTATACTTCGGCCCCGACCTGGTGGATTTCGGCGCACGACACGCCCGCCTTGATGGCGGACTTGCAGGCCGCATTTGCCTCCATCGCTGTCTCCAGCAGGTACCTGTCCTCAGCCGACGGTTCACCAATGGCACCCCAGCGAATCATATCGCAGTGGTACCCCTTGCCGCCGTCGACCAACACCAGGTCGCCCCTTTGCATTCGGTACTTGCCGGGCACCACGTTGCACCAGACGGCCATATCCTGGCCGGACGCCATGTACAGGACCCAGGGACGGATCAGCATGGCCTCCTCACCCACCTCCAAGATGGCACTGCCGATTTGAGCCGCCAATTCCTTCTCGCTCATGCCCTCCTTCAGCGCCTCCAGACCCACCTTCCAGGCCTCACACGTTGTGTGACACGCACTCCGCAACGCCTCAATCTCCACTGGCGATTTGATCTGCCTGAGGGGCGACATAACCGAAGCCGCATCCACAACCCGGACGTTCGGCAACCCCTCTCTGATGCGATCAAAGGCGATGGGCGGCATATTGTCCAGCACGGCGGTCCCAATGTCCATCCCGACAGTGCAGCTGGCCAGTCCTCTGGACTTGACGATGTCAACGGCCAGATGTTTTGGGTCGTTGAAAGGCGCGGGCCGATCCGCGCTGGCATACTCCACATCTTCGATCCACGACGTATCTGCCAGGAACTCAGAGTACCGCGACAGAATCAGTACCGGCGCCACCGCTGGGTCTCGGGGAATGAGAGCCAACGGGATGCCGGGTGCGTCGCCCCAGAAGGGCGTGCGATATCCTGTCAGGTAACGAAGGTGAATCCCCAAGCTCAGCAAGAGGGCATCGATCTCTAGATCAGCCATCAGCGCCCGAGCCCGGTCATACCTGGCCTTGTATTCGCCTCTTGGGAAGTCGGCCTCGACGGCTATCTCCCGCATATTCATGGACAAGCCTCCTCAAAAAACCCGCCGCGACTCGGAATGTACCAGCAGCGTCGCTTGAACCACTGGACTATTGAGTTCCCTGAATCCACTGAGTGTCCTGCCGTTTTCAGTGCTTTCAGTGCACTCAGTGGTTCAGTGGTTCAGCATCCCACTGCCGGTCTCACTCTCCGTTCAGCGGATGGGACCATACAAGACTTGATTGTCTGCACTTAGAGGTTCATCTGAGCCAGCAAGCCGCCGTCGATGATGTACACCTGGCCGGTCGTGTACGAGCCAGAGTCAGCCGCCAGGAAAAGCGCCGCTTCCGCAAACTCATCGGGCTCACCCTGACGGCCGAAGGGCAGCTTGGCGTTTATCGGCGGCAGAACCTCTTCCAGTTTCCCCAGCCGGCTGATGGCCTCTTTGGCCATGTCAGTCCAGAAGGCTCCAGGCACCAGGCAATTGACCCGTATATTGTCGGCCGCGTGCTCCAACGCCAGCGAGCGGGTGAATCCGTTCAGGGCGGCCTTGGAGGCCGCATAGGATGTACAGCTAGGCTGGGTGGCAAATGCGTGACATGACCCGACATTGATGATAACGCCCCCACCACGCCTGAGCATGTGGGGGATCGCGTATTTGCAGCACAGGAACGCGGACTTCAGGTTGACGCCCAAGACTCGATCCCACTCTTCCTCCTCGTGATCGACGAGCGGCTTGTAGAAGGAAATCCCGGCATTGTTGACCAGAATGTCGATGCCGCCGAAACGGTCCGCCACCGCCTGCACCATGGGCTCCACCTGATCTCTTTGGGACACGTCTGCCTCAACTGCAAGAGCCTCTCCCCCCCCCCTCAAAGATGAGTTTGACCACCTCATCGGCCTGGTCTCTTCTCTCGCGGTAGTTGACACCCACCCTGGCACCCTCTCTGGCAAACAGCAGACAGATGGCCCGGCCAAGGCTTCTCGACCCTCCCGTCACCAAAGCTACCCTATCTCTCAAACGCAGATCCCTGTCGGAGCTGCTCATCTTTTGCTCTCCCTTCTGTCCCTCGTCTGTTTATCCCGCCAAGGTAGTGGCAACGCCTCTTGGGCCGTCGGTCTACTCCCGCTCTATCCAGTCGAGGGGGTACCTTCCCCATTTGCGAGCAGCCTTCACCTGCGCTCTGGCGTTCTCCACGGATACGCCCGCGTGCCACGAATTGTCTGACATCACCACGTAGCCGCCACCCGGCGCCGCTGCTCGGATGCAGTCCTTGACCGTCCCCTCCACCAGCTGGGGAGAGCCCTGGGTCAAGACGGTTTTGTTGTCAACGTTGCCGATCAGGCAGATCCGGTCCCCATACTTCCGCTTCACCTCCCCCAGGTCCATCCCGGCGGCAGGCTCGATGGGGTTCAACGCTGAGATCCCGGCATCGATCAGATCATCCAGGAAGGGCATCACGTTGCCGTCACTGTGGAAAACCGTCGGCATGCCCAATGAGCGGCTGCAATCCAGTAACTCCCGGAGGTAGGGCAATACCAGTTCACGGTAGTGCGCCGGGTTCAGCAATGGCCCGGCCGTGCCGGCCACGTCCTCGGTAATCCACATGATGTCCGCCCCGCACGCCGCCATCTGACGACAGATCTCCACGTCGTAATCGACGATCAAACGAAACGCCATCGACAGGAGCTTCGGATCGTCGTAGATGGCCTCCATCGTGGGAACCATCCCAATGAAGTGGTACGCTGCCAGGGCAAACGGCCCCCGCACAACACCGATCAGTGCCAAGTCGTTGTCGGCGCGCAGGTCGGCCGTCCGTTTGATTGAGTCCATACGACCCGGCCTGTTGGGATCAGGCGGCCGGAAATGCTTCAAATCCTGCCGGCTCTTGACCCGATAGTCCCGGGGCATACCAACCGCCCACGCCCCTTCGTGCGTCTCGTAGACACAGCCCCACTCGCTTTCCCACTGTCCGCCGGTGTTCCCTTCCGGCTCAATCGCCGGATAGTCAGCGTAGAGCAGATACGATGCATCCAGGCCCAGCGCAACGCTGCACCTGAAGGTGTCCTCCGAGGTTACATAGTCCGGTCGGTATCCCAGGGCAGCCTCGAATATCTCTTGATTGAAAATCCCGTCAATGACCGGTACCCTATCTGGCTCCTGAAGCCCCAATGTGGTCAACATCCGCTGTCGAGAACTCATTTGCAGTGTCATAGAAATCCTCTTCGTTTGCCCCGACTGTCGGCTCTCCTGCCCGGCGTCGGCCTGTTGGCCAACTGTCTATTGACCGGTAAGCTCTATCATCGCCTGCTCGAATTCCTGGTCGTTGGGGGCCTTGCCATGCCAATCGCATTGATCTTCCATGAAAGATACGCCTTTGCCCTTGATGGTATGGGCAATGATCATGCTGGGTTTGCCGCTCACTTGCTGCGCCCTCCCGATGGTGTCCACTATCTGCCGCATGTCGTGACCATCGATCTCAAAGACCTCCCAGTTGAAGGCTCGCCATTTGTCCACCACCGGCTCAATGGGCATTATTTCGTGGCACCAACCGTCCAGCTGCAAGTTGTTGTAGTCAACGAAGGT
>SDBS01004571.1_pt1 | contig 13521 bp, 8 predicted proteins | sample 2277091 | NCBI WGS metagenome assembly SDBS01 (sample SAMN10404972, study PRJNA504765) | marine sediment metagenome | isolation source: marine sediment core GS10_PC15, 163 cmbsf | place: Arctic Ocean: Southern Knipovich Ridge | collected 2010
AAAGATATTCCTTTTGCCGAAAAAGTCTCTTCGCTGGAAAGAATCGTTTTCCGGACAGGACCATACCGGGGATTTGTCCCACCTGAACAAGTGGAAGACGCGATGCCAAAACCGGCAGGTTTGGAAAGCGAAGATTTGCCCGGTTCAGAGGAAAAGGCACCATTATGTGTCTATTGGATTGACGATGTGGAAATTCAGCGGGTTAAATAAACAGGTGTGTAGATAAAGATACTGGGTACTCGATACTCGTTTCTCGATCCTCGATGTCATTCCGCTCATTTTGTCATTCCCGTCCCGCACCTGCGGGACGGGAATGACAAAAGGGGAGGAATGATAATTCAGAATAATTATAAAAAACATGATAGGAGCATTTTAAAATGATACATCGGTATTATAAAGATGGTGAAAAGCTAGATGTGGCCGGTTTGAATCAGATTACGGTTTTGCTTGACCGTACAGAAACCGAATTGACGGAAATTGCCTTAAACGAATGGCGGGCCGGACTTGAAGGACCACCACATGCTCATTCGGAAAAAGATCAGGTCTTTTATATCGTTTCCGGAGAGGGTAAAGTTGTGGTCGGAGAAGATGAATATCATGTTAAACCCGGATGTCTGGTCTATATACCAACAGGTTTGCGACATCAATCAATCACGACAAGTGATGAACCGCTGGGATACATACTTTATAACGTATTTAACAGCGCGGAAAAAGAGGGACATGCCTCATTCGCTGATCACATAAATAAAGTGAAAGAAATACGAAAAAAACAGGCGGAAACCGGCGAGTCTGACATCTCAGGTGCAGAAAAGGCAACGACCTCAAGCAAAAAAAGTAAATTCTTTAATAATGTAATGGATGGTAAAAAGTATGATTTTGGTTCCAATTCGACAATATTGCTTTTAGACCGCACAGAAACAAATAAATTCGAATTTGTAGTCGTTCAATGGCCACCGCACAGCAAGGGGGCAATGGTCGCTCATAAGGAAAAGGAACAGACATTTTTTATTCTTTCCGGAAAAGGAAAAGTAACTATTGGCGATGAAACGGAAGATGTCAAGCCCGGTGATTTGCTATTTGTACCACGGAATCTTCCCCATACAACAGAAGCCGGTGAGGATCCTCTTGAATATCTTTGTATTAATAGTATTGTAACGGAAACCAAAGACGCCAGTTTTGATGACATGTATAACAGAATTGTTCCCGGTAGAATGGAACGTTGGAAATCAGGAAGCGATGAGGTTGGTGATTAGAGAATCGCAAAGACTTAAAGTGAATTGGTCCACGAATTTCACGAATTCGACACGAATTAACACTAATTTTAATAAATATTTATTTTTCAGATAATGATAATAGTGGTTTTTTTTACGTCTTGGCGGCTTTGCGAGAGAAATTAATTAATAGGTTTAGCATAAATTAAAATATGAAAAGACAAGGCAAAATTTTATCCAATATTTTCAGGATCTCTGTTCTGATAAGTGTTGTCTTTGCTTTACTTTCATGCAGCACAATCCAAAGATATCCTAATGGAGATTTTTATGCGATTGTTGTCAGTGATACCCATGTGAGCCGGGATAAGTCGAAAATCGAGCGTTTGAATAAACTGAGTGAAATGATAAATAAAGGTGTTTTGCCGAAAGTGCGGTTTGTTGTCAATACAGGGGATGTGGTCTCCCGAGTCTATGGGGATTATCGGGAGAATGACCCGGACTCGAGTGATAATCGTCTGAGACGGGCGGTTACTGCCTTTAATCAGATTCAGGTGCCCTGGTATTTTGCCATGGGTAACCACGATTATAAGATAGGTCCGGATAGAGATTCTGATACCTATTTCCCCCAGCAGGAAATTGAAATGATGGAAGATATCTGGGAACGGGAAACAGGTTTTAAACCCTATTATTCATTTGATCATAAAGGGTGGCGGTTTGTCGTGTTGAACAGTATGCGTGGTAGGTATCTGCACTGTCATTTTGATGATAATCAGATGATTTGGCTGGAAGACCAATTATCAAATGGACAACCAACCATACTATTCTCTCATCATCCGATGGTAACCGACCATTTTAGTCTTTGGGCTCATCCGAAAGACTTAATCAACGAAGAGAATGAACCACAGTTTTATAAAATAGTAAATGAAAATAAAAAAAACATAAAAGGTATTTTTGTCGGACACGGACATCGCTGGGTGGAAGATACACTCTTTGATGTCATTAAAGTATATGAAACCAATTCCTTCGCGGATGAGGATGAATTGATGTATTATGTGGTTGGATTTGATTCCTTAAAGAAAGAGATTGCAGTAGCGAAGAATGTTATGCCAATCCAGGAGATAGTGATAGAAAACTAACCACGAAGAACAAGAAGAATACGAAATATATTTAATTTATATCATCCCGGAGGGATCTTTGCAGTTGTCGGTACAGCTACTGCAAGCACATGCAAAGATCCTTACAGGATGTCAACAATATATATTCGTGCACTTCGTGGTATATTCGAAAGAGAACAAATGAGAATATCTTTAGTTGTAATAGTAATATTTTTACTTGCTCTAACAATTTTAGGGTGTGAAGAGGAGAGTGTCAGAACAGTTGCCCTCTGGTCATTTGATGAACAGATCGGAATATATCCCAGCTGCGTGATCAGCGATCTGTCCGATAATGATTATCCTCTGGTTCTCGGTCCGGGTGGTCAGATTGTACACGGAAAATATGGCAATGCCCTGGAACCGATCGTGCAGGATCAGAAAGCAGCAAAGAACCTTGCCGGAAGAGAATTGCTTTTTGCGAAAGAAAAACTACCGGTGATACTCGATGATAGAAAACACTTGTTTATAGACGATGCCCTCATTTCGGAGAAAAGGGATGTATCTTTTAATGTAAACCCGCCCAGAATGGCTGAGCGGGTAATCGAAAATATTCAGGGACGTTTTCGAAAACATCTTAATGTCATTGAGGATGATGATGGATTGATCCGGATGTATAATGCGGTAGATGATGATTATTTGGCGGTTAGAACTTCACGTGATGGCATAAACTGGGATATACCAGGACTCCCGGAAGGAAATTATAAAGACAACACCAATGTCGTTCTTCACCAATCAACGGGCATGGGAATGGTTTTTGTCGACCCTAATGCGCCGGTGGAAGAACGCTGGAAATATCTGAGCGACTTTCACCGCCGCGGCGTTTTTCTGTTTTATTCACCTGATGGCTGGTCGTTTAAAAGGTATAAAATTCCTGTTTTACCCTTCAGATCAGGATCCCAGGCGAATATATTTTATGATGATCAGCGGCAATTGTATATCTCCTATCACTGTTCAGATTTCGGTGCCACACTCAGTGGAGACACAGAACGGGATTTTTTGATGACAGAATGTGAAGATATCCTGAATCCCTGGCCCTTCAAACCGGTGTCACAGGAAGAATCTATTCATCTGGCAAAATCACGCAGAGTTCGCGACCTAATTCCCTGGTATCTGGATAATGGACCCTTAACACCGGGTGGTTTTGCCTTCGAATATCCCTGGGTATTTACACCCAATGATGATCTCGACCCCCGGGAAACGGATATTTATGTACCCAAAGCGATGAAATATCCCTGGGCTGAGGATACCTATCTTTCTTTTCCGGTCGTATATTTTCACTACGAAGAATCCACTCCTTTGACCCGGGTTATTCTGATGGATCCGGAGAGAGGAAGAGGATCCGGACCTATCGAAACACAGATGGCGACCAGCCGGGATGGTATTCACTGGAAAAGGTACCCCCGGCCGGTTTATGTTGGAATTGGTACTCACCAGAACTGGCCGGTTAATCAGGCCTATATGGCGCACGGTATGATTCGGCGTGGTAATGAAATCTGGCAATATTACTTTGGAACAGAAATTTATCATTCCACCTGGAGTAAAGACAAGTCCAAATCCGCTGTCTATCGGGTTGTTCAAAGAATGGATGGGTTTGTCTCTGCGGATACACCTTATGATAAGGAAGGGTCTTTAATCACAAAGCCGCTGATTTTTAAAGGAAACCGTCTGGTGCTAAATATTGATACCGATTCTGCCGGTTATGCGCAGGTAGGATTTCTGGACGAAAAGGGAATTCCTATTCCGGGATTTTCTGTGGATGACTGTATCTATATAAACGGCGATTTTATTGAGACGGAAGTTGAGTGGTTTTCAAATTGGAAAGATTTTCCCTCCACGGAAGGAAAAAAGATTGAAGAGATCGTTTCCTATAAAGATAAATTTAAGATTTCAAAAGATCTGTCATTACTGGAAGGAAGAATAGTTCAGGTCGTTTTTCGGATGCGTGGATCAAAACTTTATGCCATGCAGTTTACATCGAAAAAATAACCCACCCCTTAATCCCCTCCCTTATGCATAAGGGAGGGGAAATCCCCCAAGTACTCGGGGGATGGGGAGGGTTAAGGGGAAATCGTAATCTATAATTTTTATTGTGAAAGGTATATGAAATGAGAAATTATTTTAGTTTTGGTTTACTATTAACGTTTTTCTTTATGAACACATCAAGTGCTCAGACAACCGCATTATGGCTATTTGATGAACCGGTTGGTCTTTATCCCAGCCATGTTATCGATGATCACTCTGATAATGATCATCCCCTGGTAATTGGCCCGGGTGGAAAACTGGTTAAAGGAAAATTCGGCAACGCACTATCTACTCAACCGCAACCAGAAGTTAAACTTCCCGAGGGTGAAGTACGATTTGGCTTAAGTCCTGAACCAAGAGCCGAGGGTAGAACGGTCGATCCGATGAACTGGATGAATGCAAAATTTTGTGCTCTTATGACCAGTGGGGAAAATCATCTGAGAAAAGAAGTTGGATTTATCAATGCCACGGAATCAAAATTAAATTTAGGAGATTTTGAGTGGACCATCGAGTTCTGGTATCAACCAATTGCAAATGAAGAAGAAGGATGTGTGTTTGAGATCGGTCAGGGGCCTCGCGGGGAAAATCAGAATATTACACGTCTCTTGCTAAATAAAGACCGGGATTCATTCGTTTTTCACAATGCTCCTTCAAATACAACAATCAGTTTAAAAACGGATCAGAATCTCCTGAAAACGAATGATGAATCCTGGTATCATATCGCATTCACCTATTCAAAGTCAGAGAAGTCTTTAAAACATTATGTTAATGGAAATCTGCAGGATACAGAACAAAATATTCAGTTAAAGGCCCTGTCTTCAGGAGATGAGGCGTATATGAGTATTGGACGGGATGGCTCCTGGCAAAAACCTTTGCCTGGTGCGATTGATGAATTACGGTTCTCCGAAGGTATTGTTTATTCGGCGAATTTTGATCCACCACAAAGTTTTTCTCCGGCTTCTCAGGGAGTACCTACAGCAGATCTGAAAAAAGGACCCCTGCTGTTATTTGCCGGCAATAGTTCGGATGACAGCCCTGTCCAGCTAATGGATCGTAAACATCTGTTTATTGACGATGCCTTGCTGGTTGAAATTGGTGAGGTAAAATTTAATGTTAATCCACCCAAACGGGCTGAGCGCGTCATCGATAATATAGACGGTCCATTTAGGAAACATCTGACTGTGGTTGAGGATGAGGAGGGGGTGATCCGCATTTATAACTCGATCCATGATGATTATCTGGCGGTCAGGACGTCCAAAGATGGCGTGAATTTTGAAATACCGGATATGGGTAAGGAATATCGTGGTCAGAAAAATATCGTTCTCCATGAAATGGTTGGTGGGTTAGGAAATCCGTTTATCGATGTGAATGGTCCGCCTGAGCGGAGATGGAAATACATCAGCGGTTACCATCGACGTGGTGTATATGTTTATACCTCTCCGGATGGTTATAAATGGACACGGTATAAAACAGCCTTACTGCCATTTCGTTCCGGAACCCAATCCTGTAGCTTCTATGATGACCAACGTCAATTATATGTAGGTTATCACCGGACCGGTATTTTTCATACACCGGCCGGTGCCACCCAGCGAGGTTCCGTTTTAACAGAAACTAATAATTTGTACGAGCCAATCCCTTTTAAGCCCCTAACCCAGGAAGACTATCTGGAACCAGACAAAACATTGCGGTTACGTGATCCTCTCCCCTGGTATCTGGATAACGGACCCCTGACACCCGGTGGATTTGGTCTGGAATTTCCGCATAAGTTCGATCCGATCGAAGCAGATCCGGTTGGAACCGATATTTACATTACCAAAGCACAAAAATATCCCTGGGCGCCTGATACCTATCTGGCTTTTCCAATCGTGTACTTTCATTATGAACTGGACGGACCGCCTACCCGGCAACTATTGATGCATCCAGCGTTTGGACGCGGGTCGGGGCCGGTTGAAACCCAAATATCGGTTAGTCGTGATGGTATGAACTGGAATCGCTATCCCCGTCCAACCTATGTTGGACTCGGACTGCATGAAGACAGAAATGTCTATACCGCTTATATCGCGCATGGTATGGTTCGCAGGGGTGATGAAATCTGGCAATATTATTTTGGAGAAAACCAGTATCATTCTGCTCACAAACAAAACAAGGCAGGCCGTGGTGTTTACCGTCTGGTCCAGCGTCTGGATGGTTTTGTCTCGATGGATGCGCCTTATGAAAAAGAAGTCACTGTAATATCAAAACCTCTTGTCTTTAAAGGTAACCGACTGTTATTAAATATAGACACTGATGCAGCAGGCTATGCCCAGATTGGATTTCTTGATAAAGATGGAAATCCTATTGAAGGTTTAAGTGTAGATGATTGCATTTATGTCAATGGGGATTTTGTAGAGACTGAAGTTGAATGGTTCCCCAATTGGCAGAAATTCAAAGATTTTGAGGGTAAAAACTTTGAAGAAATTGAAGATATTTCAAAAGAAGTAAAACTCTCAAAGGATTTGTCTTCGATTGAGGGGAAGACTGTCCAGGTTGTATTTCGTCTGCGCGGATGTAAGTTATACGCAATGCAATTTAAAAGCAGATAAGAATTTACCACGGAGGGACACGGAATTACACGGAATAAGAAATTTTATGAATTGTCATGCCGTAGGCATCTTTGCTGTTGTCGATACAATTTTAGACTTTTTGATATATCAGAGGCAAGCAAGTGCAAAGAACCTTCCAGGATGACTTAAAAGAAAAAGGAAATTATAATTGTAACTCCGTGTTACTCCGTGTGATTCCGTGGTAAATCAAATATTTAATAAAGAAAAAATAGGAGAAGGATTGTGAAGAGTTGCCGATGGCTCATATTTATTATTATAACTTGTGGATTGATTAGTTTCTCATGTGAGCACAAGATTGAAATATCAGACGATCAGAATACTTCTCTTGCAAGTGGACCTAATAATCAAGCGGTCAACAAAGATGCTTATTCAAAAATATTTTATGTGGCAGATGATCTCGGTTCAGATAAGAGTGGTGATGGATCACGGCAAAAGCCCTGGGCTTCGATAAATCACGCTCTGTCGAAAATCACGGATGCATCAGAAGACAATGTACATGCTCTTTTTGTGACTGAAGGGGATTATTCCAAAGCAACCATCCAGATGACAGAATTTGTTGATATCTATGGTGGATTCTCAAAAAAAGACTGGTCACGGGATATTTCAACATTCCTGAGCAGCCTTAATGGTGATGACAAGCGGCTCGTGGTAGAGGGCGCTGACAATTCAAGGCTCGATGGATTTCTCATCAGGGAAGGTGTTGTCCGGGACAGAGGTGCAGGCTTGAGATGTGTTGGCGTTTCTCCCCATATCTCAAACAACATCTTCTTTTTAAACAAAACACTTAAACCAATACCATGGAATCCGGAATTTATACATAAAATGGCTAATGACGGTGGCGCCATATATTGTGCCAATGGCGCCTCACCTTTAATTGAGCATAATATCTTTGTCGAAAATAAAACAGAGAATGGCAGAGGGGCGGGAATTGCTCTAAATAATCAATGCAATGCGCAAATTATCGGAAATGTATTTTATAATAATATTGCCGGTCTGGATGATCCAATGCGCAGCAGCGATGGCGGCGCTATTTCCGCATTTGATTGGTGTAATGTACATATCGAAAATAATGTCATTCTAAAAAACCGTGCTGATTCAAATAACGATGGTGGTGGCATTTTCCTGGCACTCTGGACCTCTGCAACGGTTAAGAATAATATTGTTGTCGCTAACTGGTCCGGTGATGACGCGGCAGGTCTTTTTGTCGGTGGACAGGAACATCGATATGATAGTCCACTGGATCCGTTACCTTCAAAAGACAAATTCTATGTTTCCATAACCAATAATGTTTTTATCGGTAATGATCATCCATCGAAAAATTCCGGCGCGATGCGGTTTACAATGGAATCGAGAGGTGAATTCAAAAATAATATCATTGCCAATACAAACGGAATTTATTTTCAACGTAGTGAAGTAGATATTAGCAATAATGTAATTCTGGATAATTTTTTGTTTATAGAAACAAAGGAAGGGCTACTACCAGGAAAAATATCAAACAATATTCTTTGGGGAGATGTCAGGATATTAACAGATGTACCGGTTACCAATTGTAATATCCGCGATGGATATCCGGGAGAAGATAATGTCAGTGAAATACCTCAATTTATAAATGATCGCTTAATTTTACATGGGGATGCTGTCAGTTATGGACGCAAAATATACTATACAACAGTATATATGTTCAACGCCGGTCTTACCGCGGGAGCTTTAAAAGGACGCGTAGTTCGGGCAGGACAAAAATGGGGCGTTGTCAGGTCAAATGATAAAAATACTCTAACCGTTTGGGGTGATTTATCCGGGGAAATTCAATTTACAGTTTTGCCGACATACCGTCAGGCAAAAATGTAATCTGTATTGATTTATAGATGAGATCACTCTAAAAAGGGAAAAACCGGAATAGTCATCCTGAATTTAGTTCAGGATCTCTTGTTTTTATTGAACTTATAGATGCCGAAATAAACTTGTGCTGAATCCCGACCTACGTCGGGACAGGCTTGTTTCAGTATTCGGCATGACGAATACCCCTGTTTTAGAGTGGACTCATAGATAGAACAACATATATTTAACAGATTTAAATAATAACAAAATTCTCCGAAGGAGAATAATATATTAGCCCAGGGCAACGCCCTGGGGAATGAGAACCATAAGATCAAATTCCCTGAAGGGGAATAATAAATATTTATATCCTTAAAAATTAACAAGGAGTAATAATAATGAAACCCTGTAACAGTATTTATCTTCTGTTCTTGAGTGTACTTTTACTGTTGCTATTCATATCATGCAATCCAGAACAAAAAGAAACAAAGAAAACCAGTACCTGGACGCCAAAACGAATTAACAAATGTATTGAATTGTTAGAAGCCGGCCAGCCGATTTATTATGCAAGCGGTTATGGTGGTTATGATGAAGGTAAAAATATGGCTCAGACCTGGGCAGACTATATCGTCTACAATATGGAACATAATCCGCTGGATTTTACCAGATTGAGAGCATTTATGCAGGGATTGGTGGATGGCGGACCGACACCAAGCGGGCACAAAACACCGACAGTAATCGCCATTGTTCCGGTTCTTGGCATAGATGATGATTATCTGGAAGGTGGGGCATGGATGATTCAACAAGCCCTTGCACAGGGAGTACATGGTCTGCATCTGGTACGCGCACGCGATCCGGAAGCTGTGCAAAAATATATTCAAAATGCCCGCTATCCTATCCATAAACAGGGGATTGAGGTAATCGGTGAAGGTCTCAGAGGATTTGGCAGTCATATCTTTGCCGCAAAAATATGGGGAATCTCAAAGGAGGAATACTTAAAAAAGGCGGATGTCTGGCCCCTGAATCCGGAGGGAGAGTTGATGCTTGGCATAAAGATAGAAGATCAACACGCTCTGAAAAATGCTGAACAAACCTTGTCTGTGCCAGGAATCTCCTTTGCAGAACACGGCCCGCGTGACATGGGTCTTTCCTACGGTTATCTGGAAGGACGTGCCGATCCTCCCGTTCCGGCTGAAGTTGATGCCGCCGGGGAAATTGTCCTGGAATTATGTAAAAAGTATCATATTGCTTTTTTAGATAATGTTCTTCCGGATAATGTGGTGGAAAGGATTAAAAAAGGGGTGATGATCGGCGCCGGCAGAAGACAGGATGCCGCGGAAGCCGGCCGTGCCTTTACCAAACGCCAAATGCCTTGGTAGGGGCCACAGGGTCAGTCACCTATCTGTAAAAGAATTTCTCGCAGCGGCGCAACGAAATATTCAAATAGACCACGGATGACACGGATTAGACGGATTTCCACGGATTGAATAATTAATTTATGTAAAGTTCATTTCGAGTCCTCTGTTTTACAGGGGAGGAGAAATCTTCACTTGCTATTCAACTGAAGATTCCTCCGGTCTTGCGACCGTTCGGAATGACATAATCTAATTTTAATCTGGGGAAATCCGTCTATTCCGAATCCTCTGCGTTCTATTAGATAAAAAACGCCGTGCCGCTGCGAGAAATCAGTTCTTTCGGTTAGGTCTTTTAATAAATTTTAGTAATGTTTTCCTAATTTTGTAAGATTAATATAAAGGGGGAAGTGTGAAAGTATTTCTGATTTACGTGCGTGATGAGGACTTTTATCAGCTGCTTCCTCCGGAACTGGTGGACTCACGATTTGACGAAAATCGGGTTCAGGTGATGGCCTTTCCTCCCATTGGGATTGAGACCCTGGCCTCGGTAATGCGTGAACACGGTCATGAAGTCCGGATGTTTGACACCTGTCATCCTCAGATGAAGGAAGAAAATATTGCTGGTGCAATAGGTGAAGAAAAGCCGGACGTCATCGCTCTTTCATCCCTCTCTACCACCTCATATCCTGCCACTAAAAGCATGGCAGAAAGACTAAAGCAAGAATCTCCGGATATACCAATAATTCTTGGCGGTGTGTTTGCGACAATGAACGCAAATAAGATCCTTGTAGATTGTCCCTATCTTGACTGTATTGGTGTTGGTGAGGGTGAAGAGCTTCTTCCTGATTATCTGGAAAATCTGCATGATCTGGGTAAGGTCAAAGGACTGATCTGGCGCTCCGGAGATGATATCGTTGAGAATGCGGACAGGCCGATTATCCAGGATCTCAACCAGTTTCCTTATCCTGACCGAACCAGTCTACTTATTGATTATATAGAATCAATGCCCCTCGATGTTCCGGCAGTCCTGTCTCTTGACCGGTTTTGTACCATTCAAACATCACGTGGTTGTCCCTATAAATGTGTGTATTGTGACGTCCCCATGCTTGCCGACGGCAAGTGGCGCTATCGGTCTCCTGAAAATGTACTTGGAGAGATGCAACAGCTTAACGATCAGGGTTATCGTTCGATTTATTTTACCGATGATCATTTCTTGCTAAACCGTAAACGAATTAATGAAATCTGCGAAGGAATTATAAAACGGAAGTTCGATTTTCGATGGGGATGCGAAGGGCGGGTCGACTCGGCGGCTGTCGATCAATTTCCTATCATGGCAGAATCCAATTGTGATTTTCTGGCCTTTGGAATAGAAGCGGGAACTCAGAAAGTTCTGGACAGACTAAAGAAGAATCAATCTTTGGATCAGATCAAAAGCGCCGTTAACGAAGCAAAACGTCATGGGATCGGCACTGCACACGGATTCTTTCTGGTTGGATCACCTGATGAAACCGAAGCAGACATATTACAAAGTTTTCGCTTTGCCGCCCGGCTCAAATTGGATACATTCGGCTTTAATCGCCTGTGTACTTATCGAGGCACTCCCCTATGGCAGGAATATGTTGACCGGGGAATCATTGAGGATGAACGTGACTGGTACAAATGGTTTAAATGTTCAGATATCGACCCGACAGTTCTTCCAAGTGACGTGGTAAACCGGGCCCGGCAGAAAGGATATCTTCTACTATTTGCTCACCGAATTATAATGCGTCCGATCCAAACTTTTAATCTACTAAGAACATTCGGCCGTAATATGAAGGCTTCAACCATATTTAAATTGCTCTGGAGTCCTTTTCGTAAAAGAACACTTACCCGGAAGCCTGAATTACCAGCCTGGATGAATGAAAAAGGAATGTTGGCGCCAAACCGGGAATTTGTCTAAAACCCCCGCGATATACCAAAGTGAAAGCCAAAATCTGCTGAATTGTTGTGATTAATATAGTTCTCTGTTATCGCGAATGAGAGTCTAAATCGGTTTCCAATATCATATTTCAAACCTGCTGTCCATTCAAAAGAGGTCTTGGAAATTTCAGGATGGACTTCTTTTCCCAAATAACTGCTGTGAACCTGATTTTGAAGGATCAATGATATCCTCTCTCCCCAGAGATACTCATAGGCTAAGATCCATGATAATGCAGGTTTTGTCTGTACCTGGGGCATAGCTTTCCACTTGCCCGGAATTACACCGGATAAATTTGTGCTTATCAAGCTGTTTCTCAGGGTTTTAGTTGCGGTCAGATCGATGCCATAATCAAAGGATCCACTACCCCGAAGATAATTATAATTTCCGGTGGGTAACTTAATAGCGACTCTTGAAGCGAGGGCGAAACCCTGGGTATGAGAGTTGAATATCTGGCCCTTGGCGATAAGAACAATGTCACCCAGACCAGGGCCGCCAAAATCTCCTGCCTTAAAAAACAGATCTCTCTGATTACCTGAAAGGAACATCTGGGAAGTGTTTGTCTTAAGCATTTCCCGGCTGGCATAAGGGAAACCGGCAAATTGATGTATCATTTCTATCGGTGTATCAAGAAAACCGCCGTGATAAGCCATAACGGGTATATTTAATTCAAGAGTAAACCGGTTAGATATTCCATATTTAAAATTCAAATTTATCCGGCCGATCCCGCTGTCAATTAGAAATCGATCTGGATTTCCATCAGTTCCGGTTAAATTATCCACTGATTCAGATGTTAATTCAAGATGATTATTTGAATCAATGAAATTATTTAATACTCCTGGAGATTGGGCAAAGGTATTTGAGTGACTATAATTTAATGATACCTGAAAGTCATTTTTGATCAGGGGAAAAGCGTCATCAGCATGGAATGAGAGAAATTGCAGGCTGATAGGAAACTGGTTTCGAATTTGGAAAGGGCCGCGACATTTTAATTGTAGATTATCACCAGCACCTGCATTGGTATGCATGATGATAAAAAACAGCAAAAGTATATTTAAGATCCTGATGGTCACTTTAAAATTGATTCCCTGTAAGTAGATTTAATCGATTCAATCCCTTCAACGATAAATCCATCAGCAAGATCCATAGAAAATATCTTAAGTAACGACGCGATTAATCGCGTCTCTACAATAGCTTAAAATCTATCTAGGGTATCATCCCTGCCCCTTCTCTTGAGAAGAGAAGGGGGGTAAATCATGCCAAAACTCAAATTATTTCCTTACCAGTTCCCCTCTCCTATCAGGAGAGGGGATTAAGGGGTGAGGTCCTCAACATTTACACCCATACCTGCGAATATTTCCTATTTAATTTGTCGTATTTATAGATTCCTGCTTACGCAGGAAT
>SDBS01004572.1_pt1 | contig 13518 bp, 10 predicted proteins | sample 2277091 | NCBI WGS metagenome assembly SDBS01 (sample SAMN10404972, study PRJNA504765) | marine sediment metagenome | isolation source: marine sediment core GS10_PC15, 163 cmbsf | place: Arctic Ocean: Southern Knipovich Ridge | collected 2010
ATTAATTTTAGGGTCAAGGTCAGCTTGCTGCATCGTGGTGCTTTTGCTAATTATACTTCCGAGCGACAGGCTGAAGGGGCTGATTTGGCTCACCTCAAACCACCTCATATCAACCCCTCGGAAAGGGTGCTTTCCCTCCTTGAAGCTAAACCAGAAATGGTACCTGAAGTGGTCAAGGCAGGCTCTGAGGCTGAGGCGGTGACGGTCTAGCTAGTACTTTAGTCAGCTTACCTTAGTTCACTGACTTTGGTTCTACCTTGACAGCGTTCGTATTTGGGGTAATAATTACCTCGAATCATGAATGTTTATGCTTTAATCCCTTTGGTTGCCACCATGGCCTATATTCCGCTACTGGCTACCACCATTGGCACTCGTCCGTGGCGCAAGCAACACGCCCTCTTCCTCGTATTCCTCACCACCGCCATGCTGTGGAGCGCCACCGACTATGTTTTCCGCAGTAATTTACTCCCGCAATATAACTTACTGCTGCTTCAGGTTATTATTGTATTTTTTGCCTGGACGGCGGTGCAACTATTCTGGTTTACGGCTACTTTCCTTGCTCCGCGCCAGGGGCTCTGGCTACCTTTTGCCTATGGTTCGCTGGCATTAGTTACCGTTTTGGTTGTGCTCGGCTATATACCTGAAGGCTTTACCACTAGCGGTGACAAGCTTTATCCTCAATATGGTTTCGGGGTTATCTTTTTGGCTGTTCCACTGCTGACCTTGCTTGGCAGGAATGCCTATCTCGGCTTCAAGAAACTTAAGGGTTTGGATGATCCGGTACTATACAATCAAATCGTTTCTCTACTTTTGGCGCTTTTTGTAATCGCCATCTTTATCCTGGCCGGTCAACTCCCTTGGGGAAGGGAATACCCGATCAGTCATTTGGGTAATCTTATTAACGCCTTCATCTTGAGTTATGCCACTATCAGGCATCGGCTACTGGATATCAGAATTGTTTTGCGACGCGGTTTGGTATTGGTGGGTTTGGGGGTTATTGGTGTTGTCGGCTACTGGTTTTTACTCGGTATTGTTCACAGCATATTTGGTTTTGAGTTTGACCTGATGGTTGAGATTGCAGTTACCCTGGTTACCATTGCGATTGTCATATTTCTCTATAAACTGCGTGGTCTTCTCGTTGTTACCATCGGTAAGGTTTTTCAAGGCCAGAGTTACGATTACCGTCGGAGACTATCTGATTTTGCCGGCAAAATCCATCGTGTTTTCAGTCTTAAGGAGCAAGGCGGCGAGCTCTTGGAGTTGGTAACCAAAGCCATTGGCTGCAGGAAGGCTTGCCTCCTTTTTCCCAGCAGGGGTGGTGATTTCATTGCCCAGGTGGTTGAACCTGAAAATGAGGATAACCCGCTCTCCAGTTTCAGGCTCAGGCAGGACAGTCCGATTGTGAAGTATTTGAGGGAACAACGCCATCCCTTAACTAGAGAGAGCTTATCCATCTTACCTGAATTCCGCAGTCTCTGGCACGAGGAGAAGGAGGAAATTAAGTCAAATGAGCTCGAACTCCTGATGCCACTCATAAGTCGTGAGCAACTAATTGGCATTTTGGTACTGGACGGAAAGAAATCCGGTCGGTATACACTTGAAGATTTGCAATTGCTTGAGGATATTACCGGCCGTGTTGCGGTGAGTATCGAGAAGGAATACCTTCACGAACAGCTCAGACGTCGTGAGGAAGAGCTGGCCATAATCAATCGCTCCAGTGCCATTCTAACATCAAGCTTGGATATTCAGCGAATCTACGATAGCTTTGTAATGGAGTTGAGAAAAGTAGTTGACGTTGGCTGGACAGCCATCACCTTGATTGAGGAGAATGATATCTTTCTCCTGGCGTTGTCCTCTGAGATAGGCTCAGCCTGGCAGGTTGGTGAGCGAATACCAATCAAGGGTTCAGCGACCGAATGGGTTGTCACCCACCGTAAGGCTGTAATTGAACCTGACCTAGCCCAGGAATGCCGGTTTTCAACCGGCAAGTATCATCTCCAGCAGGGTGTGCGTTCGATTGTTTATCTGCCGCTGATAACAAATAATGAGGTTATCGGTAGCCTGACTGTGGCCAGTACTAATCCTAATGCCTACAATCAGGAGCAGGTTAAGCTCCTTGAACAGCTTGCTTCTCAGATTGCTATGCCGATTGAGAACTCCAGGCTATATGCCAAGGTAGAGGAAGAGGCTCGTCTCGATGAACTTACTGACCTATTAAATCGGCGTTCCCTGGATGAACTGGTCACCGGTGAAATTAGTCGCCACTCCCGTTATGGCGGTGTCTTCTCAATCATTATCCTTGACCTTGACTCGTTTAAAACCTTTAACGACAGGTATGGGCATTTAGCTGGTGATAAGCTCCTGAGCCAAATTGGTGCTATTATGAAAGGCGCCATCAGAAATGCTGACCAGGCTTTCCGCTACGGTGGCGATGAATTTGCTATTCTTCTACCCCAGACAACGATTGAAGCTGCCTATCAGGTGGCAGAGCGAGTTCGCAGGCAGGTCGCTTCCAAAGTGAAGGCGGGCTCAATACGGGTTACCACCAGTCTTGGTATGGCTAGTTGGCCAGCCGATGGCATCGGCTTAAATGAGATTATTGCCGCGGCTGACGGTGCCCTTTACCATGCCAAACGAAACGGGGGTAATCAAAGTTACCGTGCTTCCGGAGCCATGCTAATCTCGGATGATGCCTTTGGAAGTGACGGGGGCGGTGAGGATAGTGAAGTCCTGAGTACGATCTATGCCCTGGCAACTGCGGTAGATGTTAGAGACCATTACACCCGCAGCCATTCGAAAAAGGTAAACGAATATGCCGTTGCCATAGCCGAAGCCCTTAATCTAGAATCCCTGGAAGTAAACAAGCTTTCTACCTGTGCCATACTTCATGATATCGGTAAGATTGGCATTAATGACGAGATACTTAACAAGCAGGGTAAACTAACTAGCGAGGAATGGGAAGCGATTAAGTCTCATCCCCAGTTGGGAGCGACGATTGCCAGTCACACTCGCCAACTGGCTCAGTATATTCCCGGTATCTTACACCACCATGAGAGATATGATGGTAATGGGTACCCCAAGGGACTAAAGGGTAAGGACATACCGCAGGAAGCTCGTATTTTAGCTGTCGCTGACGCCTTTGCCGCTATGACCTCAGAGCGGTACTACTCTAAAGCCTTGCCTTTTAAGGAGGCGTTTGATGAGTTAAAGCGCAACGCCGGCACACAGTTTGACCCCAAGCTGGTTAATGTTTTCCTTCACCTGACCAAAACTACCTCAGTGGCGACGACAAAAGAGGATATAAGGAGGTGAGATGTTTGGAGACGGTGCCACTGCCGGACTCAAACGGAGCTTATGAACGGAGACAAGATTCAAGTCTTTATCGTCAGTCAGCAGTACCTTTACCGGCAGGGGATAGAGCATACGCTCTCCCCGGAAGCTGATATTCAAGTCTCAGGTGCTACTGAAGTCAATGGTGATGTGCTGAAAGCCTTTGATAATTTACCGCCTGATGTAGCCCTGGTGGATATTGACGGTTCTTCAGATAATGGTCTAATACTGGCTCGTCGCATCAGGCAGCATTCACCCAATATCGGGGTCATCGTACTTAGCTCAAATCCCGACGATGGGCAACTCTTCCTGGCACTTAAAGCCCAGGCTGCGGCCTATTTGAATAAGGAGATTACGGCTGAACAGCTGGTGGAGATAATCAGACGAGTGGCTCATGGTGAGCACCCGATAAATGAAAGCCTGACTAAGCGTCCGAAAGTAGCTGAACAGGTACTACATCAGTTCCAGGAACTTTCCTTAAAGAGTGAAGCCGAGGCCTTCATATCACCGCTCACCCCCCGAGAAACCGAAATTCTTAGATATATTGCTCAGGGCTACCTCAATAAACAGATTGCAATTAAACTTGGCATTAGTGAGCAAACTATCAAAAACCATGTCACCTCAATTCTGCGCAAATTAAATGCTAATGCCCGTACTGAGGCTGTGGTCTTAGCCATCAAGCAGGGCTTGATTACCATTTAGTTGAGCTAAATTCAACTCCACTTTAGATAGAGCTAAAAGGTAGTGCTTCTCAAGGGGGTACTACCTTTTTATTTTAAGTGAACATTGCCAAGCGAAGCTTGGCTAGTTACAATGACTTTTACTAATTGGTATCAGCGTTGCTTGCGAGGTAGATTCAGTTCGAAATCTGGAAAAAATGGGGAACATCACGCTAAGAGTAGTAACTGACCTGGAGGAATTCAGGACGCTGGCCGGTGTCTGGAATGAGCTTTTAGGAAGATGTGGTGATGAAAATTCCATCTATCTTACCCATGAGCGGCTCTTTATCTGGTGGCAGCACTTTGGTGAAGGCAAGAAGCTACATATATTATTGATTGAAAAAAATAATCAAGTTATCGCCATTGTGCCGCTGATGAGGCTCGAGTACAGGGTAGTATTGGTCAGGCTATATATCCTGGAGACCTTAGAAGCTGATAATATCAATTATATTTGGATATGTCCTCTCGAAAACAGGAAGGAGGCAGTGGCTGCCCTTTTCTCCTACCTGAGGGAGGCACTTCATTCTAATCTCGCTTTAAAGCTGCGTCTGGTGCCTGAGGAGAGCGGGTTTCTGGCTCTTTTACGCGAACAGGTGGCTCCATATTCCAGTGAACTATGGCTTCAGGTAAACTTAACCGCTTTGGCGCCTTACATTAAACTCCCTGAAACCTGGGAGGAGTATCTTGGCTCGATAAGCCGCAAGAGACGTGCTGTTCTTCGTCAGGCATTACGGCGTCTGGAAGATTCACACTGTGTCAAGCTGCGGGAATACACGGCGGATTCTCTGGAAGATGGACTGGATGAATTATTCACCCTTCACCAGAGGCGGTGGCAATCAGTGGGTATTAAAAGCCCATTCTATAAGCCGGAAATAAGGGAGTTCTATAAAGACTGTGCCAAGTGTTTTTTCAAGAGAGGCTGGCTGTATTTTAGCTGTCTTACCGTGGATAACAAGGTCGTCTCATCATTGCTTAGCTTTGTCTATAATCGCAGGTTTTATGCTGCCGTAATAGCCCGGGATAGAAATTATGCCGAATACAGTGTCGGGCACCTGCATTATATGTACTTGATAGAGGATGCGATTGGGAAAAAGTTACGTGAATTTGACTTCCTTAAAGGGGATGAGCCGTACAAGTTTTACTGGACCAAAACCACCAGAAAATACCTGCGGGTGGTGCTAGCTAGAAGAAGTTTGGTGCCCTGGCTCTACCTTAAGTATCTTGGTTTCGGCTCACTTTTTAAACAGATAAAGCAGTCTGGATTAAGAAGCCTTGTCCGAGCCTCCCGCAAGCAGTAAGGCGATGACGAAGAAGAGAATAACAAAGCCCCTGGTTAATCCTGCCTTTGTCCTGAGCGGTCGCTACAATGGGCTGAGTATCATCCAGGAGCTGGGGCGGCGAGGGGTTGAGGTGTATGCTCTTGACAGCACCCGAAGTGTGGGCTCATTTTCCAGATATGCCAGGTTCTGGCGCTCTCCCGATCCACTTGAGAATGAGGATGATTTTATCAATTTCCTGCTGGAGAAGGGGGAAGACTTCGAATATCCGCCAGTCCTTTTCCCTGCCCGTGACCACTGGGTGACCGCTGTCTCAAAGCATCGAGACCGATTGCAACCATACTACATCTCTAGTGTCCCCGGTTGGGAAATAGTGGAGTTGCTTATTCGCAAGGACAGGTTCTACCCCTGGGCACTAAAAAAGGGTTATCCGGTACCTCGGCTCTACCATCAAGATGAGCTCCTAACGGCTAATTCCGAGGTGTTTCCAGTGGTTGCCAAGCGAAAATATCGCGGTCTTTCCGGTCAAGAGCCAGGGATGGTCAGCTTGAGCCAGCGATTAGAACAGCACCGGATGGTTATATTGAAGGATAAGGCGTCGGTAAATAACTTTGTTAAGGCTAACAGGGACATTCTTTCACACATCATCTTTCAAGAATACATACCAGGTATGGCGGATAGGATGTACACCGTTGGGATCTATGCCAGTCGAAAGAGTGATGTCTTGGGGGTATTTACCGGGCGCAAGGTGCGAGGCTTCCCCCCTGATATTGGAGACTGTGTTGTGGGTCAAGCGGAAAAGCTACCTTCAGAGCTGGTGACGTTAGTTAAAAAGATGGTCAGAGAGCTAAATTATCAAGGCCTGGCTGAGTTTGAGTTCAAGAGAGACCTTAACTCTAATGAGTTTAAGTTGCTTGAAATCAATCCCCGAAGCTGGTCGTGGATTGGTATCACCCCTGCTTGCGGCGTTAACCTGCCTTGGATGGCTTACGCGGATCTAACCGGAACTGAAGCTATTGCTTATCAAGAAAGTGTCGTTGGTGACGGAGAAGTGAAGTATATCAATGTAATTGCCGATGCCTGGTGCTGTTTGTGGGTTAATAAAAGAGCTGGCTTCCCCGAATACCAGATGGGCCTCGGAGAGTGGTTAAAAAGTCTGAGGGCAAAAAAGAGGGTTTATGCTGAGTTTGCCTGGGATGACCCATTACCAGGCTTATCCGCTCTGGTCAGGTTCGTAATCGAGGCTGTTTCGGCTCTTCCGCGGAAAGTGCTTTCAACTGTCCACTCCTGCTTTACTCCCACCAGCTCTTGGAAATCGCGCAGGTAACCGCACTGGAGACACTGCTGGTACCAGCCCCACTGGTCTCGCTCAAACGTTATGTCTCCCTTGCACTTCGGGCATCTTTTAAGAAGCCACATTACCTTAGTCCCCCACTTGTCTTTTGACGCACCAATCATCATTCATCTAGTGACAAATGTCAACGATTTGTGAATATTTTGTGACGGTTTAATCGATTTTCTCAGGAAAACTCGGGTTTTATTCGTGACGATAGTCAGTTTTGTTTATAAATATTATTGACATTTGTCACAAATATTATTATTATAAGGCCAATATGTTAGCGCTTGGATATAATGCGGAAAGGTATCGTGATGCAATCGGTCATCATACTTGATGGCTGTGGGCCTGAGTATCTGTGTTTGGCTGACATGCCAAAACTTAATCAACTGGGCAAGGGAGACCACCCAGATCTTGTCTCGGCGATGGTGCCGACGGGGTTAACAAATTCGGCAAAAGCTTAAAGGAGAACCGGGATATCTTTCGTTTCTTAATTGGGGACTGGAGTAGTTAAATCAATAGCAGTGATTTAATCGGAGTGCTGGAATAAGATTGGATGCTAAAAAGAGTGGATAAATCATTGAGTATATCCTCGCTGTTTTGGGCCGGTCCCGGGAGGATTGTGGCTTGGGTATACTCCTTGGTTAAAGAGAGCCTGTGTGATGTGGTGAGGATTGCCACCTCCCTGGAGAGGTTAAAAGACATCTCTCGGGATTCACTCCACCGCAACGCTCTCTTCATTATGTTCAGCTCGCTAACCGCTGCCCCGGTGAGCTTTGTCTTCTGGATTGTGGCAGCCAGGCTTTATACCACTGAAGCAGTCGGGCTGTGTTCGGCAGCTATTTCGGCTATCGGCTTGGTGGTACTTCTCTCCACGGTCGGACTGGACCTGGGGCTGATGAGGTTTTTGCCGGGCTCTGGTGAGAAAGCTCCAAGTATGATTAATTCCTGCTTCACTATTGGGGGGAGTGCAACCATAATTCTAACTGTGATTTATTTGGCCGGGATGTCAATCTGGTCTCCGGCGTTAATCCCTACTGGACAGCCACTGATATTCTTTTCTGCTTTCATCCTTATTTCTTTCCTGACCATTCTTGAAGTACTTGGCCGGCAAACATTTATTGCCCGGCGCAAAGGAGAGTTCCTGCTGGCAGAAAACCTTGTCTTCGGGCTTTCAAGGTTTATCGGTCTGGTACTGCTGGTTGGGGTTTTCCAGACTTATGGAATCCTCGTTTCTTGGGGGATGGCACTGCTCATCGCAGTGATATTTATCCTGGTGTATCTGCTTCCCAGACTTGAAAGTGGTTATACTTTTTGTCCCACCGTGAGAAAAGAAGTAGTGCGTCGGATGGCGGGCTTTTCGGCTGCCAACTACCTGGCGGAACTCTATTTAGCCGCTCCCAGGCTTATTCTGCCCCTCGTGGTGATACATCTCTTGGGTTCTGAGCCAACGGCTCACTTTTATATCACCTGGGCGGTCGGTGGTATCGTTTTTGGCCATGTGCCTCGGGCAATACACTTTTCCCTGTTCGCTGAAGGTGCCCATCGTGAAGAGAGGTTGATGCAGGATGTGAGGCGGAGCCTCAAACTTGCTTTAGTTATTCTCGTTCCGGCCACGGTTTTGCTGTTTCTTCTGGCGGATAAAGTTCTGGTTCTCTTTGGCGCTGAGTATGCTGAGGAAGGGACCATTCTGTTGCGAATCCTGGTCATCTCAGCTTTCCCGGCGGTAATCAACCACACCTATTTTGCCGTTAAACGGGTTAGAAAGGAAATGAGAAGTGTTATAGGATTTACCGGTTTTATTGCCCTGGCTACTCTCGGTGCTAGTTATCTTTTGCTACCCAAATTTGGCATTATCGTGGTTGGAACAAGCTATTTGGCAAGTCAAAGCTTGAGTGCCTTAATCATAATCTTAATCTTGGTAAAGAAGTGGCTTGAAGAAAAGAGTCAAAATTAGTTTTGAGTTTAAACGAATCGTCTAGGGAAGCGATGTCAAGGTGAGCATGAACAGATTATTCTGGATGGCAGCGGGTGTAATCATCATTGCTGAGCTGGCGGTTATTTTTGATATCCCGGTAATCCGCCAGTTATTTGGCTTTATTCTTTTGACCATCATCCCTGGTTTTCTCATCCTCTCTATTTTAAGACAGCACGAAGTAAGATTCGGGGAGAAGCTGGTGTTATCGGTGGCATTAAGCTTTTTCTTTGTCACCATATTCGGTTTCGTTATTGACCAGGTATATTTTGCCCTGGACTATTATCTTTTCCTGTCAACCATCTCGCTGGTACCATCTTTCACCATTGCTTTAGTTACCTTGCTTATTGTTGCTTATTTGAGGAACCGGGATACAGTTGCTCTTGAGGTGAAGGGTTTCGCCTTAAATATTAAGGAAAAGCTATTTATCATCATTCCTTTGTTTTTCCCGCTCCTGGGGTTGCTTGGGGCACAAACGATGGATGCCAATGGTGATAATACCATTTCTATGACTCTATTTGGTTTGATTGCTCTCTATGTTGTCTGGGTTGTATTTTGGCACAGGAAGGTTCCCCCCCGGGTTTTTCCAATTGCTATCTTTCTGATTGCCCTCTCGATTGTTTTAATGTATACTTTCCACTCGTCTTATATCCTGGGTAGGGACGCCCACGAGGAGTATTATCTCTTTCAACTTACCTTTAACAGTCAACACTGGATGATCTTTGACCCCAAGTCGAATGTTAATGCCTGTTTGTTTTCAACAATACTACCTGCCATCTATCAATCATTCTTGAGTATCGATGGCAACTACGTCGTCAAAATCATTGAACCCGTTACCTCTTCGGTGACGGTGCTGGCTGTTTACCTGCTAGCCAGAAGGTACTTAAAAGAGCCTTATGCCTTCCTGGCAGCCTTCTATTTTATCATCCCCAGGGTGATGAGCCCGATGCTTGCCGGACGGATGGCTTATTCACTGCTCTTTTTTGCTGTTTTGATGCTGGTCTTACTCCACGATAGGGTAGGGCCAGTAGCCAAGAAGGCACTCATCATAATTTTTATCTTGTCTTTGATTATCAGCCACTACGCAACCGCCATGTTTGTTCTTGGCAGCCTGGCTGTTGGCTATTTAGTCTTCCAAATAATTAACAGATGGAAGAGGGCTGCCCCGGCTTTGCTGGTGCCGACTATGCTAGTGCTGTTTCTCGTTCTGAGCTACGCCTGGTATGCCTATATGGTGCAGCATGTGTTTGTTGCTGTTACCCAGTTCGGGTCCTATTCAGTCGAGAGCCTAGCCGAGTTATTTGAGCCAAGGCAGGCTGGTCTTGTCAGGAGTGCGCTTTTTGGCTCAATGCTGCCTGAAGGAATTGCCTATCAAATCGAACTCCTGCTGCACTGGATTAGCTTTGTTTTAATTGCCGTTGGGCTTTTGATGCTGACGATAGGCTGGCGACGGACACTTCAAATCCATAACGATGAGGGTCTAGATGAACCAGGCGGCCGGGCGGATTTCTTGGTAAAAAGATTTAAGTTTGAGCACTTTGCCCTGATGGTGACATTTTGTATTGTCTTGGTCGCACTGGTGATTATCCCTCATGTCAGCAAGGGTTATAGCTGGCAGAGGGCTTATGCCCCGACCTTGGTTATTCTGGCACCCCTTCTGGTCATTGGCTGCATTGCCTTAGCCAGACTTATTAGGGTAAAAGCGCAGCTAATTGCCGTACTGATACTGATTCCTACTTTCCTGTTTGCTTCAGGCGTGGCCTATCAGTTCTTGGGTACGCCCAAGTCCCTGGCCCTGAGCACCGAAACACAGGACTACTATATCGCCTATGTCCACGAGCAGGATGCTAAAGCGGCACGCTGGATAGGTGGCTCGATGACCGATTCGGCAAAAGTGTACTCGGATTTGGGTAGCAGGCAGGCACTAAATAGTCAGGGGCTGGTTGACCCGCTTCAGTTTACGTCACTTTACCAGATATACTACAGGTACTCAAGATGGGCTCAACTGGAGGAAGGCTATGTTTATTTAAGATATTATAACACTGTCGATGAGATGGTAGTGGATATTTATGAACGAGATATCCATGAGCTATCGTGGTACTCGGAGGTTTTTGATTCGGCGAACAAACTCTATGACAATGGCAGCGCACAGGTTCTGTTTATTCGCGAGTAACAATACTTTAAAGGGACGTAACCATGATAAGGATTACAGCGTTTAAGTCTTGCCAAATAGCTTTGACAATAATTCTGGTCATCCTCCTCTTTGGTTGCCAAACATTGCCTACCCTAACGCCAAGCCAACCTTCAATCTCGGTTCCAGACAGGGACTGGCCGATGTTTCGTGGCGGACTAAATCGCACCGGCTACAACCCGGTTGAGAGTGAACTCAAGCCGCCTCTTGAGCTAAAGTGGGCTCGTTTGTTGGTTAGAAACATATACTCTTCATCTTCAATCCTTGATGGGACACTCTACGTTGGCGGTTATCGCAGTTTGTTTGTGCTAGATACCACTACTGGCGAAATAAAATGGCAATCTGAGGTTGGCGGCACCATCAATTCATCCCCGGCAATAGCAAGTGGCGTGGTCTTCTTTGGTGCTCACGACGGTAAACTCTATGCTTTGGATGCCAGGAGTGGTGCTGAGATATGGAGTTATGATATTGGTTGGTGGCCCCACCGGCTCAGGCAAAACGACTACCCTTTATGCTTCGATTGATCAGCTTGACCAAAGGGGACGTAATATACTGACGATTGAAGACCCGATCGAGTATCGTTTCTCGGACATAAATCAAACTCAGGTTAACCCTAAAGCAGGGATTACCTTTGCCGGTGGTCTGAGGGCAATCATGCGCCATGATCCGGATATCATTCTGGTAGGGGAGATACGGGATAAGGATACGGCTACAACCGCCATTCAAGCGGCGCTCACCGGACATTTGGTACTGTCTTCAATTCACGCTAATGATGCCGTGGGTGTGTTTTTCCGACTGATGGACCTGGTAGTGGAGACATACCTTATCTCCTCAACATTGGTTGGCATTGTTGCTCAACGGATGGTGCGACGTATCTGCATTCACTGTCGTGTTCCGTACCAGCCTTCGCCGGAGGAGCAAATCGCCTACAAGGAGGAAATGAATGAACCTCCAACCGACCTTTATATCGGGTCCGGGTGTAATCTTTGTGCTCACACCGGCTATCAGGGGCGGACCGGGCTTTTTGAGCTTCTGAGGATGAGCGAACAAATCAGGAGGATGTTGCTTGCTGGTGCCAGTGCCGGCGAGATCAGGGCTGAGGCGATCAGGGAGGGAATGATAACGATGAAACGTGACGGGATGTTAAAGGTAAAAGCGGGCATTACCTCGATGAGTGATGTGCTGCAGAACGTATTTTCTATCAGCTGAAAATAGAATCCGAACTATTGGGGGGATTATGCTCTATCGGTTTAGTGTCTACACGATTGATAGAAAAATTGTACAAGGCACGATTGACGCTGCTTCTGAAAGCCTGGCTGAAGAAGCCTTGTACCGGGTTGGGCATTATCGTGTCCTCAGCCTGAAGGAAGTGCGCTCCAGCTTAAGTCGAGAACAATTGTTACCATCCATTTTTGGGGTTAAGACCCAGGAAATTATTGACTTCTCACGTGAGCTGGCTACCTTCATTGAATCCGGCATTACTATCCTTACTGCCCTCGAGTTACTTGGAGAGCAGGCCTCTAAAATTGCCTTGAAGAAGGTTATCGCTGGAATGGTCGAGGAACTTAGGGACGGCAGTTCCCTGTCCCAGGCGTTTAATAAGTACCCTCAGGTATTTCCCAATACCTTTTGCCAGGTGATAAAAGCTAGCGAACTGGTCGGGAATCTTGAACTTGGTCTAAGGCAGATGGCTGGTTATATGGAAAGACAGCTTCAAACCAAGAAAAGGATAAAACGAGCCCTGACCTATCCTGTTCTAGTGCTGGTTATGGCAATCGGGGTGTTTACCCTGCTTATTACGGTTGCCCTGCCTCCACTGGTTGGACTTTTTACTTCATTCGACGTTGAACTGCCCTGGACAACGAGGTCGCTTATTGCTGTCAGTAATTTCCTGACTCACTACAAGCTCCACCTTCTTGGAGGAGCAGTTGCTTTGGTTATTTTGGTTCTTGGCTATTTGAGACTACCGACTGGGAAATTAGCCATGGACAGGTTGATGTTAAAGCTACCGGTGTTTGGTTCGATTAATATTCAGCGAAATATGTGTCATTTCTGCCGAACAACGTCGATGCTGCTCCAGGCCGGGATCTTGTTGCCGCAGATAATGAATATTGTTATCGACACCATTAATAATCGGATTATTCGTCAGGCACTGGCTGAGGTCAGGGGAAAACTAATCCAGGGGAAAGGGCTCTCTCAGCCGATGACCGATATCGAGTTATTCCCGCGGCTCCTGGTGGAAATGGTGGTTGTGGGTGAAAAAACCGGTAACCTTGAATCTACCCTGACCACTGCCACCGAGTATTATGAGGAGAGGGTTAATCAGAGTATTGATACCCTCACTTCGATGATTGAGCCCACTTTAACGATAGCAACTGGTCTGGTGGTGGCTTTCATCGCCCTTTCAATGATAGCTCCAATCTACCAAATAATCGGCTCGATGTAGTGCTGACTGGAAAGGTGAAAGAGGATGGCAACGGTTGCAGGAAAATGGCTCGAAAGAACAAAAGTCTTGGTCCAAGACCAAAGAGGACTTGGGCTGGTTGAGTCTTTAGTCGCAGTTGCCATTTTGGGGGTGGCTGTGGTTGGTTTTGTGCTTGCTTTGTCAACAGGAACAATTGCGGTGCGTGAAGGGGAGCGAGAGTTTATCGCCCAGAATCTGGTGCAGACCCAGCTGGAATATACTAAAG
>SDBS01004573.1_pt1 | contig 13518 bp, 10 predicted proteins | sample 2277091 | NCBI WGS metagenome assembly SDBS01 (sample SAMN10404972, study PRJNA504765) | marine sediment metagenome | isolation source: marine sediment core GS10_PC15, 163 cmbsf | place: Arctic Ocean: Southern Knipovich Ridge | collected 2010
GGGGGCGGGGGGGGGCTCGTCCTGTGGGGCTTCCGCGGAATCCAGTTCTGCGGACTCAGGCGATTGGGTGGAGGCGGGCTGGGCCTGCCCGGCCTGCGCGGAATCCACTTCTGAGTTATGCGGATCTTGGGTGGGGGCAGGGTCGGATTGCAGGGTAACCTGGGAGTCGGGGGGCTCCCCAAGCCCGTGGGCCCAGAGCATGAACTCATCGCCCAGCGCGTTGTAATCCTTCGCCCCGTTGGAGTTAGGCTCGTACTCGAAGATGGTCTGGCCGAAAGAGGGGCATTCGGCGAGTTTGATATTCCTGCGGATGACGGTTTCAAAGATTCTCGCGTTGGCCCAGGGACAGTCAGTGCTGCGGGCCGCACCGAAAAAGGCTTTGACGTCGGCTGTGACCTCTGCCGCCAGGCGGGTGTTCTGCTCGTACATGCAAAGGATCACCCCGCCGACGCGAAGGTCGGGGTTGATGCGATGCTGGACGAGCGAAATGGTTTCAAGAAGTCTTCCGAGTCCGTGCAGCGAGAGGAAGTGCGGCTGGAGTGGAATGAGGACATCGTCGGCCGCGGCAAGGGCGTTTACGGTAAGCAGGCCGAGGCTCGGGGGGCAGTCGATCATGAGATACTCGAAGGGCAGGTCATCAGCGGCAAGGCGTTGGCGGAGAAGTCGCTCACGCCCGGAGGTGGTTGCGAGCTCTATCTCGACGGCGGCGAGGTCGATGACAGCCGGCGCGACCCACAAATGCTCTCTGACCTTTATGGCGGTTGATCTGAGTGATGCCTGGCCTGTGAGCACGCCATAGGTGTTTGCCTGGGGGCCGGCCGGTTCAATATCGAAGTGAAGTGTCAGGTGCGATTGCGGGTCGAGGTCCAGCAGGCAGATATCGGCTCCGCGTGCGGCAATAGCCGCACCCAGGTTTGCCGTAGTGGTTGTCTTGCCGACACCGCCCTTCTGATTGATTGAGGCTATCGTTCTCACCAGTGGCATTATAGACGTGCGGGAGGAAGTCGCAAGTGTGCGAAAAAGAGCGGCAGGCGCCGCTGTAGCATGACGCCTGCCGTCTATTTCACGGCCCCCGCTGGTCCGGCGGGGGCGACCACTAAGATCATATCAGTCCGGTGATTTAGCGTTTTTTCTTCTTAGCTTTTTTCTTAGCTTTCTTCTTGGCAGGTTTTTTCTTTGCTGCCTTTTTCTTGGTCACTTTCTTCTTAGCTTTTTTCTTAGCTTTCTTTTTAGCCATTAAATATCACCTCCTTTCGGGCTTTCGTTGGAGGACTAGAAGAAGAACAGTAGTTGGCATGCTGAAGTTTTACATCGGAAGCACCCATGCATGCAAGCGATGCAAAAACTTTTTTGAAGGGTTTTTAGTTATCTCTCAGTCGTCACTGCGCGAGCGCTGGCCGGCGGCGCCGTTGCGCGTTGTGAGAAACCTCTTCTGCACGCCCGCAGGAGTTGGTATGCTTATGCTCACGCGGCATTAGTCCGGTGAACTGATTGATAGGAGGATAATCGCAATGCGCCCGTGCCTGATAATGCTGCTACCTTGCCTGGCGGTACTGGCCGGCTGTCCCGTACCCCAGCCGCAGAACACGCCGGTATGGCAAAGGAGGGAAATCGACCCGGTCACCCAGCGGGCTTACTGGATCTACGTGCCCAGCACCTATCGCCACGATCGCCCTATGCCTTTGATCGTGACTTGTCACGGCACGCCGCCTTTTGACGTGGCCGAGCATCACATCAAAGAGTGGAAGATGCTGGGTGAGCGAAACGGCTGCATTGTCCTGGCGCCGACATTGAGCGGCACCGACGGCATTATCGGGGACGGGCCGGTCTCAGGGATGCTCGCCTGCGAACGGTTGATCATGTCTCTGGTCAGCATGCTCGGTTATCGTTACAACATCGACCTCGCGAACGTGATGATCACCGGCTTTTCCGGCGGGGGATTCCCAACGTACTGGGTGGGGCTGAGGCATCCGGACCTGTTCAGCGTGATCGTCGGGCGAAACTGCAACTTCAACCGAGGAAATGTCGACCGCTGGTATCCCCCGGAGGCCACCAGGACGGCGGTGATGGTTTACTGGGGCGAAAACGATCCCGCGACGATCGTCTTTCAGTCTGACGACGCGATCAGATACCTGCAGTCACGCGGGTTTGTTGTTGAGACAACCGTGGTTGCCGGCGCCGGGCACGACCGCCACCCGGAGGTGGCGATGGCTTTCTTCCTGAAGCATCGGCGCCCCCCTCGCCCGTCCCTGCCGCCGGGCAAGTAGGTGCCGGTACGCATAGGCTTTGGGATTATGAAGCGCTGGGGATGAGGCCGAGGAGGAACACCATGGCGAAGATGCCGACGGTCTCGACGATACCCATGGCGATAAGGACGAACGCGAATCCCTTGCCCTCCGAGTCCGAAACGCTGCGAATACCCGCTGCGCCGATATGGCCCTGCATCCAGGCAGAGAACATCTCGGCAATGCCGGTGGCGATACCCACCATGAGCAACAGTCCCGCTCGCTGTATGGCGATAGCAGGTGTTCCTTCGATCAGGTCCTTGATCTTGTTCATGACAATCATCGCGTAGAGGGTCTGGCTGATGGGCAGGCCGAGGAGGATTATGTGGGTGAAGCGGAGTGTCTGCCCCGCCTTGGCTTCCTTGAGCCATGCTCCAGCGGCGGCTTTGCCCGCTACCCCGATACCGAGGGCACTTCCGATTGCCGCGATGCCCAGTGCCAAGCCCGCACCCAACTGGGCTACGAACGGCCAAATGCCGGGGGGGATTGCAGCGGGCCCTGATGTTGCAGCCTCGGACGCCTGAGCCAATATGGTGGGAATCACCGAGAACACGTTGAGTATCATCTCACAATCTCCTTCGAGGCAGGCTGTGCGAACGGACAGTATTGATACCCCGTCCATTCCATGCCCAGGTTATTCGAGAACTCCAGCATATTCAATCGCACACCGTGTGCGAATATAGCGATAAGGGCCAACCCAAGATTCAGCCCGTGACCGAACACCAGCACGGGGATGGCGGTCAGCCACGATCCCGTGGACAGGGCCAGATCATTGAAGCTGCTTGCCAGGACCCCGCTGGCCAGCCCGACTGCCATCAGACGCACATAGCTGATGACGTCGGCAAACGCTGAGAGCACCGACATCGGGAAATTGGCCAGACCCAGGGCCAACATCTTCAGCGGATTGCGCGACGGGCTTTCGAACACAATCGCCAAGGTTGCGCCGGCAATAAGGAGATACGCCCATGGCGATTGAAGAGTGAACGGGCTGGGCGCGCTCATTACGTAATGCCTCACAACCCCCAACATTCCCCAAATGAAGATTGCCCACCCGATTCGCCCCAGCACCTTCAGCGAAGGCCATAATACCAAGGCACGCCATAACTGGGCGACCGAAAGGTGGATTGCTCCCATGATAAAGCTCATCTGCATTATCAGCGTGCGCGACCGCTCGCTCATGTCGACGGGAATGACCGGGCGATAGAGCAGGACACCGAAGAATGTGCCGGTGAGGGCGCCCCAGACAAGGCCAACGGCTCCGATGACTATTATCAGTCTGGTGAACTCCGCGCCGAGCGCCTTGGCTGCCCGCTTGTAGAACAGCAGGGGCCCCAGCAGGAGGATGGCCCCGTACCCGCCGTCGCCAATCAGCATCGCCGCGAAGATAGGCAGCGCGATCATGAACGGCACCGACACGTCGAACTCCCGGAACCCCGCGACCGTACCCAGGACGTCGAACAGACCCTTGATGGGGCGGGCCCACCTCGGGTAGCGAATGAGTGTGGGAGGTTCTTCATCTTCCGCGGGCTCAAATGTCTGTACCGCGGCCTCGATGCCCGCCGCTGCCAGGTCCGCTGCGAGCGATTCCGCCTTTTCGGCCGGCGTCCAGCCCTGAACCGCGAACAGATGCTCGCCGCTCAGCGCGCCATTGGTGGCTATTGTGTACCGGGCATCCTGCTGCAAGCGTGTTTGCCAGTCGCTGATTTCCTCCACCATGTGCGCGAGTTCGTCGAGGCGTCTGGAATCCGCCTTGAGGGCGGCGTCGATTTCCGCTGCCTCTTTGCGGATGGAAGGCGTGTCGCGCTGCGGCAGGGGCACCGGGTCGGCCTTCTCGGGCAGGGCCGGCTCCCCGCTACGGGCGATAACGGCGAGAAGTGCTCGCTTGCCGGGCAAATCTCCAAGGACCTGGACGAGGTCAGCCTGAACTTCCGGTACGTTCTTTTGGCGCACGGAGAAAAACTGAAGGTTAACGCCAGCCCGGCGCAACTGCTCGAACTGCTCCAGGCGGACATCGCCCCACATTGCCAACTGCGCGATCTGGCGATGGAGCGAGGCCAGGCGACTTGCCGCTTCGGCCGAGCGACGATGGATGCGCATCGTTTCCCCGGCGGCTTCTTCCGCGGATATCCGCGGCTTCGTGCCGGCAGGGACCAGCCCGGAGAGTATCTGAATTGCCCTGGTGGCTGTGTCGACGCCGGCGAGCGTCTTTTCCTCGGCTACCGCCTTGGCACGATCCACCGGGCTGAGGTGCACCACGCCGAGCTCACCGAGGGCGTCCATAAGCGCCTCTCGATCCGAGGCCGCGGATACAACGTACACTTTCAGCATCCCGACGATCATGCGCGGTGAGCCTCCTGGTCGGCTTGCGCCGCAACCTTGCGCGAGGTCGGGCGATCCTTCTCGGCGAGCTTGGCCTTGGCGATTTTTGCCCGGCCGACCGAGGCCGTCATCTCATCGCCGAGCTTGATGCGAATCACGCGGATGGCCTCGCGGGCCTCGGGGATCTTGACCTTCTCAAAGAGGTTCACTCGCTGCATGATCTTTGTCAGCTCGCGCTGGAGTATCCGGCATTGCCGGCTGAGCACGTCTTCCTCAGCCGCTTGGCGGCCTACGTTACGCAGGTCCGCCAGGGCCCGGTCCACCCACGGCGGCGTGGCGAAAAGGCTGTACACCGCCTCCGGAAACTTCACGTCCTCGAAGACCGGCACGGTAACGCCCGCAATATTGGTTGTTGTGGCCAACACCTCCGAGGGTTTGCCGAGTTGGCGGACGTTGACACCCGCGCGATCGGCGAGAACCGCGCTGTAAACCTGGAACTTTTCCTCGGCGGCACGCATAGCCGCCTGGACGGCCCGGCGCTCCTGCTGCACTTTGCGTACTGTCATCTGAAGTTGCTGCTGCTTGAGTTTGAGCATGGGCAGATAGTGGCCGAAGCGCTCCAGCGATTCGCGTTGGTGCTTGAGCTCCGGCCGGGTTAACCTAATCTTCTTCGCCACCGTTCTATTTCAGATTGAGGATTTCGGATTGCGGACTCGCCGTACCGGCGACTGTTAGACCATGCTATTCGGTCTTCTTGGGTTCTTCTGCATCCTTGTGAGGTTTCACGTCTTTCGGCCAGTGCTTTTCGATGATCGTGCGCCGGATTCCGGTTTCCGCCGGTTCGAAACATTCGGCCAGGATGTTCCAGCAGCGGTCGAGAGCCTCGAACAGCGGGATGTTGACGCGGAGGTCAGTGATCTGCTCTTCGAAAAGTTGCCCGTATCTGAGCAGTCTGTTGTCCCACCTTGACATTTCAAAGCCCATGTCGCGTTTCTCGCGGCTTTCGATGCACAGGGCATAAAGTTGGATGCAGGCATTCATGATGCCCCGGTGATCATCGCGGGTCTCGCCGTTGACCCGCTGCTTGAGGCGCGACAGCGACCGGAACGCGTCGATCCGCCCGTCGCGGAGGTAGAACTGGCCTTCGGTGATGTATCCGGTGTTGTCCGGGACGGGATGCGTATCGTCATCGCCCGGCATGGTGACGCACGCAAGCGTGGTCATTGAGCCCGCACCGTCGAAATCCACCGCCTTCTCGTAACGCTTGGCCAACTGAGTGTACAGGTCGCCGGGATAGCCGCGATTGGAAGGGATCTGCTCCATTATTATCGAGATCTCCTTCAGGGCGTCGGCGAACGCCGTCATGTCCGTCAGAAGCACCAGGATCTTCTTGCCCTGAAGAGCAAACTGCTCGCCGACGGCCAGGCACAAATCCGGAACAAGCAGGGCCTCCACCACCGGATCGGCCGCCGTGTGAATGAACATGATCGTCCTGCCCAGCACGCCTCCTTCCTCGAAGGTGTTGCGAAACTTGAGGTAATCGTCGTGCCGCAGGCCCATGCCGCCCAGGATGATGATGTCGGCCTTGGCCTGGAGCCCTACGCGGGCCAGCAACTCGTTATAGGGCTGACCCGGTATGGAAAAAATCGGCAGCTTCTGCGACTCCACCAGCGAGTTGAAGACATCGATCATCGGGATTCCGGTGTGCACCATCTGATCGGGGAGCCTGCGCTTGACGGGATTGACGGGAGGCCCGCCGATATCGACGGCCTTGGCGTCGACGTCGGGGCGGCCGTCGCGCGGTCTGCCCGAGCCGTCAAATATTCTCCCCAGCAGGTCCTCGCTGAATGGCACCTGCATGGGCCTGCCCAGAAAGTGCACCCGATCGTTGGTCGAGACGCCCTGCGTGCCGGAAAAGACCTGAAGGCTCACCTGGTCCCCCTCAAGGTGAATCACCTGAGCCAGCGAGGTCCTGTCGCCAGAGACGACCGTTGCCAACTCATCGTAGCCGACATCCCTGGCGGTTACCGTCAGCACGTTGCCGGCGATTCGAGTTATCTCATCGTAATACTTTCTCATTCCGGCGAACCCTTCTTCTCGACGAAGGCATCGATGACGGCGAGTATCTTCTTGTACTCCTCGCTGTCTGTCGCCACGTAGTTCCAGTTACGGAAAAGATCCGATACGTCAACGAACGTCCTGCGGGCCTGGTCCTTGTCGTCGAAGTCGAACTTCAGCTTCAACACCTCCAGTATCTTGTCGAAGACAAATTCCTGTCGCTCGGCCGGTGTGGCGGCGTCCACTTTGTCAAAGGCGTTCTGCTGGAGGTAGCAGTTGTCGAAGAATTCGGCCTTGAGCATAATGGCAAAGTCTTCTATGGAGGTTCCTTCCTCGCCGACTACGGTCATCATCTGGGCCACTTCGTTGCCGCGATGCAGCAGCGCCTTGACCCAGGTGACCTTTTCCGTGTCGATTATGCCCGTGTACTTGCTCCAGGAGTCAAGCGGATCGATGGCCGGATATCGCCGAGCGTCCGAGCGGGCCCGCGACAGACCGTGAAAGGCGCCGACCACCTTCAGTGTGCCCTGTGTGACCGGCTCTTCGAAGCTGCCCCCGGCCGGGCTCACCGTCCCGCCGATCGTCAGCGAACCTATTCGTCCATCCTTCAGCTCGATTGCACCCGCGCGCTCATAGAAGCCGGCGATGCGGCTTTCAAGATAGGCCGGAAATGCTTCTTCGCCGGGGATTTCCTCGAGCCTTCCGGACAGTTCACGCATGGCTTGTGCCCACCTGGAGGTGGAGTCCGCCAGCAGCAGGATGTTCAATCCCATTTGCCGGTAGTATTCTGCCAGTGTCGCTCCGGTATAAACGGACGCGTCTCTGGCGGCGACGGGCATGGCCGACGTGTTGCAGATGATTATCGTTCTGTCCATCAGGCTCTTGCCGGTGCGCGGATCGGTAAGTTCGGGAAACTCTCGTAAGGTCTCCACCACCTCGCCGGCGCGCTCCCCGCAGGCGACCACTACCACTATGGCCACTTCCGCGTGCCGCGAGGTGATTTGCTGAAGCACGGTTTTTCCCGCGCCGAAAGGCCCGGGTATGCAGTAAGTCCCGCCGCGAAGAACGGGGAACATCGAGTCGATGATTCGCACGCGGGTTACAAGCGGCTCCGTGGGCATCAAGCGACGCCGAGAAACATTCAGCGGCACCTTCACCGGCCAGGGCTGCTGCATCGTTATGGCTTTGCTCTTGCCCGAGGCATCGGTCAGCGATGCAATTTCTTTCTCGATCGTATACTTGCCCGCCTTGACCACGCCGGCAACGGTCAGGTCGCCGTCCAGATCGAACGGAACCATAATCTGATGCGTGAAGATGCCTTCCGGAACCGTGCCCAGTGTGTCCCCCGCGGTTACCCTGTCGCCGGCTTTCGCGGTGGGCGTAAAGTCCCACTCGGCGTCGGTGTCCAGGCCGTGAATGTATCTGCCCGGCTGGAGGAAGAACCCTGTTTCTTCGGCCAACTTCGGCAGGGGATTTTGCAGGCCGTCGTACACCTGGCCCAGCAGGCCCGGTCCAAGCGCCACCGACAGCATCTGGTCGTGAAGCTCGACAACATCGCCAACCTTCAGCCCGCGGGTTTCCTCGAAGACTTGCAGGTCGGCGCGATTCCCGCGAATTCGAATGACCTCACTGAGCAGCTTCGCGCCGTCCTCCCGGCAGCAATAGCCGATTGAGTTCTGAACGAGCTCGCCGCTCGCTTCAGCTATCACCATATTCCCGTAGACACCGACTATTCTTGCGTTCACCGACTTGTCCTCTTAACCATTGTGATTTTCAGGTCACAGCTTGCCCGGCCTTGTGGGCAGCCTCTGTCAATCTCTCCCACCTCACAAGAAGCATCAGCTTGGCGGCATAGGCGGCGATTTCGTCGTCGCCGAAGCTGAACCACGCGTCGTGTTCGGCAATCCATCGCCACCTGGCCGTATCGAGTGTTCGCAGGCCCACAAGCGGGCTGGTGGCCGCGGCCCATTCCGTCGTAACGGCGCTCAGGTCGTTGTCGGCCGAAAGATCCACAGCAACGAGATAATCGCTTGCTTCCAGTCCCAGGGCCTCGGCCCGTGCGGCCGCTACGGCGTTGCGCAGCGCGACCTCGTGGGCCGTCCATCTCGCCAGAAACGCACTGTCGAGGCGTCTTGCCACATCTGCCGCGTAGCGAAAGTAGGCTTCCCAGATCGCATCGACGGCAATTCGCCTGGGGGCTTTATCGGAGTCACCGCTGAGGCAATCCGGCAGCGGCTCTTGATCGCTCACCTGAGCGATGGTCAGGACGGCAGGCTTGGCCTCGTCGATCTCGCCGCCCAGCAGCGAATCTCGCTGCAGGAGGTCGTCGCTGAGAAACAGTGTCTTCACCAGCGCCTCAGGCTGGGCGCTGGGCGAAACGTGTTCCAGCAAATCGCGGCATGTCAGTGGTGGCGGGTCGGATAAATCAACCAGGCTCGGCAGGGACGATAGTAGATAGTAGTTGCTGTCGCCCATATGGGGGCCCTATTGCTCCAGCTTTTCGCCGGGCTCTGCGAGCATCTTTCTAAGAGTCGGCCCGACAAGCTCTGACAGCATCTGGACCACCGACTCGGGAGTGACCTCAATGGTGGCGCCACCGGCCTTGTACTCAAAACCCGCCCCGGCCAGGGTTGCCTTGAGGTCAAAGTCGGGACGTGGGCCGCCTGACTTCGTGCCGTGGAGCTCACTGATGGCCCAGTCCGCCAGCTTGTCCTGCATCTCCGCCGGGACGTTGATGGCCAGAGTATCCTTTCCGTCAACGTCCGCCTTTGCGTACAGCATCACAATCTCGTGCAGGAGCTTGCTCAGGAACTCAGCATCCTGAAGTTTTTCCGTGGCCCCGCGGGCCAGCACCAGTTGAATGGCCCGCCCCAGCGACTCGCGCAGTTTCATTGCCACGTCGCGGGTGGCCAACTGTAGCTCCGTATTGCCTCGTTCGAGGATGCTTTGTGCCTCGGCGTTGGCCTCAGCAACGATTTTCTCCGCCTGGTTTCGGGCATCGGCGAGGGTGCCCTCGGCCTGCTCTTGGGCCTGCGTGAGGATCTCGTCGGCTTGCTGCCGGCCGGCCTGTACGCCCTCAGCCTGAAGTTTTGCTACAAATTCTTCTATAGTTTCGCCCATATTGCCTCTCCCGGGAGCCAGTAAGCAATCGCCGCACAGAGCACGCGATCTGCCCCGCCGTCATTTCCGGGTATCGCTGCTTTGGGGTTGTTTCTGGCGGATGGTGAAAGTCTTGTCGGGGTCGAGGCGCCCAAATATCATGCGCCCCGCGGACGTCTGCAACACACTGGTTACCGTGATCGTTATGTCTCTGCCGAGGTGGTCCCGCCCGTTCTCGGCGACGACCATGGTGCCGTCGTCGAGGTAGCCCACGCCTTGGCCGGGATCCTCGCCGGGCTTGATCACCTTGATGGTAAGGTTCTCCCCGGGCAGCACCACCGGCTTGATCGCGTTGGCAAGGTCGTTGATGTTGATTACATCGACCCCGCGAAGTTGCGAGATCTTGTTCAGGTTGTAATCGTTGGTCACAATCCGCCCGTTCATGTGCTCCGCAAGGGCCGTCAGCTTCGTGTCCACGTCGGGTAACTCGTCAAGACTGGGCAGGTCGGTACTGAGTATCTTAAACTCGATCTTCTTGCTTCGCTGGAGGCGGTCGAGTATGTCCAGCCCCCTGCGCCCGCGATTGCGACGCAGCTTATCGTCGGAATCGGCGATTGACTGCACCTCGGCCAGGACAAACCGGGGCACCACGAGCTCCGATTCGAGTATTTGCGTCTCGGCGATATCCGCTATCCGCCCGTCGATAATTACCGACGTGTCCAGCAGGAAAGGCCGCGCGCCTTTGGTCTGACGGGAAAACTCCACGTACGGGATGACAAAACGAAAGTCATCCTTGGTCTGGAGGACGAAGGTGACGCAGGCGAACACGGCCGCAGCGCCGAGAAGCACCTTGATCAACGGGACAACCTGCGGGTCGTCCAGCAGAGGAAAAGCCCCCACGATCAGGTCAACGATCAGACTCAGCGTGTAGGCGATTACCACCCCTGTCAGCAGCCCGAAAAACACGCCGCTGATCACGCCGAGGCGCTTTCGGCGCCAGAGCATGTCCAGGAGAATAAGACCAAAGGCGGCCATGGGCGGCAGAACAATGTAAACGATTATATAGGTCGTTGTTTCACTCAGAACGTCCTCTTGGAAAGCTAATGAGACCGTCAGCGCTATTACGACCAGGAGGAACAACAAACGTACGCCGTGGAGTATCATGACGCTCCTTCCTGCCCGGCAGACCAGAGCTAACTCGTGCAAGCAAACTCGACCCGAACGGCGACAATAATGTACCGCGCCGGGTTGTTTGTCGCAAACGTAGTTTTGCCTCGCGTTGCCCCAGACCGGTCAACCTGCGCATAACGCTGCGTATTGACAGGATTTACACAGGGCGGAGTCGGCCCTGTCGAACTTGCCGGCCCGGCGGGCAGACAGCAGGCCACGCGCCAAATCAGCTATTCGCAACTGGGCAGACTCGATGGTGTCCGGTGCGATGGCTGTCGTGACGACCGTCGCGGGGCGGAGGAAGTACAAGCTTGCCTCTGCCGGCGGAGCCTCAAGGTACCTCCCCGCAGCGGCCGCATAGGCGAGCATCTGGAGTTCGTATCGCCCTCCACGCTCCGCCGCCCGATCCGCCTCGATCCGGTCAGACTTATAATCCACGATGTGCCAGGAACCGTCCCCTCGCCGGTAGATCAGGTCGATCTGCCCGTGAAGCACCGCCGGCCTACATTCCAGCACGAAGTCCATCTCACGCAGCGTCAGGTCGGACTGGGCAATATCGCTCCACAGCGGCGTGGCCGAAAAGCTGTCGATCATGCCCGAAAGGTCCTCGCCAATGGCCCGTGTGTCTACGGTCTCGGGCAGATTCATTTGTGCCGCCGCTTGCTGCACCATCGCGCCGGTTGGCTGGGGACCGGCGAAATCCAGCACTGCCATGCAACGATGCACCAGCGTTCCCATTGTGGCTGCGTCGAGCGGCCAAGAGGATGCACCCGCCGACGGGCCGGCGCCGGACCCCAGGCCGTCGGCCTTGGCGGCAATCGGTCGGCTGGGAACGCCCAGCTCGTGTCGCCAGCGGTACAGCTTGGGACAGCGGTCAAAGTCGCAGAGGGCCGTGACGGAGATTTCCACGCGGCCCAGGTCCCCCGGCAGCGGGCCCATCAGTGCCGGGCGCGGCGCGGGTTTGGCGAGCTTGCAGATTCGTTCGGCCAGGTCGGCCGGACTGGACGCCTCAGCGAGGGCCTTGCGGCCGGGCACGCCGGTCTTGCTTCTGCGCCTGGCCGGCGCAGGCGAGATATTGCGTACGACGGCAGAGTAGCCGCCGGCGTAGCCGATGCTGTCGTTGCCGTCTGCGATAGCCCGTGCGATGCCGAGGGCACGATCCATGTGCGCCAGGTAACAGCCGGATTCCCTGAACTCCCCCTTGCTGGTGCGCCAGTCCGCGCCCACCAGCACCAGGTGATCCTTGTGTCGCGTGGCGGCTACGTACAGCTTGCGGATGTCTTCTTCGTGCTGGTCGGCCTGCTCCAGGGACTCTGCCAGGCGAAAGGCCAGCGACTGACCGGGCAGGTCCTCATCGTCATGGCGGCTCCTGAACTTATAGGTCAGTCCCAGGTCGATGCGGTTCAGCAGCGCCCCGCGGCCGGCCCGCCGACCGGCGTTCAGATCCGGTATGAACACCACCGGAAACTCAAGGCCCTTCGCCTTGTGTATGGTCATTAGCCGCACCACGTTTTCGCTCTCGCCGGCGACGGCAGCCTGCTCGTAGCGGCTCTCGTCAAGGATGAGTTTGTCGCTTTGGGCGATAAAGTCGGCAAGGCCCATCCCGTCGGCGGCTGCTGTGCGGGCACGCTCTATGAGCAATCGCAGGTTCCCGGCGGGGCGGCGCCCGTGGCACAGCAGCGTCGCCTCGTAGCCCGTCGCTTCCAGAACGCTGTCTATGAGGGCGTCAATTCCGACGGCGTCCTTGCAGCGGTGCAGTTTTTGGATTGTTTGGACGGCGTTGGCCAACGATGCAAGTTGCGGCGCGTCGATCCTGCCGGCGAGGTCCGCTTCGCTCACCGCCGGCAGGTAGGGCGGCTTGCACGCGCAGGCTATGTGCATCAGCGTGTTGTCGTCCAGGCCGAACATGCTGCTGCGCAGCAGACCGAAAAACGCGATGTCGTCGAACGGATTGTCGATCGCTCGCAGTGCGTTGAGAACGTCGAAGACTTCCTGCCGCTTGAAAAAGCCCGTGCCCGCCACCACGTAGTATGGGATGTCGTGGGCGGCGAGTTCATGCTCATATTCGAGGCTGTACGTCATCCGTGCGAAAAGGATCGCTATGTCGCCGGCCCGAACGGCGCGCCATTCATTGCCGGATGCGTCCCACACCAGTTTTTCGCGGTCGTCCAGCATCCGGCGTATGCGCTGTGTGGTCACGGCAGCCTGGGCGGCCGTTGCTTCAGCGGCGAGGTGTATGTCGCTGCCGTCGGCACCCGAGGCGAGCAGGATTTCAACCGATGCACCCGGCGGCGACTCCTTCCGGTGGGCGTGGATCGGCGTGTACGCCTCACCCATCAGTGGGCCGAACAGGGCATTGATGAAGCCGACGCCGGGCTTGTGCGTGCGGAATGAAACATCCAGGCTTTCAGTGTTCTTTTCGCCCAGGCGGCCGCATAGGTCGTTGAATACCTCGACCTGCGCCCCTCGGAAGCGGTATATGCTTTGCTTTGCATCGCCGACCAGGAACAGCCTGCCCGCCTCAAGCTGATCGCCGTCTCCGGCGCGGGCGAAGGCCAGCGCGATCTCCATCTGCAGCGGATCAGTA
>SDBS01004574.1_pt1 | contig 13517 bp, 12 predicted proteins | sample 2277091 | NCBI WGS metagenome assembly SDBS01 (sample SAMN10404972, study PRJNA504765) | marine sediment metagenome | isolation source: marine sediment core GS10_PC15, 163 cmbsf | place: Arctic Ocean: Southern Knipovich Ridge | collected 2010
CGTTATTGGGTTATATCTTTGCTTTATTCTTAAATTTCTCAGGGATAGGGGAGGTTATGCCCATATTTTTTTGGGATCTGTTAGATGTTATAGCAAGAGCTAATACTGCTCTGTCCTTACTTCTACTCGGGATTTATTTGAATTTCAAATTTGAGAGAGCTGAATGGGCTACAATTTTAAAAATCCTATGTACGCGTTATTCTTTAGGATTAGTTGTAGGGTTATTATTATTCTTTTTACTACCATCGAATCAATTTGACTTACTCCTTCGAATTATATTAACAATTTCATTAGTTTTTCCTATAGGTCTTGCTGTTATCCCATTTGCAGTAGAATTTGAGTATGATCATAAACTCGTGAGTATGATTGCAAATCTAACGATAATTATTAGCTTTACATTGGTATGGATTTTAATTTTACTTCTGACTGGATAGCGTTGTTTCATTTATTCCTCAATATCCATGAGATCTTAATAAAAATAATGATTATATTTTAATTCAAATTGAAATTTAGAAATAGATAAAATAATAATCTATATTAGATTGGTCTTAGGCCAACTTTTTAAAATGATCTACACCAGATATAGCATCAGCTGCAAAATCATCTGCACCAAACCGCTTTGCAAGGTCCATGTTTAACGGAGCTCCCCCAACAACTAATTTTACTTTATCACGTAATCCCGCAGCTTTTAGAGCCTCATGCACAACTTGAATTTGAGGGACGGTCATACTCAGGAGAGTGCTTAATGCCACAATCGTCGCCCCAGTCTCCTTAACTTTCTCAACTATTAATTCCGCTTCAACATCCTTACCTAAATCATATACTTCGAACTCAGCACCTAAAAGCAACATTCCTAGTAAATTTTTTCCAATGTCGTGATTATCACCTTTAACCGTTGCGATAATAATTTTTATCTTTTCTTTAGATTTTTCACCAAAAACTAATTTCGGTTTTAATACTTCAAAAGCAGTTTTCATGGTTTCACCTGCTAGCATTAAATCCGCTAAATAATATATCTCTTCTTCATAGCGGCGTCCAACTTCATCCATACCGCGAGTCATGGCACCTAAAACATCAAATGGGTCCTTACCATCATCCTCAAGCGCTTCTCGTACAGCTTCTCCAATATCATCCAATTCTAATTCTACAATTAGTTCAGTAATCTTCTCAAAATCCATAATTTTTAACCAAAATCTCTGATAATAGTATATTATTAAGAATGTATTTTTACTTAATTTTATTTTCGAATTTATGAAATCTAATTTGACACGAATGTATTTTAACAATTTTTTTAAGTAAATTAAACTGATTATTACTATCTATGGTATTATCGAAGAGAGAAAGAGTTATTAGAACTTTAGAACTTGAAGAGCCTGATATGATCCCTATTAACTATTTGGGATTTGAAACAACCGGGACCTCAAATCAATATTTTATAAAATCTGATGAATATAAAACTACTAAGGGTAGTATCGAAGAAGATGTATTAAAAACGAAGTTGGATTCAATAAACTACCAGACAGGTAGTATAACGGAATTATCTTTTTGGAAGTCAGACCTTCATGGGGCAGATCCCTGGGGATTTCAAAAAATAAAATACAAAATGGTCGCTGCACCTCCTGAATATCCTGAAGGTTTATTGTTGACTTATGATGGAAGAATATGGAAACTTTCCCCCCAATTAGATACTGGATTGTTATATCTATGGTATGTAGATGGGTACTTTAGGACTCCGGAAATTGTTCATGAGTATTGGGATAAATATGGCAAACCTATCGATTTTATTAATGACAGAAAAAATTATTCCCCACAGATTTGGGAAAATTTTGTGAATAAGCTTTCCAAATATTTCTATCCTATGGCAACTTTACCCATTACTCTGCATGAATCGCTATTTGAGGGTATGACAATAGCTAGAGTAGCTTATTACATGCGAAAAAATCCTCAATTTATCCATGAAATAATGACTGAATTTTGTAAGGTTAACTTGGAAATTATTAAGAGGTTGGCAGAGGCTGGAGTCGATATCGTGTTTTATATGGATGATTTAGGCTTCAAAGGGCGCTCTATTTTTTCCATCAAGCATTTTAAGGAATTTATACTCCCCTATTACAAACAGATATATCAGGCGTGCAAGAAAAATGGAATGTTTGTGATTCAGCATTCATGTGGCTTTATAGATAAACTGCTGCCGCATATGGTTGATGCTGGATTAAATGGCATTCAAGCTCTTGAACCAGCTGCCGGCGTTGATCTCGCCCATTTAAAGGAAACTTTAGGGGATCGAGTTGCTTTTCTTGGAGGTATAGATTGTTCAAATATAATAAACTTTGGAACTCCGCAAGATGTATATGAAGAAGTGAAAAGATGTATTAAAGCCGCAGCTCAAGGAGGAGGATATTTTGCAGGGCCAAGTCATAACATTCTCAATGCCCCATGGGAAAACATTTTAGCCTTACGAGCTGCAATCGAGAAATATCGTAAATACCCTCTAAACCTAAATTAAGGTTAAAAGAAAAATTTTTTAACAAAGACATTCAATCATTTTCTATAAATTTATTTTAAAAATTTTTTTAAGTAAAATAAACTGATCATTACTATGTTATCTAAGCGAGAAAGAGTTATTAGAACGTTAGAACTTGAAGAGCCTGATATGGTCCCTATTCATTATTTGGGATTTGAAACAACAGGGATTTCCAATCAAACTTTTATAAAATCTGATGAATATAAGAAAACTAAAGCAGATATAGATGCTGAAGATTTAAAAATGAAGTTCAGTGTCATGACAGGGATTACAAGTAGTATAACAGAATTACGTTTTTGGAATTCTGACATTCATTCATTAGATCCTTGGGGAATTAATAAAATGAAAATAAGATCAATCAATCCACCCCCAGAATATCCTGAATGGAAGGGGTGTGTAATTTTAACTTATGATGGAAGAATTTTTAAACTTGTCCCTCAGGTGGACACTGGGTTGACATATGGATGGTATGAAGATGGTTTTTTTAGGACTCCTGAAATTCTGCATGAGTATTGGGATAAATATGGTAAACCTAGTGATCTTATTAATAATAAACTAAATTATTCTCCTCAGATCTGGGAAAATTTTGTGAATAAACTTTCCAAGTACTTATATCCTATGGCTACTATACCGATTTCACTACATGAATCGCTATTTGAGGGTATGACCATAACTAGAGTAGCTTACTACATGCGAAAAAATCCTCAATTTATTCATGAAGTTATGAGTGAATTTAATAAGGTTAATTTGGAAATTATTAAGAGATTAGCTGAAGCAGGTGTCGATATCGTGTTTTATTTGGATGACTTAGGCTTAAAAGGACGCTCTATTTTCTCCATCGAGCATTTTAAGGAATTTATACTTCCTTACTACAAACAATTATATCAGGCGTGCAAGAAAAATGGAATGTTTGTGATTCAGCATTCTTGCGGATATATTGATAAACTGTTACCCTTTATGGTTGATGCCGGATTGAATGGGATTCAAACCCTTGAACCAGCAGCAGGTGTCGATCTTGCCAATTTAAAGGATACATTGGGGGATCGAATTGCTTTTCTCGGAGGTATAGACTGTTCAAATATTCTAAACTTTGGAACTCCGAAAGATGTGTATGAAGAAGTTAAAAGATGTGTTAAAGCCGCAGGATATGGAGGGGGTTATTTTGCAGGGCCAAGTCATAATATACTCAATGCACCATGGGAAAACATTTTAGCATTACGAGCTGCGATCGAGAAATATCGTAAATACCCTCTAAATCTAAATTAAGGTTAAAAGAAAAATTTTTTAATAAAGACATTCACTCTTTTTCTATAAATTTATTTTAACAATTTTTTTAAGCTAATTAAACTGATCTTTACTATGGTATCAAAACGAGAAAGAGTTATTAAGACCTTAGAGCTTGAAGAGCCTGATATGGTCCCTATTCATTATCTCGGATTTGAATGGACGGGGATCTCGAATCAAACTTTTATAAAATCTGATGAATATAAGAAAACTAGAGCAGATATAGATGCTGAAGATCTAAAAATGAGGTTTAGTGTACTGCAAGGAACTGCAAGTAGTTTAACTGAGTTAAGGTTTTGGAAGTCCGACATTCATGCAATAGATCCTTGGGGAATACAAAAAATGAAATTAAAAACTGTTAGTGTGCCAGAATATCCTAATTGTCAGATGCTAACTTATGACGGAAGAATTTTTAAACTTGCACCCCAAGTTGAAACCGGTTTGATGCATTTATGGTACGAAGATGGGTATTTTCGGACTCCGGAAATAGTTCATGAATACTGGGATACATATGGGAACCCTATTGGATTTATTAACGATAAATTAAAATATACTCCTCAGATTTGGGAAAAATTCGTAGATAGACTTTCTAAATATTTATACCCTATGGCTACTATACCGATTTCACTACATGAATCTCTTTTTGAGGGTATGACCATAACTAGAGTAGCTTACTATATGCGGAAAAATCCTAAATTTATTCATGAGGTTATGACTGAGTTTAATAAGGTTAATTTGGAAATAATTAAGAGGTTGGCAGAGGCCGGAGTTGATATTGTATATTATGGAGATGATTTAGGCTTTAAAGGACGCTCTATTTTTTCCATCAAGCATTTTAAGGAATTTATTCTTCCCTATTACAAACAATTATATCAGGCGTGTAAAAAAAATGGAATGTTTGTGATTCAGCATTCATGTGGCTTTATAGATAAACTGCTGCCGCATATGGTAGAAGCCGGATTAAATGGTATTCAAGCCCTTGAACCTGCAGCAGGAGTTGATCTTGCCAATTTAAAGGAAACGTTAGGGGATCGGGTTGCTTTTCTTGGCGGGATAGATGGTTCGAATATACTGAACTTTGGAACTCCAAAAGATGTTAATGAAGAAGTGAAAAGATGCATCAAATCCGCCGCTAAAGGAGGTGGGTATTTTGCGGGTCCAAGCCATAATGTTCTTAATGCGCCATGGGAAAACATTTTAGCCTTACGGGCTGCAATCGAGAAATATCGTAAATACCCTTTAAATTTAGCCTGAAGTTATATAATCTAAAAAATCTATATGAAAACTTTTTTAATTTAATTAATTTTAAATCTTATACTATGGTATTATCAAAAAGAGAACGTGTATTTCGAACTTTAGAACTTGATGGTGAACCTGATATGATTCCTATTTTTAATACGGGATATGAGCCAACCAGTAGTTATTTTCAAGAATATTATAAATCTAATGAAAGGAAACAATATATAATGAGTGTAAAAAGTCCCGTCTCGAAAAAAAAATATGACATAACAATGCAACGTTTTTTTAACTCCGATATTCATAATCTGGACCCTTTCGGTGAAAAGTTGAAACCTCATGATAGGGTAGCTCCATCAGAATACCCTGATTGTTATATTAATACTATTAGCGGAAAAGTAGAAAAAACTGTTAAGCAGATTGAGACTGGTTTAGATTATTTATGGTATATAGATGGCCATTTTAAAACACCTGAAATTTTACGTTCTTATTGGGACAAATATGGAAAGCCTTCAGAACTAATTAATGAAAGAATTAATTATTCACCTAAAATTTGGGAGGGATTTGTGGAATCTCTGAGTCAGTACTTTTATCCAATGGCCTTATTACCTCTTACACTTCATGAATCATTATTTGAAGGGATGACAATCAGTCGTGTCGCTTACTATATGCGTAAAAATCCACAATTTATCCATGATGTTTTGTTTGAATATACTAAAGTTAATGTTGAGATCATAAAAAGGTTTGGAGAAGCCGGGGTTGATGTAGCGTTTATGGGTGATGACTTAGGATATAAAGGGCAAACAATTTTTTCTCTCATTAATTTACGGGAGTTTCTTGTACCATGCTATAAAAAAATATATACTGCCTGTAAAAAAAATGGAATGCTCGTTGTGCATCATTCCTGCGGTAATATTAGTGGAATATTACCTGATCTAATAGACGCTGGATTAAATTGCATTCAATCACTTGAGCCTGCTTCTGGAGTGGATTTAGTCCATTTGAAAGCAACTTTGGGAGATAAGGTTTGTTTCATGGGGGGTTTAGACGCTTCTAACGTCCTCAATTTTGGGACACCAAAAGATGTTGAGGAAGAAGTAAAAAGATGTTTTAAGGCAGCCGGTTATGGAGGGGGGTATTTTACAGGACCCAGTCATGACATCTTAAACATGCCATGGGAAAATGTATTAGCAATGAGAGCTGCTATTGAGAAGTACCGCAAATATCCTCTAAATTTATCCTAAAGAACTTCGGTTTTAATTTCCAATTTTAAAAAATAATGAGGTATATAAGATGGCGGGAAAACAAGATTTAAGCTTTATAGTGGAGCGATTTGAAAATAATCCAATTATTTATCCTAAGATGGATGTGAGTTTAGGTAATAATATAGCAGGTCCTTCATTAATATGAGTACCAAGTTGGATTATGAATCCTCTTGGACGGTATTACCTTTATTTTTCGGCTCATAAGGGAGATTTTATAAGGCTAGCTTATGCCGACCAGTTAGAAGGTCCATGGCAGATTTATAAGAAAGGGACTCTCCAGATAGAAGAGTCGTTATTTGCTACGATGCCATCGAAAAAACAAGTAAAACAAATTCAAGATCCAAGCTATAAAGGCCCAGATGAATCAATGCCTCATATAGCTTCCCCAGATGTCCATGTTCTGGACAATAAACAAGAAATTCGAATGTATTACCATGGACTTTTAAAGAAGGGTCGTCAGAGGTCTCGAGTTGCACGTTCTAAAGATGGACTCCATTTTGTACCTGAACCAGATATTATCTCTTCTCCTTATCTTAGAGTATTTGAGTATGACGATTGGTATTACGCAATGAGCATGCCCGGCATATTTTGTAGGTCGCAAAATGGAATTGATAATTTTGAACAAGGCTCTATGCTTTTTAATCGTAATATGCGCCATTCGGCTTTAAGAGTGAATGAAGACCAACTTCAGATATTTTGGACTCAAGTAGGAGACTCTCCAGAGAGAATCCTACTCTCAACCATTCAACTTTCAAAAAATTGGAACGACTGGAAACCTACATCACCTATCGAGATTTTACGTCCCGAAAAGGATTGGGAGGGAGGTAACATAGAACCAACACCGTCTTTTCGAGGTGCAATACTTGGACCAGTTTGCCAATTACGCGATCCCGCAATTTACGAAGAAGAGAATAGAATTTTCCTATTATATGCAGTAGCCGGTGAATCAGGGATAGCAATCTCTGAGTTAAAATAAGAAAAAATAAAAGATAATATATATATTTATAACGAAATATACTCATTCATCCATTTATTCTTCTATTCACAAAACATACATACACACCCCACACTACTAATATAAACATATAACAACCCTAAATTACTAAAAAATCACTCAATTCCAAAAAATACAAAATAGAACACATTATTAAAGACTGAGAGATGAGTGTATCTATTCATAATAGGTAAGAGTCATTTTGTATTATCTTTAGAAGTCTTGAAAGTGTGTCTAATACTATATTATTTTGTTAGACAAATTTATATTAAAAATGGATTGTAATATGAGTATGAGTATTGAAAAATATGACTAGGAAAATTATTAAAGGAGAGTCTATTTAAAGAACGAAATGAAAATTATTAATGGAGAAGTAAAAAAATGAGTTCTAGAGGACGTGAAATGCATAAAGCAATCTGTGCTAAATGTAATAAGGAATGTGAAGTTCCATTCAAACCATCTGGAGACAGACCTGTTTATTGCAAAGAATGTTATGCTAAGGAAAGGCCACAGAGAAGATAAAAATTCTAATATAATTCAGAAAACGTTTTAAAAAGGAAAAATTGAATTAACATTAGGGTTGTAATTTACTGACCACGTATAGGGAAACTAATACACGTGGTTCCAAAAAGAAGAAATCAAATTTTTTTTTTTTTCTTTTCTATTCTTTCCGTTTTCTTATTTTAAAGACTACATCTCTATTTTAAAATATTTATAGTTATTCAGATGATAGATTAACTAACAAAAATTTTGTCAATCATATTACTGTTAAATTTTCGTGCTAAATTTAGGTTAAAAATACCACATAAAACGAATGTTTTATTTATTATGACTGACCAACTAAGAGCGGATCATCTTGGGTGTGCTGGAAATCCAGATTTAAAAATTTCTGAGTTAAAATAAGAAAAAATAATAAGTAAAAAAAATTAAGCGTGTTCCTTACTAGGGTAAATTTCAATACGTCTAATAGGACCCTCAATTAAATTAATTGCGTTTTCAGGACAGAAATAAGCACATACACCACATCCTACGCAAGTTTCTCCTACTCTTTCAGCTTTATCATCATCATTTAATTCTAACACACCATTGAAACATTTATCTACACATGTACCACAGCCTATACACGCATCTTGATCAACATCAGCAATATAATTTGAAAGATTTACATTTGGAAATGGAGCATTTTGGGAACTAGTTGGACAGCAGCAAGAACAACAATTACAAATCGCAACCTCATCTTTGCTTGCATCGTTACGTAAATGATAGGCTTTGTGTACTAATCCCGCTTCTTCAATTTCTTTCAATATATTTAATGCTTCTTCTTTGGAAACTAATCGAGCAAACCCATGTTTAGCTGTATGTCTTGCACTCTTCCCTAGTGTCATACAACTTTCACCTGGTGAGTGTAGTTTACATTCTTCACCTGTTACAAATTCTTTGGCTTGACGGCAATAACATTGTCCAACTGCTATATCATCGTATGTCTCAATTAGTTTTTTTATATCTTGTGTAAGTAGTATTTCTTCTTCTGGAGTTTCCAACTCCTTATCCACTATTATTTTAATCTCTTCTCCTGTTTCTCTATTTTCCCTTATCGGGATCGTACGATCGAGAGGAGGCATATTCTTCATAATTGCGGGAAGATCTTTTAATGACATCATAAAATCTCCAGATTCTTCACCATGTTCAAGAAAGAGCCTTGCTAATTCCACGTTATGAGGAGTTTTCTCCAGTTTCTTCATAAATTGATACTCATATTGACGGAAGATAGGGGCGATTTGGAAAATCATTACCCCATGACGAGTTGGCTGATCGAACATTACTCCCAGACCTGCCAATTCTTTAACTATCTTCAATATTTCTTCTTCAGTATATGAGTTTTCACAATATTTAGCAATATTTTCCTTTAATTCTTCCATTGTTAGAGAGATTTTATCTTTGAATGCCATTAAAAAGTCCAGATTCTCTTCTCTTATAGACATTTTAAGAGTCTTAATTGTATTTTCTGTGACTCGAGGAGAACCTCCCGCTTTGTTTAAAATATGCGCAACGGCTTCGTATTTTTTATCTATTGTAGACATTTTTTTCACATAAGTATGTTTTTTTATACAATTTTTGTGGTAGAACATTTAGGTTTAGATAAATGCACTATAAGTTCTTACCTAAATTTAATTATTTGGAAGAAATATAAATATTTTGTTCAAGAAAAAAATAAGCTAAATTCAAAAAATAAAAAAAGATTTTTTTAAGTTTTTCGAGGTGGTATGATATTAACTCGTTTTTGAGGTATCTTTCTCAACGCAATAACATTTTCGGGGCAAAAATGCGCACAGACTCCACATCCTACACATTCTTCTCCAACAAGCTCTGCTATATTGTCATCATTTAATTCTAATACTTGATTATGACATTTTTCGACACATGTACCACATCCTATGCATGAATCTTCATCAATTTCAGCTACAAAGTCAACCATAGTTACAGCTGGCATTATAACATGAGGTTTACTAACTGGGCAACAACAATTACAGCAATTACATATTGCATCCACAACATTTTCAGTATTGGCATGTAAATGATATGCTTTATGAACTAATCCAGCTTCTTCGGTTTTTTTTAATAGTTCCCAAGCTTCTTCCTTTGAAACTAATCTAGTAAAACCATATTTAGTTGTATGTCTTGCTGACTTTCCCAGTGTAAAACAGCTTTCTGAGGGTTCAATTTGTTTACAAGAATGTCCCAAAAACTCTTCCTGTTGACGACAATAACAGTAACCTACTGCTATATCATCAAATTGATCAATCACTTGCTTTATATCATCAATACTCAGAATTTTTTGTTCTGGAGCTTCCAATTCCTTATCCACTATTATTTTAATTTCTTCTCCTGTTTCTCTATTTTTTGTAATTGGAACTGCGTGATCCAAAGCTGGCATATTTTTCAAAATAGTTGGTATTCTATCATAATCTTGTGTTAGCATATCTCGGAAATCTCCCATTAGTCCAATGAATAGTTTAGCTTTCTTTATGTTTTCTTCTGTTTTTTCCAACTTCTTCATGAACGAATATTCAAATTGTCTTGCCATAGGTAATAATCTATATACTACTACTCCTTTCCGGTTTGGTTGATCAATCATTACTGCATTTTGGCATAAATCATCCACTTGTTTCAAAATCTCCTCTTCAGTATAAGATTTTTTACAATATTTTGCAATGCTTTCCTTAAGTTCTTCCATAGTCTGGCCAGCTTTTCGTTTAAACGCTAATAGGAAATCTAAATTATCCACTGAAATATTCATTTTTAAGAGAGCAATTAATTTATCACTGACAGGCATCGCAGCACCACCTTTACCTAATATAGGTACAATCTTTTCATATTCTTTATCTATACTTTCAGTCATTTTTTATCACTTCAAATTATTTGTGTATAATAGTTTACAAAAGAAATATTTAAATTTAAAATTGATGACTAACATAGACTGGTTCTTGCCCTTAAATGCTTTCTTTTCATGTTTAAGTCAAAAATTCTTAGGAAGGATTATTTGTTAGAGTAAAAAAAAAAAGAAGTTATTTAATTATCTAATATAAGCAGAAGCTTTTTTGAGGTATTTTTCTGCATCTTCCATAGTCGTATCAATAATCTCTTTCACAGATTTTATATTGTTGATAACTCCTATACTTTGACCTAAGAGAACAGCACCATCTGTAGTATTTCCTTGATAAACTAGAGCATAAGCCATGGCGTCTTTCATAGCTTGTTCCGGAGTGATGGCTTGCTCTTGAGCCATCTTTTCCTCTTTTGATCCAACGAGCCCATGATGTAAAGAATATTCATTCTTCCAAAGTCTTATTGGTCCAAACCCACCTGTCACTAAAATTGTATCTTGAGCTTTTGCGGGAGGAACTACATTTTTATAGTTTTCGTGGAATTCGCTTTCTTTGGATGCAATAAATCTGGATCCCATTGCCACCGCTCCTGCGCCTATAGATAAAGCCGACGCCAATCCTTGACCTGTAGCAAAACCTCCGCATGCTATTATCGGAAAATCTGGATGTTTTTGAACAACTTGCTGTAATAAGACGAGAGAGCTTACTTTCTCATAAGATTGATGTCCTCCTCCTTCACCTCCAGAAACGACTAACCCATCTACACCTGATGCAACGCACTTATCTGCAAGCCATAGAGCGGGTGCGACATGAAAATGCTTAATATTTGAACTACTTTCTTTTAACTTCTGATAAGTTTTTGATTTAGGTAATGTCCTTGAAGATCCCGCACTTGTTATCGCATAAATGCACTGTTCCTTTAATTTCGGATTTTCCATGATAAATCGCGGAATTTTCCGGCACATTAATTCGGCATCAAACTGTACCCTTGAAGTTCTAATATTAAATCCAAATGGCTTGTCGCTGTGCTCTACAAATTTTAACATATTTCTTTGCAATGCTTTTACAGCACTCCCAATATCACCCATATTATCTTCAAGTGTACCTTCGAAATCAGAGGAGTGACTGAGGACACCAAGACCTCCTGCCTCGGAAACAGCTATAGCCATATCGGTGGTATAGAATGGCCCCATTGGCGCAGAAAGGATAGGATGCTTAATCCCTAACATCTTGGTTATGTTTGTTTCTATTACTATTTTAATCACCCAATTTTTAGATTATTTTAATTAATTTTTCATTAATCACTAAGATCTTTGGTAAAATTCTTTTTAATCTTTTTTAATTTTTTATAAAGCAGTTATTAGAATTAGAAATTAAAGAAACTTGATTATGTATTTTTATCCAAAGTTATAATTAAAAAATAAAAATAAAAATAAAATTATTTAATGTATGCAGATGCTTTTTTGAGGTACTTCTCTGCGTCTTCTATTGTGGTATCAATAATCTCTTTTATAGGTTTTATATCATTGATAACTCCTATACTTTGACCTAAGAGAACAGCGCCGTCTGTCGTGTTTCCTTCATAGACTAAACGGTAGGCTCGAGAATCCCTGAGTACATCCTCCATGGTCAATTGCTTTTCTTGAGCCATCTTTTCTTCTTTAGAGCCAACGAGATCATGATGTAAAGAATATTCATTCTTCCAAAGCCTAATTGGTCCGAATGCACCTGTTACTAGAATTGTGTCTTGTGCTTTAGCAGGAGGTACTACATTTTTATAAGCTTCATGGAATTCACATTCTTTTGATGCAATAAATCTAGAGCCCATTGCCACCGCCCCCGCGCCCATTGATAACGCTGCTGCTAATCCTTGACCAGTTGCAAAACCTCCACATGCTACTACTGGGATATCTGGATGTTTTTGAACAACTTGTTGTAATAAGACTAGAGAACTTACCTTTTCATAAGACTGATGACCTCCACCTTCACCTCCCGAAATGACTAGTCCATCTACCTTATTAGCTACACACTTATCAGCGAGCCATAATGCAGGTGCGACATGAAAGTGTTTAATATTTGAACCACTTTCTCTTAATTTTTGAAAGCTTTTAGATTTCGGCAGTGTCCTTGAAGACCCAGCACTTGTGATTACATACACACACTGTTCTTTTATTTTTGGATTTTCCATGATAAACCTTGGAATTTTACGACACAATAATTCAGCATCGATCTGTACCCTTGAGGTTCGAATATTAAACCCAAAAGGTTTATCACTGTGTTCTACAAATTTTAGCATATTTTTTTGCATTGACTCAGTAGTGGCATTAATATCAGAACGACTTTCTTCAACTGATTTATCGAAATCAGAAGCATGACTAAGTACACCTAGCCCTCCAGCATTTGAGACTGCTATAGCTATTTCAGTGGTATAGAACGGTCCCATAGGAGCTGAAATGATAGGATGCTTAATCCCTAACATCTTGGTTATGTTTGTTTCTATTACTATTTTAATCACCCAATTTTTAGATTATTTTTATTAATTTTTCATTTAATAATTTGATAGAATATGGAGAGAAATAAAAGTCTTTTAATGAAGTTTTACTTTTTTATTTTCATTGAATGTACGGGAGATGTCTTTTATTTTAAAAATTATATTTAAAATTATGCTTTTATACTAATTTTTATATTTAGATTTATTTCATTTAAATACAAAAAATGTCATTAAACAAACGGAGAAATGATGAATCTATGAACAATAATCGTACAAAATGGATAAACTATAAAGGAAAAAAAATAATATCTATCGATTATAAAAATCTCGCTGGGGA
>SDBS01004575.1_pt1 | contig 13512 bp, 12 predicted proteins | sample 2277091 | NCBI WGS metagenome assembly SDBS01 (sample SAMN10404972, study PRJNA504765) | marine sediment metagenome | isolation source: marine sediment core GS10_PC15, 163 cmbsf | place: Arctic Ocean: Southern Knipovich Ridge | collected 2010
GAAGAATTTGGAACGGAACTATTTGACGGCTCGCGATGACCCGTCTTCGTCCTCCGGACTTCGCGCGCGGCAGGCATGCCAGGTGGGATTCCGGGTACGGGTTTTCACCCCCATCTCAATCTTCCCCCCTCAAGCCGTCTTCGCTAAGGCTTCGCCGCGCCTGTCAGGGGGAAAAAGAGTAAGGAACGGGATTATATGATGCCGGAATGACGAAAAAGGATCATGGATTTCCCTTATCCCCTTCATCCCTGTTAAGTCCAGCCCTTGCCGTTTCTACAGAAGTCACACTCCCAGCTTTTGATTTTGCCCTTTCGCCAAGTCGCCTAGTCGGTTTTTTCCCCGCGTCTAAGATTTTTCTCCCCCTCCCCCACTCTCCCACTCGCCCCCTCCGTTTTTCTCCCCGCCCTTCGCCCTTCGCCCTGCTCTCACCAGCACCCTATCAATGAGGGACATTTTGTCCCTGCCCCGCACCCCTGGAAGTACATTTTGTCCATCACCATCGGCATCCGATTATTTAATTTCGTGCAACCCTTTAAATAATCAGGGATTTTTCAGCACGTCAAACCTGGCACGCTTGATGCTTTGGTAGTCACATTATTGCAATCAAAAGCGCGTTTCGCTAAACCACGGGGAAAAGGCCGAAAACCAATGAATATCCAGATACTCCTCGCTGAGGATAACGATCTGTTCCGCACTATCCTCGCTTCTGAACTGGCTATTGAAGGATATGAGGTGACCCAGGTTGCGGACGGCAATGAAGCGCTTGAGCGTTTACATCACAACCATGATCAGGGCCACCCCTACCAGTTACTGGTGACGGACCTTCGAATGCCCAACGTATCGGGTTTGGAATTGATCCGCTCAATGGGCGAACACGGCCTGGATATCCCTACGGTGATCATGACTGCGGACGTTAACGACGATCTCGTAGCAAAATTCACGGACAGTACCGTTATGGGTTTCCTCCAGAAGCCGTTTTATGTCAGCGAGTTGAGGGCCTTGATAGAGTGCATTCTTCAGATAGGGAGTAACGCCAATGCCAAGCGGGAAAATGAAGATCTTGATAGTGGATGATTCACGCACCGTCCGCCAGCTGCTGCGGCTGCTTATTTCCAGGCATTTCCCCTGCGATATTACCGACGCCGAGGACGGGATTGCCGCTGTGGAGAGCCTGTCCGCAAGACGTTTCGACCTGGTCATTACCGACATCAATATGCCGCGCATGGACGGCCTTTCCCTTGTCAGCAAGATCCGGGAGGAGCTTCGGCTGAAAGTTCCCATTGTCATCGTCACTACGGTAGGCAAGGAGGCCGACCGCGATGCGGGCCTTAAACTGGGGGCTGACTCGTACCTGACCAAGCCGATCAAAGGGACGGATCTGGTGAGTACTGTTTTGTCCCTGACCAAGTGATAGGGTCGCAAAAAGTCCTGACGTGACTTTTTGAGACCCATAATATCTTTGGGGAAAGCGAAAAGTGTCATTTTCGCTTTCCATACAAATCAATGACTTACATTGACGGTCATTGATCTGGGCGCCCCGCCCGGGGCGCATTGATGACTTTTTGCGAAGTCATCAATTGAACCTCAAAGACTGGTTTTAAGTGGAGAGAAAATCACCGTGGGCAGAGTTGTCGAGTTGAGACCGGACAGCCGCCGGCCACCTGACCGATGTGATCCGGTCGACTGGACCGGATCGGTCAGGTTGCTGGGAAGCCGGCTGCAGGCGATCAATAGCGCAGTTGAGCGGGATTTCATCGCCATCGGTAGCCGCTTGCATGAATTTTCAAAGAGATCGGAGGAGATCTCCAGCATGTCCCTTTCGGCAGCGCAGATCATGGCCGGGGACGAAATCAGGGGATCGATCACAGGCGTCAGGAACATGGTGAACCAGATCCACAGCCTCCTCGTTCACGCGGACGAAACATCCGCTGAAAATCTTCATTCACTACACAACATACTCACCTGCCTTGGCAAAGTCCGCAGCAACCTTGCCGACCTTAAGGAAACGGCGAAGACTCTTCGTATGCTCGGGTTGTCCACGAAGATCCAGAGCACGAAAACCGGCAAGGATCTCTGGACCTTCATGCTCCTCGGTGAGGATATTTCCGAGCTATCCGCTGTGATCAACTCAAAGTCGTCTGACCTGGAAGGTAGAGCCGCAAGCCTAATTAATTTCGTGGATGACCTCTTCCTCAGAGTCATGGAAATGAAGGAGAAACAACAGCAGCAGGCGAGGCGTGTGATCAAAGGCGCCAGCAGCGTACTGGATTCCCTGGAGAAGCTGAGTGGAAAATCGATTCTGGAGGCCCAGCGGATAGCCAAGCGGTCCGAGCGGATATCGGGAAACATCGGCGAAGTGGTGATCTCCATGCAGTACCAGGACATCACCCGCCAGGCCCTGGAGATGGTGCACAAGAATATAGAGAGCATCGGCGAGATTTGCTCGGGTATTGATGAACACGATGCAACCGAGGCCGTTGACCGGGCGATGATCGCCCTGAAGGTCGCGCGGAGGAGCGCGTGGCAGGCCACTTGCCTCAGTGAGACAGGCGGAAAGATCAGGCAGGCCATTGTCAGTCTCATGAACAGTTTGCGGGGTGTGTCGTCGAGCATCGGCGAGATGGCTGAGGTGACCTCCAAGGTCAGCACCGACAGCGCCGCATTCCTCAAGGAGCTCGTAGAGGGAATGTCCTCGGTGACCTGTTTTCTCAATGAGATTGCCCAATCGGGCAATGAGACGTCGGAGGCCATGCGTTCACTGGCTTCTACAGTGGGGGGGATGTCCCTGTTCGTGGGTGATATCGAGCACATCTGCGAGGAGATAGAGCTCATCGCGCTTAACGCCCACGTCAAGGCGGCCCAGGCGGGGAAGGGCGGCGCCGGCATGGGAATTATCGCCGGTTCTATTCAGCGGACTGCCGAGGAGTCCGCCACCCACAGGGGGACGCTGATCGAAAGCCTGGGCAAGGTCGTTGGAACAGCGGAGAGCTTGAGGCATGAGATCGATGAAAAGAGCAGGGGGGAGGAGCGGGAACTGGACCAGTTGGTCAGGGAACTTGGCATGCTGCTGGACGCCCTGCGATACCTGCACGAAAAGGCCATCTCCCTGTTGGACAGGATCGAAAGGGATGGCAGGGATCTGTCTGATGACATATCGGCCTCCATAGGTCAGATCACGATCCAGAACACGGCAACAGATGAAGTGGCCGAGGTGGTAAGCGGCCTTCACCATGTCGCCGCACAGCTTCTGGACAGGGTGCCTTGCACCGCCGCAGACGGTCTGCCTTTCGAATTGGACCTGACCATTGGGTCCCGAATGACTTTGGAGAAAAAAATGGAGCTTCTTATGAACCTGGATCTGGAGGACTACGACGAATGCTTCGAGGATGGCAGCAGCAACGACGGCCAAACCGTAGAGCTTTTCGACCGAACGTTCGATGAAACAGGAAAGAAAAAATGAAGATCGAGGCGAAGAAGGAAAGGGAAAAGATAACGCTCGCTCTGTCGGGCGAACTGACAATCCATCATGGCGAGGAGCTTAAAAAAGCTTTCCTCAACGCCTTCGATGCCGCTCCGGTGGTCAAGGTCGAGATCGGGGAAGCCGAGGACGTGGATCTGTCCTTTGTACAGACGCTCCTTTCAGCGGCGAGGACCGCCGCCGAGGAAGAAAAACTCCTAGTCCTTTCCGGCGACGGGTTGGCGAAATCGTTCAGGGAACTGTACTCGAGAACCGGATTTACCTTGAATGGCGGCACTCTGGCACCGGAAAGCGACTGGGACGGTTTGAAGGACCCTGGGATCACGGAGGTTTCAGATGACGGATAAGAGGATCATGACGGTGGATGATTCGACCAGTGTCCGCATGATGGTTGGATTCACCCTCAAGGAAGCCGGTTATGAAATTCTGGAGGCTGAAGACGGCCAGGACGCCTACGATAAGCTGAACGAGGAGTCCGTCCACATGGTCATCGCGGATGTGAATATGCCCAGGATGAACGGGATCGAGCTGGTCAAGAAACTCCGTTCCCATCCCAGGCATCGATTCACACCCATCATCATGCTCACCACTGAATCCCAGGATTCGAAGAAACAGGAAGGGAGAGAGGCCGGGGCGACGGGGTGGATCGTCAAGCCGTTTCAACCGGATCAGTTGCTGGCCGTCGTCAGGAAGGTGCTGGGGTAATGGAGGGTATTCATCAATCCCTCATCGACACGTTCCGCGAGGAGTCGGTTGAACTCCTCACGGAGTTGGAAGCGGCGCTCCTCGAACTGGAGGAGAAACCGGAGGATATGGAGCTTGTGGACCGCGTTTTCCGTGCACTTCATACCCTCAAGGGCAACGGGGCCATGTTCGGCTTCGATGCCATTTCCACCTTCACCCACGACATCGAGTCCGTCTACGATCTGGTCCGTGAAGGCCGGCTGGCGGTTACGAAAAACCTTATCGACCTGACCTTTTCCTCCAGGGACATTCTCTGGGCCATGCTCCTGAACCGCGAGGATAAGGACAACGCCGTACAGCGTTCCGCCGAGACGCTGACCGGGTCGTTCCGGATCATGGCTGGAGCCCTAACCCAGGGTGCAGGCACTCCATATCCCAAGAAAGCCGGCGTTGATGATGGAAAAGACCAGTCGGCGACGACCAGGAGACGCACCTACCGGATCCGATTCAGACCCATACCGAAAATCTTCGCCACCGGGACGAACATCCCTGCCCTCCTCGACGAGCTGACTACCATGGGTCCGTGCCGAATCATCGCCCAATCCGGGGAGATCCCTTCCCTGAAAGAGCTCATTCCGGAGGAATGCTACCTTTCCTGGGACATCATCCTGACCACTGACCAAGGCACTCAAGCCATCCGGGACGTGTTCATTTTTGTCGAGGACAGGTGCTCACTTCAGATAGACCTTATCGACGAGGAAGGCCAGTACGACGGGAACGAGGATTACAAGAACATCGGCGAGATCCTCATCGAACGCGGCGACCTTTCACCAGAGGACCTCACTCGGATACTGGCTGAGAGGAAGCCGCTCGGTGAGGAACTGGTCGAGAACCGGCTCATCGAGAGCGCGGAGATCGAGTCGGCCCTCGTTGAGCAGCAAGTGGTGCGCGAGGCAAGGGCCAGACGAAATAAAGTGGAGATGGTCTCCAGCATCCGTGTGGCTTCGGAGAAGCTCGATACACTGGTAGATCTTGTGGGCGAACTGGTCACGGTCCAGGCACGCCTCTCCCAGTCGGCCCTCGCCGGGGACGACCCCGAAATGTCTGCTATTGCCGAGCAGATTGAGATGCTCACATGGGAACTGCGCGACAGCGCATTCGCCATCCGTATGATCCCCATCGGTACCACTTTCAGCCGATTTCGTCGCCTTGTCCGCGACTTGTCGGCCGAATCCGGCAAGGAGGTGGAACTCGTCACCGAGGGCGCGGAGATCGAACTGGATAAGACTGTCATGGAGAAACTAACCGATCCGCTGGTCCATCTTATCCGCAACGCCATCGATCACGGTATTGAGGTACCGGAGGTCAGAGAGGCGGCAGGCAAACCCGGACGCGGCGTCATTACCCTATCGGCGAGTCAGTCGGGCGCAGACGTACTGGTCCGGGTAGCGGATGACGGCCGAGGGCTCGACGAGGCGGCCATAAGGGAAAAGGCTGTCCGAAAGGGGCTCATTGCCCATGACGCCGATATCAGCAAGAGAGAGGTTTCCGCACTCATCTTCACACCCGCCTTCTCTACCGCAAACGAGGTCACCAGCGTGTCCGGACGCGGCGTGGGCTTGGACGTGGTCAAAAGATCCGTTGATGCCGTACGTGGCTCCGTTCAGGTCGACAGCGATATCGGCACAGGGACTACCGTGACCATAAGACTGCCGCTGACCCTCGCCATCATTGAGGGGCTCCAGGTAGCTATCGGGGAGGACAGATACATCCTGCCCCTGTCGGCTGTAGAGGAGTGCGTGGAACTCAATGGGAACAGCAGGGCTTTTGCCGACAGAAGAAAAATGGTCGAAGTACGCGGAGAAATCATCCCCTATATCAGGCTCAGAGAATGGTTCCAAATGGATAAGGATGGCAGCGGGGACAGGCCGGATAAGGAAAAGGTCGTAATCACCAACAACGGTCAGCAGCGCGTCGGGTTCGTGGTGGATTCCATCATTGGGGAACACCAGACCGTCATCAAATCCCTGGGAAGAGTTTATAGGCACATCGAGGGAATCTCCGGCGCCACCATTCTCGGAGATGGTTCGGTGGCCCTCATACTCGATGTACCCAGACTGGTGAGGACCCATGACGTTGCCGGAAAGGACCAAGGAACCGACGACAGTGAGGGGAAGGGGGTGGAAGGTTCAAAATAATGAGACAGAGCGCTTGTGGTCCTCAAAGGGGCACCGCAAGGACCGAGGGAACGATTGTATTACTTAGCAGCTAACATTAAGGAGGTTACAGATGTCTATTCACGATCTAAAGGTTGGAACCCGCTTAGGACTTGGATTCGGTACCATTCTGGTCATATTAGCGATCGCCGTTGTGACTACCAGCATATCGCTCAATCGCGTAGTAATGCGTAGCAATCACGTCGCCGATGAGAGCCTGCCCTTCGCCCTGCTGGCGGACAACATGGTGATTCAGACAATACAGGTACAGCAGTTCCTGACCGACGTGGGGGCGACCCGCGAACGGGACGCCTTCGAGGAGGCCGAGGAGGCTTTTGAGACATTCATGACCAGTGCAGAGAAGTTCAAGACGATGTACAGGGCGGAAAACGACATGAACGCCTTGAGTAAGATGGAAAAGCTGGAGGTTGAATTCAAGGATTTCTATCTGATGGGAAGTGAGATGGCCGAAGCCTATGTATCCGGTGGCACGGAGGCGGGCAACACCATCATGAGGGATTTCGACGCTGCATCCAGCAGGCTTGCCGATATGGTTACTTCATTCCAGACAGAGCAGACTGTTGAGGCCAGGGACATGATCATGGAGACCGTCGGTGCGGCCAAAGGTGTTAAGTCTCTTCTGTATGCTGTGGGAGGATTTTCCCTCTTACTCGGAATAGTAATCTCCCTGTTCATAACCAGAGGGCTCCTTGGTCAGTTGGGCGGTGAGCCGGCCGAGATCGCCAAGATCGCCGAAGATATAGCCAACGGCGACCTGACAACAGACCTGGTCTCCGGCAGGAAAGTCGATGTGGGTGTCTACGCGTCCATGAAAAAAATGACGGATAAACTCCGCGGTATCGTGGGCGACGTCCAATCGGGTGCGGGTAACGTATCCAATGCCAGTATGGCCATGAGCTCGAGTACGGAAGAGATGTCCCAGGGAGCCACAGAGCAGGCATCGGCGGCTGAGGAGGCTTCCTCATCCATGGAGCAAATGGCGTCGAACATCCGTCAGAACGCAGACAACGCCCAGCAGACTGAGAAGATTGCCATCAAGGCGGCCGAGGACACCCGGGAAAGCGGCAAGGCGGTGTCCGAAACGATGGAAGCCATGCGCAACATCGCGGAGAAAATCTCCATTATCGAGGAGATCGCCCGCCAGACAAACATGCTGGCACTGAACGCCGCCATCGAAGCGGCACGGGCCGGCGAACACGGCAAGGGTTTCGCGGTGGTGGCGGCCGAGGTCCGCAAACTCGCCGAGCGCAGCCAGTCAGCCGCGGCCGAAATCAGCGAACTTGCCGGAAGCAGCGTCGAGGTGGCTGAGAAGGCCGGTGAGATGCTGGAACGTATCGTCCCCGATATTCAAAGGACGGCAGAACTCGTCCAGGAGATCACGGCGGCGAGCAATGAGCAGAACTCCGGCGCCGATCAGATCAACCGTGCAATCCAGCAGCTTGATCAGGTGATCCAGCAAAACGCTTCGGCGGCCGAAGAAATGTCGTCCACCGCCGAGGAACTTTCCTCCCAGGCGGAGGAACTCCAGGCAAGCATCGCTTTTTTCAGGGTGAGCGGTAACGGAGATGGCCGGAGGGACACCAGGACCCATTTCGCCGGCGGGAACGCTCTTGAAACCAAAACCGTTCCGAGGTTCAAGCAACTGGGCGCTGTGACTGCCGGCCCGGCCACCGCAGCGCAGGGGGACGGCAATGACGGGGGAGGCATCAAGGGCCACCGCTACAACATGGACGAGTCCGGATCCTCAGGCGACGTTGAGGACGCCGAGTTTGAGAGGTATTGATTTAAAATTCGTGATTGAATTTTAAATTTGATGACCTTGCAAAAAATCATCAACGCGCCTCGAGTGGGGCGCCCAAATCAATGATCAGTAATGTCAGTCATTGATTTGTAAGGAAAACGAAAATGACACTTTTCGCTTTTAAGTGGAGCAAAAAGCCACGAATGGGCTTTTTGCGACCTTATCAAATTTGAAAGGAGACAATAAATGGAACCAGCATTGATTACAGACACCCTCACCTACCTGACCTTCACCCTGGACGGGGAGGATTTCGCGGTGGAGGTGGCCAACGTGCGGGAGGTGCTCGACTATACTTCCGTGACCCGTGTCCCGCGGACCCCGGACTTTATGCGAGGCGTGATCAACCTTCGAGGAAGCGTTGTCCCGGTGGTGGACATGCGACTGAAGTTCGGGATGCCCAGGGGCAAGGACACTGTGGACACCTGCATCGTGGTCATGGAGGTGGACCTTGACGGCGAGGCCACCGTGATCGGCGCGCTGGCCGATTCGGTCCAGGAAGTGTTCGATATGGACCCCGGCCTCATTGAGCCTCCGCCACGCATCGGGACCGTCCTGAACACGGAGTTCATCCGCGGCATGGGCAAACACGATGAGAATTTCATAATCATCCTGAACATCGACCGGGTATTTTCCAGCGAGGAGCTTCTCATGTTCATGGATACCGGGGAACCCTCCCCTTCAACTGTACAGAACGTCCCCCTGGAGAGTGCGTCCGAGAAAGCGTCCGGCAAAGTGCCCAGCGATGCAGCAGGCACCCCTGATCCGGAGACTGCCGCTCCACCAGTCGCGGAGATGACCGGGGGCGTCGAAATCGAAGATAAAGAACCGGAGGAACCGAAGGCTGGACCGGAAAAGGCCGGCAGGACCGGAGCGAAAACAGGGTCTCGCAAAACAAAAGGGCCTGGAAATAAAAAAGGCTGACCAGTAGTCTCTCCCTCGGGAGTTTCTGGCGGATACCGGAAAGGCGATCCGGTTCCGCCTGAAATTCCTGATTTTTTTGATCGTACCATGTGGGAACATATATAGTCCCCTGAGAGGTAATTAGAAATGAACCACGTCAACCTGGCCGAAGTCATCATGACCGACAGGGAGTTTTCCTTCCTGAGCGGATTCATCCACAACGAATGCGGCATCAAGCTTCCTCCTGCCAAGAAGACGATGCTCGAATCCAGGCTCCGCAAACGCCTTCGTCACCTCGGCATGGTGTCTTTCAAGGATTACTGCGACTACGTTTTCAGCGAGGATGGGAAAAAGTGCGAACTGGTTCCCATGGTCGACGTGGTGACCACCAACAAGACCGACTTTTTCCGTGAGCCTGCCCATTTTGAATACCTGTACGAATACGTCCTGCCCGAGTTTGGAAACTCGCTCGAATCCAGCGGCGTCGGTCCCGGCGGTGAGTTGAGGGTGTGGAGCGCGGGATGTTCCTCGGGTAAAGAGGTCTACTCCCTGGCCATGGTCCTGGCGGAGTTCGCCCGAACCGGGGAAAGTTTCGCCTTCAGCATTCTGGGCACCGACATCTCCACAAAGGCGCTGGAGGAGGCCAGGCGGGCCGTGTACCGGGAGGAAAAGGCCGAGCCGGTGCCAGGGCCGCTGAAGAAAAGGTACCTGATGAGAAGCAGGGATAGTAACAGGAGTCTCGTCCGTGTTGTCCCCGCACTGAGGGAGACAGCCCGTTTCAGGCGCCTCAACTTCTTCGACAACGACTACGGCATCAGCGAATCGTTCCACGTCATCTTCTGCCGCAACGTCATGATCTACTTCAACCGTGAGGACCAGGAGAAGATTATCCGGCGCCTGTGCGGTCACCTGGTCCCCGGAGGCTACCTGTTCACAGGCCACTCGGAAACGCTGCACAGCATGCGGCTGCCCCTGAAGCTGATGGCCCCTTCTGTTTATCGGAAAACAGGATGAGATCTCTATGAACGTCACGGTATCTTTGGCAAAAAGAAAAATCCAGGTTCTCATCGTGGACGATTCGGCCGTGATACGCCAGACTCTGGAGTCGATCCTGTCGGCAGACCGTGACATTGAAGTTATGGGGACCGCGGCGGACCCGTACATTGCGGCTCAGAAGATCGCAAAGGAGCTCCCCGATGTCATCACTCTCGACGTAGAGATGCCCCGCATGGACGGACTGACCTTTCTGAAAAAAATCATGACCCAGTGTCCCATCCCTGTGGTGATCTGCAGCGCCCTGACTGAAAAGAACGCCGAGACGACCTTAAGGGCCATGGAATTGGGCGCGGTGGATATCATCCAGAAACCACGCCTGGGTGCGAGGAGGTACCTCGAAGAGTCCAGCGTCCGTCTCATCGACTCGGTTAAAGCAGCCTTCCATATCAACCTGGACCGGATCGCCGTCCGTCCCATGGAAATCTCACCTAAGCTTAGCGCCGACGCGGTCCTGCCCAGGCCGGGGACCCGGGCCATGATCCAGACCACCGACAGGGTGGTAGTCGTGGGCGCATCCACTGGAGGGACAGAGGCGATCAGGATCTTCCTGGAGTCCCTCCCCCTCAATGCACCCGGGATCGTCATCGTCCAGCACATGCCGGAGCATTTCACGACGGCTTTCGCACGGCGGCTCGACATCGCCTGCAGGGTGACGGTCAGAGAGGCCAAGGACGGCGACAGCATCATCCAGGGCAAAGTCCTCATCGCGCCGGGCAACAAACATATCATGCTGGGTAGAAGCGGCGCGAAGTACTACGTGCAGGTCAAGGACGGCCCCCTGGTGAGCCGGCACCGGCCATCGGTGGACGTCCTGTTCCGGTCTGCAGCCCGCTTTGCCGGTAGTAACGCCATCGGTGTGATTATGACCGGCATGGGCGACGACGGGGCCAGGGGATTGAAAGAGTTGAAGGAAGCCGGCGCCTGCACCATCGCCCAGGACGAGGCCACCAGTGTGATCTTCGGCATGCCTAAAGAGGCCATCAGACTCGAGGCTGTCCAGAAAGTACTTTCCCTCGACCAGATACCCGGCGCCGTGATCAGAGAGTGCTCGTGATGGATGCCAACGTCACCCGTCGACGGAGCCCGGCCGCTTTGACCGGCATGAGAAAAGTTAACATCCATATCGGGGGGCTCTTCGTCAGCGGCCAACCGGTGGTGATCCAAACCCTCCTGGGATCGTGCGTGGCGGCCTGCCTGTACGACCCGAGCAGCGGGATCGGGGGCATGAACCACATCCTCCTTCCCGGCAAAACGGCTATTGGTCAGTTTGACCACTCGGCACGCTACGGTATCAACGCCATGGAGCTGCTCATCAATGAGATCATGAAGATGGGCGGGAAGCGAAAGAAACTGATTTCCAAGGTGTTCGGAGGCGGGCATATCATAAGCAGCATCAATGAGAACATCTCGCCGGGACCCAGGAACGCCAGGTTCGTCATGGAGTTCCTGGCGACGGAAGGGATCCCCGTCACGGGACGGGACACAGGCGGATATAACGCCAGGAGGGTCTACTTCAGGACCGATACAGGGGACGTCTACCTCAAGAGGGTCCCGGCTTTGAGACTCCCCACGATCGCGGCAAAGGAAAGAAAGCACCGGGAAAAGATCGAGGAGGAAACGAAACGGACCGGAAAGATCACCTTTTTTGAATGATCTCGGTCGACAACAAATCCGGAGAACCGGACAAGACAATTGGAGCTGATATGAGAGGGGACATGAAAACGGCCGGAGATCATATGGAAATAGTGTCGAGGTTCGGGCTCATTTTCCTTTGTCTTGCAATGTTTCTGACCGTAGCCTTCGCGGCCCATTACAAAATCGAGACGGGAAAACTTCTCCCGCCAGGGATCCTTCTCGGTATCCTGCTTGGAGCCATATCCTGGTGGATGGCTCGGGCCATTACAGCCCGGGAATCCTCCCTGCATGAGCTGTCCACCAAAATGAACCTTTACAGGACGCTCATCGAGTCCTCCCAGAACATGGTCTACATAGTGGATCCTGAAGGTCTTGTGATCTTCGCTAATCGAAACGCCTGCACTGTTTTAGCGCCGGACCGGGAAGAGATCACCGGGCAAAACCTCCACCATCTGCTACCTGGTATGTGGACGGACCGGCTGATGGAGAATATCCATAAAGTCCTGAGAACCCGGCAGGTCCACTTTTTTCAGGATCAGATTTCCTTCTCCAACAGTGCAAAGTGGCTCGACACGCAATTGGTGCTCATTGATAATGTAATCGGCACCCCGGGAACCGTCATGTGCGTTTCCAATGACATCACTGAGCGAAAGTGGGCCGAGGAACGGCTCCGCGAATCCCTTGAGGAGAAGGAGATCCTGCTCAAAGAGATCCATCACAGGGTCAAGAACAACCTTCTGGCAATAAGCGGTCTGATCAACTTGCAGGCTTCCTATTTAGCAGACGAAAATTTGAAGAACGCGTTCAAAAGCAGCCAGAGCCGGATCCTCTCCATGGCCATCGTTCATGAAAAGCTCTGCCAGCTTAAAAACGTCTCCAGGATCAGCTTCGGCGACTACCTCCGGACCTTGATGGAACACATGGCGAAATACTTCAGCGTAGACACGGAAAACGTCGGTATCGAGGTGATATGCGATGGAAGCGAGTTGAACCCTGACACAGCCATCCCCTGTGGATTGATCGTGAACGAATTGGTTTCCAACTCACTGAAACACGCTTTTTGCGACGGTAGAAAAGGTATCGTACGAGTCGAAATAACCAGGCTACCGGATGAGGAGTTCCAACTGACCGTAAGCGACAACGGGAGAGGTTTGCCCCCGAATTGCGACCTCGATGATTTCAAGACACTCGGTCTGAGCCTGGTAGCGAACCTTGTGGATCAGCTCAATGGCCAAATGACGATCGTGCGGCAAGATGGCACAATGTTTCGGATCAGGTTCAGGGAGTACCATGAGTGCGGCATCGAGCTTTACTAACGGGTTATTTCCTGACCCTGCCCTTTCGCCTAGTCGCTCCGTCGCCAGGTCGATCAGTCTTTTCTTCGATATTCTTGCGTCCGTTCTACATCCCCAACAGCCCCTCCACTCCCTTAACCCAGTCGGGAAAATCGGTGACGTAGTTATATCCGCAGACGGTGTTGATCGTCCTGCCGCTGATAAGATCAAGCAGCCTTTGCCCGCCTGAGGCGGTCAAGTCAGCAGGCCCAAAGCGGTTGAACATCCTGACCTTGCCTTCCTTCATGAAGATGTAATCGCATACAAAAAGAACATCTTCAAAGAGGTAGAAAGTAAAGCCCGGTGTATGGCCGTCAATGGGATAAGCCTCAAGGCCATTTTCCACAAATCCCCTGTCAAAGAGATCGTCAAAAACGAACCCCCTGG
>SDBS01004576.1_pt1 | contig 13511 bp, 12 predicted proteins | sample 2277091 | NCBI WGS metagenome assembly SDBS01 (sample SAMN10404972, study PRJNA504765) | marine sediment metagenome | isolation source: marine sediment core GS10_PC15, 163 cmbsf | place: Arctic Ocean: Southern Knipovich Ridge | collected 2010
AGACGAAATGCCAAGAACTCGATGTATGGACCAGACGCAGGATTAGAATGTGTTATTGGAAACAATGGAAGAAGATCAAGACCAAGCATGATAATCTAAGAAAACTTGGTATTGATAACTTCAAGGCATGGGAATATGCCAACACCAGAAAAGGCTACTGGAGAATCTCCAACAGCCCTATACTTGCTCTAACCTTTACTAACAAAAGGCTTAAGGATTTTGGATACCTAAGTTTCACAGAAAGATATACACAAGTAGCTAATTTCTAACGAACCGCCGTATACCGAACGGTACGTACGGTGGTGTGAGAGGACGGTAGATAAATTAATTATCTACCTCCTACTCGATTTGTTTTTCTTTCATACTGAATAGAAAAGCTATCCGGATCTTTACGATATTTTGCTAGTAATTCAAAGAATCTGCTTCTTTTAATTTTAAGCATTTGCAAGATGTAATTAAGTTTGATTTCTTTTTTCGAATATTTTTCAAAAAGTGATTTAACCTGATCATCGGTAAAGTTTTTGTGTAATTGTTTAGACATAATTTAGAACTTCTTTTCTTAAAATTTAGTTCTAGATTACATCTTTTTTATCATTTTGGGTTAGTGCACTTTTGAATTTTAAATCATCTAAAAACAGTGCACTTTTGATTTTTAAATGACAGAATAAGACTTTCACTTGACAATACTATATATTAGTGTTATAGTGTTAAATAACATTATTACTTATGTTCACTAAAAATTATTAAATTGGGGATAAAAAGCAATTAGCAGTCAGGATAGAAGAAATCCTTACTTTACTGATGTTGAGATCGTGTGACATAAAAACCCAAATGATAGGAGATATATATAATGAATGAAATCCCTCGTGTAGAATATGCCTTATTAAATGGATCAGGAACATGGGGCATTGACTTTCCTGAAGAATGTAATGATAAAAGTGTTACTGTTCTAAAAGATAATCTCATATTTAAGACGCCCTACGGTGATACAGTACCATGTAAGCTGATCCACTTGGCAGCTGAGAACGAAGGAGAAATTGAGAAGGATGTACTGGCAATACCAATGCACGGCTGGAGATTTGGTAACGATAAAGATTATCCACGCATCCGGTGTAGTGATCAGGTATTTTGGGTTCTCCAGCAGGCTGGAGTTAAAAAGATCATTGGAGAGTCAAGCGTAGGGGCATTAAACAGACTTCTAGAGCCACATGATTTTGTTGTGGCTGATGACTTTATTGAAGATCGCGTAAATAGAGGGACGACTTTCCTTGCAACAGATATTCGGGTTAAAAATGCTTTTTGCCCTGAAATGCGATCAATTTTAATTGAAGAGGCACAGAAACTATATCCGCGTGTAATAAAACGCGGGACTTATGTTGTCTTTGAAGGTCCGAGATTCGAGTCGCCAGCAGAAATTCGCAGGATGCAACAATGGGGAGGAGATATCGTTGCCCAGAGTTTAACGCCAGAAATCTATTATGCCCGCACAATTGGGGCTTGCTATGCCAGCATTCATGTTGTTTCGAATTATGCAGAAGGATCGGGAGACTGGGATATCAATCATATGATTAATTTATATTTATCCTGCGGTCTAACAATGGGGCACATACTATTGAACGCTATGAAAAGGGTAAACCTTGATGGCTCTTGTGATTGCAACACGAATTATCAAGGGATGAGCAACTACCACCTGGTTAGAAAAGCCAAAGGAAAAGTTGCTCGTATTGATTGAAGATTGGATTACTTGCTCAAAAGGAAGGAGGAAAGAAATATGCATAATTCACTATGAGACATGTTTTTTATATTTCAATGTATAAATTTATCAAATAATTCAATGTATTATAAGGAGGAATTTGAAATGTTTACACGAAAGCGTCACCTATTTGTAATATTAAGCCTCTTAGCGATTTTCACACTTTGGATAAGCGCCTGTAGTCCGGTAGCTGCCTCGTCTAAAACGATACGAGTCGCCTTAGTTGTGGGTGTCGGCGGTATTGGAGACCGTGGCTTCAACGATAGCGGCTATGCAGGTGTTCAAAAGGCCAAGGAAGAGCTGGGGGTTGATTTTGATTTGATTGAGCCAAGGGATGTTGCTGAGTTCGAGGCTGATCACAGATACCTTGCCCAATCTGGAAAGTACGATTTAATTGTGGGACTTGGCTTTCAACAAGCTGATGTCATCAAGAATGTTTCTCAGGAATTCCCAGATCAAAAATGGTTGCACGCGAATGGTACATTGGATGGTGTACCTAATGTTGCAACATTTGCATTTAGGGATTGGGAGAACACATTCTTGGCGGGTGCACTTGCCGCAAAGTTAACAATTTTACCCTTGCCTAATGGAAATGAAGATTGCACTATTGGTGGGGTAGGAGGTGTGGATAACCCTGAGATACGCGGTTTTGCGGCCGGCTATAAAGCTGGTGCCAAATATATTAATCCGGAATGCAACGTGATCTTAGGCTATGTGGGTGCCTTCAATGATCCAGTGACTGCAAAGGAAATGGGTCTCTCTATGTATGAACAAGGTGCTGATATTGTTTTTGCGTTTGCTGGTGGTTCGGGTTTGGGTGTGTTTAAAGCCGCAAAGGAACGCGATCTATATGCGATTGGCGTCGATATCAATCAAAACCCTTTAGATCCTGAACATATCGTTTATAGCGCGCAAAAGTTCATGGATAGCGCAATATTCAATATCATCAAAGATTTGCAAGAGGGTAAGTGGCAATCGGGTCACCGAAAATTAGGCCTTGCAGAGGGTGCAATTGGTATCGCATTTGAGGGCAGCGATGTGAATGTACCGTCGGAATTAAAAGATGAAGTCAACGGTCTGAAAGATAAAATAATTTCTGGCGAGTTGGTTATTCCATCGAAATTGGAGGATGTGGATACATTTATTGAAAGTGTGAATAAGTAATAAAATGACTCCACTGCAAAAAGGTCGATTTATCCAATTCTTTAGGTATAAGTGGGAGAAGGATGTTTAAAATCACGACAAATAGCTTATAAAAAGTCATAAAAGCGCCGAAAATGCGACTTATGTGGGGAAAAGGGTTACCCAGTTTTAGAACATTGAGTTTTTTCAGTGGACTCATAAAATTAAATAATGAATTAGGGAAATAGGAATCAATGGGTACAATACTTGAGCTTCGTGGTATCACCAAGAATTTCGGTTCAGTAATTGCAAACAATAATATTAACCTTGCCTTCAGAAAAGGGGAGGTTCATTGCTTATTGGGCGAAAATGGTGCAGGAAAGACAACATTGATGAATGTGGTGTTTGGCCTTTACCAGCCGGATCAAGGTCAAATACTAGTTGATGAAAAACTTATGGATATCACCTCCCCATCAATCGCAATTCAAGCTGGCATATGTATGGTTCATCAACATTTCATGTTGGTAGATCCACTAACTGTGGCCGAGAATATTGTGCTTGGACAAGAACCTACCTCTTGGTCTCTAATATTTGATAAGAATAAAGCGATTAGTAATGTAGATGAGCTTTCTAGGCAATATTCTTTGAAAGTTGATCCATCTTCAATTATCGAGCATCTACCCCTAGGGATTCGACAAAGGGTAGAGATACTTAAAGCTCTTTACAGAAACGTTAGTATTCTCATACTTGATGAACCGACTGCTGTACTCTCACCCCAAGAGGTAGAGGAATTATATACTGTTATCTCTGCTTTACGAAACAGCGGCAAAACGGTGATATTTATCACTCACAAGTTAAAAGAGGCAATGACAATAAGTGATCGCATCACGGTCCTAAGGGATGGAAAAGTTGTTGGTACAGTACTGCGGAAAGAAACTACACTAGAGCGGTTAGTATATATGATGGTGGGAAGGAATGTAGTATTACGAGTAAAAAAGAAACCGAGAGATGCAGGGAAAACTGTCCTAAGCATCAGGAATTTGTTTGTTGATGATGTTGGATTATCTAGCGTGCAGGGAATAAATCTCGATGTACGAGAAGGTGAAATATTAGGGATTGCCGGTATTGAGGGTAATGGTCAACAAGCTATGGTGGAAGCCGTTACAGGGCTACGACAAATACGATCTGGGAACATCTCACTTTCAGGTATGGTACTAGAATCTGTTAGCGTCCGCCAACTTTTATCCCTTGGGATAGGGCATGTTCCTGAGGATCGTTTGCGCCGTGGTCTTATAGAGGAATTCATGGTAGCAGAAAATATTATACTGGGCTACCATCGTTTGCCTAAAACACAAAAATACGGAATTTTGCTCATGTCAAGTATAGTTTCGCATGCAAAGGAGTTGGTCCAGCAATACGACATTCGCACACCAAGCGTTTATACCACCACCGGGTCGTTATCTGGAGGTAACCAACAAAAAATGATCCTTGCCAGAGCCTTGAGTACGAGTCCGAAAATGCTGGTAGTTTCTCAGCCAACTCGTGGTTTAGATGTAGCAGCGACTGAATATATTCATAATAAATTATTAGAGATGAGAAGCCGTGGCATAGCGATTTTGCTTGTCTCGGCAAATCTCGAGGAAATTTTCACACTTAGTGACCGGATTGCTGTAATGTACCAAGGAAAGATCGTCGGCGAGAAACAAGCGAAAGAGATAAATGAACAACAAATAGGCTATCTCATGGCGGGAGGTCTATCTGTAAATTCTGCTAACCCTAATAATTGAATACAATGATTGCGTACTTTGTAGAGAGGCTGAAACAATGACGAGAGTTGAAAAATGGATCAAGAAGTACTGGATAATTACAGAAGATGGTTGGATTTCCGGAAAGAGGTTTGGGGGTTTATTTTATGGAATCAGTGTTGTTCTATTGAGTATTCTTCTTGGTTCTCTTATCTTGCTTGTCAATGGTTATTCACCTTTAGAGGCATACCGTGGTATTATCATTGGATCATTAGGGAGTTGGGTTGCGTTATCTGAAACTTTAGCAAGGACCACTCCGCTTATTTTCACCGGATTGGCGGTTGCAATCCCTTTTAAAGCTGGTCTATTCAACATTGGCGGTGAAGGACAGTTAATGGTGGGTGCCCTTGCTGCTGCAATAGTGGGTGTATCCAATCTGGGATTACCGCCAGCTGTTCAAATAGGGCTTTCACTATTAGCTGGAATTGCTTGCGGTGCAATTTGGGCTAGTCTGGTTGGTTATATTAAAGTAAGTTTTGGTGCACACGAAGTTATCACAACGATCATGATGAACTATATTGCAGCATTGTTGACAGGTTATCTTGTAAATTATCCATGGAAAGCAGCAGAAAGCATGGTTGCACAGACGGAATTTGTACAACCATCGGCTGAATTATTAAGACTTTTTTCCGGCAGCCAGTTATCCATTGGACTGTTTATGGCGATTGCATCTGCGTTTGCGTGCGGTTTCATTTTAAAAAGAACGGTCTTCGGTTTTGAGCTTCGAGCAGTTGGGCACAATCCCGGTCCGGCAGAGACATCTGGAATAAGTGCCACGCGTATTACTATTTTTGCTATGATTTTCGCCGGTGCACTCGCGGGATTGGGAGGTGGTATCGAAGCGTTAGGAGTGCATCATCGGTTTATAGATGGTATGTCACCCGGTTTAGGATATGATGGTGTGGCGGTAGCGTTGGCAGCCAATAACAATCCACATGCAATATTACTTACAGCTCTCCTTTTCGGAGCTCTGAAAACAGGTGGAATTTACTTAGATAGAACTACAAATTTGCCAGGCGATTTCGGTACCCTTATTCAAGGATTGGTCATAATCTTTGTTGCAGCCCCAAAGATGTTCATTTATCTTAGTCGCAGGAGGTCCTGATCCATGGATGTTGTAATGCTTATTAATTTAACAACCTCGCTTATCGCTGCGATGTTGAGGATGGGAACTCCCATTGCCATTGCCTCCATCGGAGAAGTTTGTTCAGAAAGAGTTGGAATAATTAATCTTGGTATGGAAGGGCAAATGTCAATTGGAGCATTTATCGCGGTGGCAGCAACATATTACTCGGGGAGCCCCACAGTGGGCGTAATTTCAGCTATCCTGGCCGGATTGATGCTTGGCTTGTTGTATGCTCTTTTTGTTGTGAGATTTCGTGCTAATCAGATTGTGACGGGAGTGGGGATAAACATTTTTGCTTTAAGTCTCACAGCCGTTGGGTTGCAAGGGATCTGGGGAAACCGAGGCCAATCTCCAAGTGTGAATAGTCTCCCAATATATGACTTAGGGATTATTGATAATATTCCTATTATCGGACCATCTCTAAACCATCATACAATCCTTGTCTACTTATTACCTTTCATAGCCATTATTGCTTGGTTTGTATTGTTTAGGACAAAGATTGGTCTGAGGATGCGTGTTATCGGCGAGAATCCTATTGTGGCAGATACTGTAGGAATCAAGCCAGAACCTATTCAATTTTGGGTAGTTACTGTTGCAGGTGGGTTGAGTGGGTTGAGTGGAAGTTATCTCTCCCTAAGTGATTTAAGTTTATTCAGATATGGTATGGTCTCAGGGCGTGGTTTTATAGCTTTGTCAGCAACGATTGTAGGAAATTGGAATCCAATTATGGCTGCCATTGCTAGCCTAGTATTTGGCTTGTTAGGAGCGATGCAGATACGTCTCCAAACGTTTACGAGCATTCCTCCGCAATTTATCCAGATGTTACCATACATCCTAGTCATCTTGTTGGTATCGGGATTTGTAAAACGTGTCAGACCTCCCAAAAAAGTGGGGCAAATCTTCGAACGGGGGGGATAGTCAAGCATGATTTTGCCAAGCATAATGACAGATTTGGATCCTTGTTTGTATTCGTCTAATTTGTAAAAAAAGACTACAATGATAGAAATAACACTTAGGTTATCAATTGGCATTAATTAATTATTATATTGTATGAAATGAGAGGATAAAATTTTGCGTGATAATGATAATTTAATTTGGAGTCAATTGCGTATTTATCAGGGTACTGCTATTGATCTTAAAGTGCAATTAAAGCAACAAGTTGCATTCTTAATAACTGCCGGCAAACTTGCTCCAGGGGAACGTTTACCATCAGTAAGATCGCTTGCGAGTCAGCTTGGCATCAACCTGCACACAGTTAGGGCCGCGTTCCATGAATTAGAAGGAGCAGGATTCATTGAAACCAAGAGTGGAATAGGAACCTTTGTTAATTCATCTGAACGACTTGATATTATTGAAAATAGCCGTTTAATCAATCAAACCAAATCTTTCACAATTGGTTTAATCATTCCAGACATACAGAATCCTAGTTTTCCAACTTTGGCGCGTGGAGTCGAGGATGTAGCGAACCAATTTGGCTATTTGGTATTCCTCTGCAATACAGATGAAGGATACACAAAGGGTGAGCGATATGCAGCTTCGCTTGTTGCCAGGCAAGTTGACGGATTGATAATTGGGCCATTTGGATTTCATGAGCGACCTGCTGGTAAATTCTATGGTACAGCATTTATGAATGGAAATTTACCTGTCCCAACAGTCTTCTTTGATCGACCTGGCGAGGGGGAGTATGCTGTACTATTAAACACAAGAAGTGGTGGTGCACAAGTAGCTCGTCATCTTCTAAACTGTGGTCATCGCCGTATTGGATTTGTCAGTTGCTGCCTGGATGTCAAAACTATCAGAGAGGTATATTCAGGATTTTTAAATGTACTTAGATCTGAAGATGTTCCTTTCGATGATAATCAGTTAGTATTAGCATCCGATCCGAGAATCGCTGATGGTTATACTGCAGCTGAATTGCTTCTAGACCGAGTTCCTGATTTAACTGCCATTTTTGCCAATGGCGATTTACTTGCAATCGGTGTAATGCAAGCTCTAAAAGCAAGGGGTATAAATATTCCCACGGATATATCCGTCGTTGGATTGGATGACATCGAAATGGCTAGTGTGGTTGAGCCGTCTCTCTCCTCGGTTCGAATTCCCTTTTATGAGATAGGTGTTGAATCGGCCACGCTGCTCATAGATATAATTTCTGGTCTTCCAGTCGAGGACAAGCAAATAGTGTTGAACACTGAGTTAATTGTACGCAACTCTAGTGGACCTGTGAAACAACAGTGAAATATTCACGAACAACTGGTTTTAATCGATTGAAAATATCTCGAATAAAAGGAGGATAAAAATATAATGAAAAAAATTATTAACAAGCCTGTCGATTTTGTTCCCGAGGTATTGGATGGCATACTTAAGGCTCACCCCAAACAACTAACATTCACGGAGGAAATCCATAGTATAGTGAGCACGAATTCTCCAGTGGAGGGAAAAGTGGGATTGGCTACAGGAGGTGGATCTGGACATTTACCTGTATTCCTAGGATATATTGGTAAAGGAATGCTTGATGGTTGTGCTGTAGGTGATGTTTTCTCCTCTCCAAGCGCAGAGACTATGTTAGCAGTAACGCGGCGCATTAACAGTGGAAAAGGAGTGGTGTATATCTATGGAAATTATGGTGGCGATGTGATGAACTTCGACATGGCGGCTGAGATGGCTGGATTAGAAGGAATCCCAGTTCGTACAGTGCTAGTCAATGATGATGTTGCTTCTGCCCCACCTGAGGAGGCACAACGTCGGCGCGGTGTGGCAGGCTTGGTTTTTGCTTATAAAATAGCTGGTGCAAAGGCTGAGTTGGGTGGCACTATAGACGAAGTAGTTATGATAGCTGAGAAAGCAGTGGCAAATACGAAATCTGTTGGAGTTGCTTTGTCACCTTGTACGGTTCCAATGGTGGGAAAGCCGACATTTACTATTGGTGAAGATGAGATGGAAATAGGTATGGGTATACATGGAGAACCTGGGAAAAAGCGTGAAAAGCTTCAATCAGCTAATGAAATTGCAGAGCGAATGGTAAGTGACTTGCTGACTGATATGCCGATGACCAAGGCTGATAATATAGCAGTGATGGTAAATGGACTCGGTGCAACGCCCCTAGAGGAACTTTATGTCCTATTCAGGAAAGTTAACGAGATCGTTTCAGATTTAGGCATTAATATCTACAGAACATATGTAGGAGAGTTTGCTACTTCCATGGAGATGGCAGGCGCGTCGCTTACATTTATGCGATTAGATGATGAGTTAATCCCTTTGCTCGATCATCCTGCGCATACTCCCTTCTTCAAACAGATTTAATTTAAGACAGTTCACAATATAATAAGATTAGCATGATGAAAAGGACTTAAGATGACAACGAAAAATGATACAAAGGCAGTGATTATTGAAAGTGCATCGATTGTTGAAGCTATTCGACGAGTTAGTTTTGCCCTCAAAGCGCAAGCGGATTATTTGACCACACTGGATCAGGCAGTGGGCGACGGTGACTTGGGCATTACACTGTCGAAGATAGCAGATGCTTTATTAATATATATTGAAAAGGCTCCTTTGTCAGATTTAGGAAAATTCCTGGCTGGCGCCGGGATGGAAACAAATCGTGCTGGTTCATCGACTATGGGCACCTTGCTTGCGACAGCACTTATGCGATCTGGCAAGGAAGTGATGGGAAAGTCAAACCTTACAACTTTTGATCTTATTCAGATGTTTCGTGCAGCTGAAAATGGCGTAAAAGAGCGTGGAAAAGCCAACCTGGGTGATAAAACCTTTCTTGATTCATTTAACCCCGCCTGTGAGGCATTTACTACCTCAATTGATTCGGGTGATTCAATAGTAGATGCTGGTACGAAGGCATTAGCTGCGGCTAAAAAAGGATTAGATTCTGTAACACCATTGCGCAGCCGGATAGGTAGGGCGAGTTGGGTAGGGGAACGAACTGAGGGAAAAACGGATCCAGGATGTGCTGCATTCATTGTCATATTGAAAGCCATAATCGGAGAACCGAAAAGTTGTTTATGAACTATAAATTTTAAAAATATTATTATTTATGCAGCCACTCGATATCTATCTTGTCTTCAACATAGAGGGACTGTTTTCTCAAATAATTATTTTTAGTGGCTCTTTGCTGAATTGCTCATATACTCTTCGGGTAAGGGGGATTAATATTTGAAGCAAATAAATCATTGGAGCAGTGTGATTAATTATATTTTTTTCATTTATTGAGTCCGACAGTCAATTAATTTAAAGCCTATACATTTAGTATAGGTTATACTTAAAATAATGATCGAAAAGGCAATGGAAATCTTGAGATTTCTTGAAACCCTCCACCCATTCCGCATGCTGAGTGAGGATCTCAGCTTCGAAACATTTCTGCCTTGATGAAGGATTCATCTTATGAAGAAGGTGAAAACATCTACAAGCAGGGGGATACATCACAACATCTCTTTATTATTATGACCGGCAGGATCGAGCTTTCGCGCCAGAATGATGATGAGGAAGAATCGTGGGGATTATTACAAAAGGGCGACGTGTTTGGATTTGAAGCATGGCGTGAATACCAGCCGCGCATGTTCTCTGCCAAAGCGGTGGAAGATTCACGGGTGTTGTATCTCGATATGGATCGTTTGTTTGACCTCGCTGAAGAGGCGCCGGTAATCAGAGATTATTTGCAGCTGATGCTGGATGGCTATGGGATCATGCTTGGATTGAAGCTGGAATGGCGCGAGCCAGACGAACCCATTTACTACATCAGTCGTGTTCACCAGGTAATCCTTTTCGGCAGGGGCTTGCCTTCCCCCTGATCCTCACCCTGCTGGTGCAACTGCCGTTGTTCTATGTTTACTTCTTCATAACATCGAATGGGTGGTTTTTGGGGGCAGGCTTATTCGTTTTTCTAATCATGCTCGGATGGATATTATGGGTGATCGAGGACTGGGCGAATGATTACTTCGTCCTCACAGACCGGCGCATCATAAGCTGGGACCGAGTTTTACTGCTTTATGAAAATCGCCAGGAGGCGCCACTTGATGAAGTCCTATCTGTGGTTACAAGGACGGGTAATTTTTTTGCCCGAAGATTGTACTATGGAGACGTTATCGCCTGCACATATACCGGAACGATTTTCATGGGCAGATTGCCTAACCCGGAACAATTGACTTCGATGATCGAAGAAAGAATGACAAGAATAAAATACTATCTGACAATTATTCTGCCCCATGGTAAAATTCAATTGAACCGGGAATACCGGTGATAGTTGTTCATATACTAGATGTATAATGAGTATAAAACCTCCAATGTGAATTGGAGGTTTTTACTTTTTTATTTAACAAATTAGTTACTCTTCTTTTATCTTGCTCTTTTCTAAACGATTTCTTCGCTCAGTTTTTTTCTTCTGCCTATCCTCAAATGTATAAATATTTGTATTTAATCGTTGTTTATTGTTTAAAATTGATATTTGAATGTTTTAAGAAATAAGATAAAAATTATTATTATTTTCTCTCGATATTTTTTTTGATGTTATAATTATAAGCATAAAACTCCAGACTCCTGTCTGGAGATGTAGCGGCAGCCCGAAGGGCTCACCGAAGGGCTCAAGCTCGTTTTTCGCTTGTAGTTAAAAGAAGCCCCCAGCTCCTGCTGGGGGAGCTTCACTTAAAAAAGAAGGATTACTAAAACTATAGGAATCAAACTAAATAAAATATTAGAAGGATTTTAACTTTATTATAATTTAAAAAAAGTTTTTAATACATTAAGAATAGATTTTTGTTCTTTAGATGATTTATTAACATATGGTCGTAACATATGTTCAGTTACAATTTTCGATTTAAGGGGATCACTAAGTTTTTCTAATTCTTGAACGATCAAAGAATCGAGTTTTAATAGGTTTAGAATTTGTGTAACCCTTGTCCTTGAAATTCCTTTCAATCTGGCTAGTTCAGATTGGGTTTTAACTTCTCCTGAATCAATCATTTTCTTATATTCTTTGGCCAAATAAATAGGATTTCTATATGTTTTCTTAGGATTGGAAGATTTTTTAACTGCTGTATGAAAGTAAAATTGATAGATAAAAGTTCTGTCTATGTTACAGTCTGGGGAGTTGACAATTCCAAGCCCTTTGGCATTTGCTGAAGGGCTTTTTTGTTTTTGGATATTTTTTTAAAAAAGAAGGATTTTTGAAAGATTTGTCGCAATGTCTAATTAGAAGTAATTTGGGATTATAATTTTATAATAATTAAAAAATAAGTTCCTTTTAAGTAATTAGTTATGTCAAATGTAAACAGGCTGGCCCCTTTTATCATAATTATTTGTAGAATAAATAAAATTAGTTTATGATAAGCTAAGAATCAATAAAGTCATACCACACCTAGAGGCGTGCATAAACGGAATAGTTCGGCTATTTTAAGGTAGGTGACGTAATATTAGGAGAATTGTATGAGTAATTTAAAAGAAAAATATTTAAATATGACAGATGATGAGTTAATTAAAATTGTATATGTTGATACCTCGGATTATACAGCAGAAGGCATTCAAACAGCTAAAAATATCTTAGAAGATCGTGGTATAACTCAACCATCTCCAGAAGTACTTGAAAACGCAAAAAATGCAAGCAAACAACAAAAAGAAAGTTTAGATGGCTATTTAGATATTTTTCAATCAAAGAAAATATCCAAAGCTATAAAGAAAAAAGATTATTTTTATATTGGAACCTATATATTTTGGCTTATAATCGGTTATGGTATTTTTTCTGGTTTAAGCATTGGAACTGGTATGGGAAAGTGGATTGAACTAATTCCCTTTGCAGAAACAATTAAATCAGAATGGCTATTTATTCTAGAAGTAGTTTTTAATATTGCCATCCTTGGAATATTTCCTGTTATCTTTTTTATTATATATAGCCTGAGACTTTCGCCAGAACAAAGAAAAGAGCGAAGATTATTTTTGCTTATGCCGAAATATATCTTCTTCATTTATGGAATTTCATTATTTCTTTTTTTGGTTCTTGTTATAATTCCTTAAAATCGATTGTAGATGGCCTCTTTTTCTCTCTCCCCCGGTATTCTATCAAAATACTTGCTTTTGGTTAGGGGTATAATTTATTGATAAGCAAGGGCTTATATTTAACTACACATTATTTGGAACACTAGCAGGAAGGCTAATTAACTCCTTTAGTTTATAGATATTTCGCAATTCTTCTATAATCTCACCCCAACAAAAAGTTCTGAACGTGTCCAATAGGGGGAGCCTGACATCTCCAGCCCTTTGGCCTTTTGCTGAAGGGCTTTTATTTTATAAATTTTTTATAGGAAAAGAAGAAATCATAATCAATGGTGCATTATCTGATATAAGAAGAGGAGAGAAGATTAAAAAAATTGCAAAATATTAACAAAAAAGGTGTTGGCAATAGAGAATGAATTCATTTATTTTCAACACCTTTTCATTTACTTTACTTCTTTTTTGAAATGCAGGGATGTTTTTGCATGGAGACATTACCATGACATTCTTTTATTTGTTCCGGAGTGCATTCTTCCGGTTTGCCCTTAAGTCTTTCTGGTTGTTCACACTTCTTCTTATTTATTTTTTCGTACACATTCCTCACCCCCTTTCTTCAATTCTAATATTTTCAGGAAATCCTTTAAAAATATATTTATCTTTTCCTTATTCGATGAATAGTGTACCCAATAACCTTTTTTCTCTATATTTACCAAAC
>SDBS01004577.1_pt1 | contig 13509 bp, 13 predicted proteins | sample 2277091 | NCBI WGS metagenome assembly SDBS01 (sample SAMN10404972, study PRJNA504765) | marine sediment metagenome | isolation source: marine sediment core GS10_PC15, 163 cmbsf | place: Arctic Ocean: Southern Knipovich Ridge | collected 2010
AGCTGTCAAATCATTCTCAAGTCATCAAATTAGATTTCCCCTTCCAGATTCTAAAGATTTTAACTTCTTAAGGATTATTTTCATTAGGCATCCAATTGATCGTGTATTATCAGTATATTACTTTAATAGGAAAAGACCAGATGCCGGAGGTGATTTAACTACTCAGAAAGCAAGAGAATATTCTTTGAAAGAATATGTGGATTGGCTTATACCTCAAGAAAAAAACATGGTAATAAAAAATCACCAAGTACTTTTTCTTTCGGGAAAACCTAGAGGTTCTAGCGTTAACTCAGACGATCTTAAATTAGCAAAAAATCGTCTTGCAGAATGTGAACTACCAGGAGTAGTGGATAGAATGAATGACAGTCTCATTTTGGGAGAAGAGAATTTTAGAAAATACTTTGAGAAAATTAATTTTTCATATAAAAATCAAAATGTTACACGTAAGGGAAGTTTATGGGAGAAATTGGATAAAGGTAGAAAAGAATTAGGCGAAAAATTATACTCTAAATTAGAAGATGCCAACAAATATGATTTCGAACTTTATAAATTTGCAAATCAAAATCTTGACAAACAATTACAAAAAATTCAAAATTACGATATAAAACTAGAAAATTTTGAGAAAAGATGTGAGAAACAAAGTGGTAAGTTTCGGCCTTTTTTTTCAAAATAAAAAAATCAACACAGAAAATACCACTTAATAATTATTAATGAAAATGAAACCTATTGTTATTGGAGATTGATCAACCTATATTCATTGTAGGAGTACCTCGTTCTGGAACTACAATGTTAATGAGCATACTTTCACAACATCCTGATCTAGGTTGGTTTTCTTCTAAAGATTTAAAAAATATCTTTACAAAAGAATTTAAAAAATTTGCATATCTTCGAAGAAGAATTTTTGACATGAGAGATTTTCCATTTGGAAAGGATGAATTTAACAAAACTTATTTTAGTACACGTGTTTATCCTGTAGAGTTTGGCCTTATATGGGACAGTACCTTTCAAGAATTTTGGAATCCAAAAATTTCAACTGAGTATCTTAATCTTCTGAAAAAAACAATAATCGATATTATAAAAAAAAATAAAAAGAAAAAATTTATCTCAAAAGTTCCAAGAAATTCAATCAGAATTAGTTCCATCAATAAAGTTTTTTCAAATCCTAAATTTATTCATATTATTCGTGACCCTAGAGACGTTGTAAATTCAATGATTAAAAGAGCAAAAGAATATCCTACAGGATATTTTGGAATTCCTCTTCGTAACTATCCCAAAGAAACAGATTCTACAATATTGCATTCTTTACAATGGGCTCAAGTTATAAAAGAAATAAAAAATTCTGCAAACAATCTAAATTCTAACCAATACTTAGAAGTATATTATAAAGAATTTGTTGAAGAACCTGAAAGAAAATTAAAAGAAATTACTGAATTTTGTAATCTTTCTCCTTATGATTTTCTTTATGAGAAAGATGGGAAATTATTCAATAAGGAAGGTAAAGACACAAAAAGTTTAGAATTTAGAAGGATAAGATCTCTGAAATATATTCACAAAAAACACGAGAATGATGCCTTAATTGAAAAATATACTTCAGATTTGATAGAAAATTTTCAGTTTAAGTTTGATTAAATTATAATTTTAGACGTTTAAACTGATCCTTATGGGTTTGGAAATTACCTAGTTTTCTAATTGTTTCCGAGTCAAGGAAATCATATCCATCTAAAAGTAAGTGGCCAAAAATCTTTGAATCTTTATGATCTAAAACACTTATCATGAATCTTCCATAAAATTGATTTATTTTATATGAAAAATTAGTACCTAATAGAGGAATATCAATTTCAATATAATTCCCTAATTTTTCCTCTGTTAAAAAATATTCTTTAAATCGGGAAAAATTTTCAGATAAAAATTCCACAAATTTTTGATTTGCAATTTCTAGATCAATTTTTGTGTCTTCACTTATTTCTCTTATTGGTTCAAATTGAAAAGAATTTGCCATGATAATATTAAATACATCAAATTAAAAAACCCATCTTTAAAGCCAAAAACATATTATTTAGATTTAAAAAAATATTGTTAATAAAGTAACAAACAAATTGTTTAAGAAAAATTAAGATTTAATCTCTTCATATTTCTTTAATACTTCGTCGGGCTTTCCAATGATAATTTTTTTTCCTTTATGTAAAAGCAAAACTCTATCACAAATTTTAGAAAGACTTCCAAGGCTATGTGTAGCCATAAGTATCGTTTTATTTTTCTTTTTAAAGGAAAGAAAAGTTTCATAGCTTTTCGCTCTAAAGTTTTTATCACCAACTGAAATAATTTCATCAACCAATAAAATATCTGGATCTACCTGCATAGCAGTAGCAAAAGCAAGTCTTGCCTTCATTCCTGATGAATAATGTTTTAATATTAAATTAGAAAATTTTTTCAATTCTGCATACTCTATAATTTTATCTACTTTTTTCTCCATTTGGGATTTGGAAAGCCCAAGTAACATACCATTAATTATGATATTCTCCTTGGCAGGTAAATCACCTTGGAATCCTGCGCCTATTTGCATAAGAGGAGATAACCTCCCTTTTATTTCGATATTACCTTTATCAGGCTTGTAAATCCCTGAAATTATTCTCAAAAGAGTTGTTTTACCACTTCCATTTGTACCAATAATTCCCAAAACTTCTCCTTTATTGACAGACAATGAAATATCGTAAAGTGCCTGGAACGATTTGTTTTTGGTAGGTTTGGATATTAATCCAAAAAAGCCTTTCTTGCCAGATATGTTAAACGATTTTGAAACATTGTGAAGATTTATGGCAATTTCTTCCAAATTATAACTCCTCCACCACTTTTTCTTGAAGTTTTTGAAATGTAAAATAACCAACTAAGAAGATAGATATCACAAAAATGCTGGTGTATAACCATTCACCCAATGGAGGAACCTCCCCATCTAAAACTAACTTGTGAGAAATCTCAATTATTTGCCCCAATGGATTAAATTGATGTATTGTTAGTAAGACTTCTCCTCCAGTTCCTCTTACATTGTCAATTTTCCAAAAAATTGGAGATATGAAAATAAGTGTATGGCTGAAAATACTCCAAATTATTTGGACATCTCTAACGAAAACATTTGTAATTGAAAGGAGATAAGAAATTCCTAAAATTAAAACAAATAGAAGGATAAAAGGCAAAGGCAACAAGATTATTGTCCAAGTGGGTACAAAATCAAAAACAGGCATTAAACCAAAAAACACTCCCAAATCTACCAATGCCAATATGGCAGTTGCTGCGGTTGCAACAACTGGGAAAAAGTCTTTTTTTATTCTGAGGGCTTTTAACAATCCTCCATTTCCTGTAATACTAGATGTTCCTGCCATAGTTCCTCGAGTAAAAATGTGAAATAACATTACTCCTGTAATAAGATAAATTGCAAAATCGTCACCACGATCTCGTATTCCTGTAAAAACAACATAAAGAACTGTAAAATAAAGAAGAGGTTCAATTGCAGTCCACATTACACCCAAATAGCTACTTTTGTATCTCATTTTGATGTTTAAAATTGCAAAGTGAAAAACTAATGTGAATTGATTTTTTAATTGTGTATTAAACGACATTTTTATAATCTCTTAGTCAAATTTTTTTCTACGTGATATTAGGATTCCTAATTTTTTATCAAACAACAACAGAGAATAAACACAAGTAGATAAAAAGGTCTGTGCGTGATAAATGAAAAAATCAATCAGACAAACTGCCTTCTATTGCACTGCCTCTAAATTAAACACATTTATCATATTTCGAGTGTAAAATTTTATGCCGTTCACGTTTAAGAAATTAGATATTCCTGAAGTAATTCTAGTCGAGGCCAAATCATTTCAAGATGATAGAGGGTTTTTTCTGGAAAGTTTCAAGGAATCTGTTTTTACCAAAAATGGGATTAAAACAAAATTTGTCCAGGATAATTTCTCTCATTCAATTAAAGGGGTTTTAAGAGGATTACATTATCAAATAAACCCAAAGGCACAAGCCAAATTAGTAACTGCATTAAGAGGAGAAATTTTTGATGTAGCAGTAGACATTCGTAAAGGATCCCCTACATATGGAAAATGGGTAGGCGAAATTCTTTCTCTAGAAAATCACAAACTACTTTTCGTTCCCGAAGGATTTGCCCATGGTTTTTGCGTATTAAGTGAGGAAGCTGATGTTCTTTACAAAGTAAACGGCGAGTATTCTGCTGAACATGAAAAAGGAATAATATGGAATGATTCTGAAATTGATATAAAATGGACAATAGATAAACCAATTTTACATGAAAAAGACACTCAACTACCAAACTTGAAAAATGCAGACAATAACTTTACATCCTCGCACTAGAGTTAAATAAGAAATTCCAAACTTTGAAACATGAAAATTTTAGTATGTGGTGGTGCCGGTTTTATTGGAAGCGTATTCATTAGAAACTATCTCCAAAATAATCCTAATTCTGAAATTACAAATCTTGATATTTTGACAATTGGTTCAAACCTTGAAAACCTAAAAGAAATTGAAGATAATCCAAATTACAAATTTCTCAAAGACGATATTAGAAACGAATCTAAAATTGATGAATTAGTTACTAATACAGATGTAGTAGTAAACTTTGCAGCTGAATCACACGTTGACAGAAGCATTGCAAACCCAAAACCATTTCTTGAAACAAACATCTTTGGTACATATTCAATTCTTGAAGCGATAAGAAAACATGACAAACAGTTCATCCATGTATCTACAGATGAAATTTATGGTGACGCTGAAGGTCAAAGCTCCTTTACAGAAAATTCTCAAATTAAACCAAGCAATCCATATGCAGCTACAAAGGCAGCAGCTGATAACCTAGTTGCATCATACTATAGAACATATGGAATAAATTGCATCACAACAAGATGCACCAATAATTTTGGCCCTTTTCAGTTTCCTGAAAAGCTAATCCCAAAGACAGTAATCCGTTCAATAAAAGATCTCAAAGTTCCCTTGTATGGTGATGGAACACAGATTCGTAGCTGGATTTACGTTTATGATCATGTGGATGCAATAGAGCAACTAATCTCAAAAGGAAAACCAGGTCAAGTATACAACATTACTGCATATGAGGAAATTACAAACAAAACCATAGTAGAAAAAATACTTGCCATTCTAGGAAAATCATCTGACATGATAGAGTATGTTGGAGACAGACCTGGACACGACAAGAGATACTCTATTGATTGCTCAAAGATTGAAAATCAAATAGGATGGAAGCCAAAAAACAAGTTTGATGATGCGTTAGAACAAACTGTAAACTGGTATCTAAAAAATCAATCATGGTGGGAGCCACTAATAGATGAAAATACTTTACATCCTCAACCCTGGACCATATCCTGGAAATGAAATTCCTGGTAACAGGTTCTGCTGGACTGATAGGCTCACAAGTAGTAAAAGATCTTGCAAAACAAAACCACACAGTCTATTCTTGTTATCATGATGACAAGCCAATTAATGGAATACCAATACTACTTGATCTTACAGATCAAGACAAAATCATACAAATCCTTCAAGAAACAAAGCCTGATAGAATAATTCATCTGGCTGCAATGACAAATGTAGACTTATGCGAGACAGAAAAAGAGCTAGCTATTCAGATTAACGTAAAAGCCACTGAAATTCTAGCAAAACAAGCTGCAAAACAAAATTCATTTTTTGTCTATGTATCAACTGACTATGTCTTTGACGGAATAAAGGGAATGAAAAAAGAAGATGATGTAACAAATCCTCTAGGATTTTATGGAAAATCAAAACTAGAAGGTGAATTTACACTAAACAAATTAGCATCAAGTTGGTGCATTGCAAGAACAAGTACTCCATTTGGAATTCATAACAAAAAGAAGAGCTTCCCATTATGGGTAAAAGAGAATCTAGAAGAAAAAAAAGAGATCTCAGTATTGACAGATCAATTTACCTCCCCCACATATGTCCCAAATTTATCCAAAATGCTAATTGAGGTTGCAACAAGACAGATTGCAGGTGTAATTCATTTATCTGGTGCAACTAGAATCTCTCGATATGATTTTGCCAGTATTATTGCAGATAAACTAAATCTAGACAAAACATTTCTAAAACCAATTTCAATTAATGAAATGAATTGGAAAGCAAAACGACCTAGAGATTCATCTCTTGATGTCTCATTAACAAATGAAATATTAGATGAAAAACCAATGAATATACAACAAAGTTTGGCATTATTCTTAGAAGAACTTAGATAATCTTATTTTATGTATGAATAATTAGAATTTTATAATACATGACTGAAAAATTGAAATTTTGCCTTGTAGTGTATGGCAATCCAGGAAATGGAAAAACATTTGCATCAAAAACCATAGCCTCAAAATTTAATTCAAAATTAATTCATTTTGATGAGATTATCAACCTAATTGTAGAGTACACTCGAAAAACTTTTGGAAATACAACCAACATTGATTTTCAAGATAATAATTACCAAGACATTTTCTCAATACAAGAAAATTTTAGTGCATTTACTGATGAACTAGATTTACTATTATCAAAAGAAAAAAAATTCTTTGAGAAACTTTACGAAAATGAAATCAAAGATAAAAAACCAATAAAAAATTATCGATCAGGATTTGATAGAGACGTTATAAATCTCGGGAAAATTGGAGATCTCTTGGAATCGTATTCAGAGAACCTAATAAAAATACTAGTCAAAACAGTATTGAAAAGTTCTGATTTTGTAATTATTGAAGGATATCATTTGTCTGAAGGAAAAAAATATTGTACTGAACTTTCAAAGATATGTCAAAAAATCTTTTATTTGGGTTGCTTTTTCAAAGAAAAAGAAACAAAATCTCCTTATTTGTATAATGGAAAAACGTGTACTACTTTGAATGACGTAGAAGAAAAGCTAAGTGATGATCTTGGAAATAAAAAATACCAAGATCTGTTAATTGAATCTTCTAAAACAAAAGAAATTAGTCTTTATGATGTTGAAAATTTACTAATCTCTTTATACAACACTAGTAGATTTTACAAATATTTGTTCAATGGAGTATATAGAATTTTAAAAATAATTCATAGAAAATAATCTTTGAGTTTTTTTTAAAATAATTTTAATTTCAATAATTTTTCGTAAAACAAATTTAGATTTAACAAGAATAATCTTTACTTATCGCATCATTTTCAAATAGACCGAAAAGAGTATTTATTTCAAGTTTAAAATTTTGATTTGGAATTAATCCAAGTGGTAAAAATAATCCTTTAAATTTCATGTCTATCATTGCCTTCAATCTTGTTCCCTATTCCATTTCTTCAAACGTGATATCTATTCGGGAACCTTTAGCGTCACCATCAATTATTTTTATTACATGTCTATCATAAGGAAAAAAACTGTGTTTTACTAATACTTTTGAAGTTATCCCGGATTTTTTTATTTTTTCTTCTGCAAAAACAATATTTTCAGTTTGGTTTATTATTTTTACAGATGAAATATATTCAGAAAGAATTATGGGATAATTTTCAACATTTGCCATAGAACAATAGATATTAATTTTCTTTACCTGACTTTCTTTTGTCATTTTCATTTTTTTACTAATTGAGATTGGAAATAATTCGTTTCCAAGTTCCTGATTCTTATAATTGATAACTAAAATTGATGAAACTATAATTAAGATTAAATAAACTGCTATGATTATACTTAGTTTTTTCAATAATATTTGAATTATAATCTAGTAAATTATAGACTTTCTGTGCAGAATTGCGAAAATAATTGATTTTATATTGAAATAAATTGCAACAATAAGAATTGAAAGGAATTATTCTTCATGGTGGTCACGGTACAAGGCTAAGACCTCTCACGCACACAGGACCAAAACAACTACTCCCAATAGCAAACAAGGCAATGTCGCAGTACGCATTGGAGGATCTAAAGACTGCAGGAGTTACAGAGATTGGAATTATCATTGGTGATGTGTATCCTGAAAAGGTAAAAGAGTATTACGGGACAGGTGAAAAGTTTGGGGTCAAAATCACTTACATTTATCAAGATAAACCAAAAGGAATTTCACATGCTATTGGGTTGTGTAAGGATTTCATTGGTGATGACAAGTTTATTGTTTACTTGGGGGATAATGTTTTACGAAAAAACCTAGTTGACTATACCAAAAAATTCCAAGACTCTGATTCAGATGCAATGATTTTGCTATGTGCAGTAGATGAACCACAAAGATTTGGAATTGCAGAGTTGGATAAAGAAAATCCCAGCAAGATAAAAAAAATTACAGAAAAACCAAAAGACTCACCATCCAATTTAGCAGTAATTGGAATTTACTTTCTTACTCCAAAAATTTTTGGTATAATTGACAAGCTAAAGCCATCATGGCGTGGAGAGCTGGAAATTACAGAAGCTCTAGACTTGCTGATGAATCAAGGAAACAAAATTGAATACGATACGGTAACTGGCTGGTGGAAAGACACTGGAACACCTGAGGATATTATTCATGCAAACAAGCTAGTTTTGGATTCAATTGGAACTGAAAACCAATTTCTAATAGATAATGATTCAGAAATTAAAGACAACATTGTAATTGGAAGCAGAACCGAAATCTCTAGAGACTCTTTTGTAACAGGACCTGTAATTATTGGAAAAAACTGCAAGATTGGTCCATCAGTTAGACTAGGGCCATATGTTTCAGTAGGGGATAATTGTATTTTAAAAAATTGCAATGTTGATAATTCGATAATAATGTCTGATTGCAAGATTGATTCAAAAACTGATTTATCATCAAGTATTATTGCATATGGTTCAGAAATTGAAGATAACAAAATTCCAAAAAAACACCAGTTTTTGCTTGGAGAGCGATCTCAGCTAAAACTATAGAATTCTAATTTTTGAAAATTTGTTTATATGGAAAATACTTAATTGCCGAAGATCGTACAAACAGTTGTAAATTTTTCAAGAATTATTTTGGTGAGAACACCTTTAAATAATCCGAAGTTATGAACTTAATAAGAGATGTATTTGGGGCAAAGGAGAGGCATTTTACTTGGAATTACTATATTTTCAGTATTCTTACTTACTAGCTTTATTGCAAATCAATCTTATGCCACACATAATCCCGATACCGAACCCATCGATCCTGTTGTAAGCTTTAAGGGAGGTGCAATTACTGTTGAATACAAAGAATGTATAGTTACTGATACTGATACTGTTGTATGTACATGGACAGTAGCAAACAATTCCAATAAAAACGCAATTAGCCATGTTGTAATAGATCTTAGTTCATGTACTGAATATCTAACAGGAACAAATCCTCCTACTCCACTAATTATTTCACTTGATCCTACTACTGGAGTAACTGGTATAAAATGGGAAGAAGGTCCTGCCAGACCAGATAGCCAAGATTTCCAAGTGGTATTTACCTTAACAGCGGGGGTCTTGTTATTAGATGATATCGCAAATAATGCCGAGCACTACGAAATAGGAGTTAAAGCAGCAAAAAGTAATTTATCTGGCCCTGGTGCTGGTCCATTATGTGTAAATCCTGAAATTAATATTACTAGCCCCCCATTTTCTGTTAAATGGGGTGAAACTGCATCTGTTTCTGGCACAGCTGCAAACTTTGAAGTAACTTCTACTATTACTATCGATTGGGGAGATGACACTACAGATACAATTATTGACCCTGCAACAGAAGATTGGGGTCCAGTCACACATGAATATGCTGACGACCAATCAGGCTTACTTCTAGATGTAACTGCAACATTAAATCTTAATTCAGGATCTGTATCAGATACATTAGAAGACAATCCTGTTACAATACATACCACATCTCTAAATGAACCAGTGATTCCACCTTTTGCAAAATGGGCTAAAATATTCACAGTTTCCAACACCCTTACTGACTCTGATGCAGGTGTTTGTACAGGAGCTGTATCCTGTCCATCTTCAATATCAGGTGAGGATATAACATATACTGGTTCTGCAATTGAAGGTTCACCTGTTTATACATCACCTGTTTCTGGAGAGGATCTTGTTGCTTCACAAAATACAGATGGTAGTCAAGATGTAACTGCTGACTTTGCAGGAAAGGCAGCGTATACACCGGCAACAGCCTTTTCTTTAATGGAAATTGATAAACATGACACCGCTATTTTTGATCTTGATGACAGTGCTACTGGTGCTACAGGAAAACCTGTTTCGGTTATTGGTACTTTAATAGATATTGATGATGGTAATACTGGTATTAGCTTCAAAGACATTGTTATTACTGGTAGTGGCTCTGAATATACACCATCTGTAGGAGACCCAGTAGCGATGCCAGACACCGTAACTGGCGGTGTAATAATTCAAGACTCTGATGGGAATGAAGGTTTGTTAGTAGAAGACTGTGATGTTTGTATAATAGAGGGTGGAGTTTTTCCTGACAACAATATAGTTCGTCTTGAAGCAGGAGACGTACTAGTATTTGAACGTGAAGTAGCATATGTTACATTAAATGTAGAAGATAGTAAGGACTTGGAAATTACAGTTCAAGTAGAAGGTCAGCCTCCAGTAGTAGTTGAGACCGACATTGATGCTGCAGGTTCTTACTTGACTTTTGGTCCAAATGTTTCGCAAATTACAATACTCTCTGTTATTAAAGTAATTGATGAAATAGAAACTGAAACCGAACTTGGATTGATTAGAATTATTGGTACCAATGAAGAAGCAAACATCAAAATAATAGATGAAGGTCTTAGCGAAATTGCTGCTGCTACATATGAAGAAATAGCAGTTGGTGGCGGTTCATTTGGAACTGGAATGATTGCACAAGAGGATGCTGCTAGTGGTTTAGAAGTCATTGCTACATTCTTTGAAGATGATTTGTATAATTTTTCTACTGCTTCAGCTTTCTATGATTTGGATGAGAACTTGCAAGGTGATGGAACCGAATTAGGTTTTGGAGCATTAGTTAATGTTGTAGCTGATTCTGGTCTAGGAATCTCTGGTGCCATATGTGGAACTGATGTTGATACTGATGCAATATGTGTGGGCTGGGAAGTTATGGGTGTAAATTATAAAATTGATAAAAAAACATATCGTATAGGTTTGTTGCCCTTACCCATGAGTGACACTGTACCTAACATAATGCTTGAAATTGATTGGATGGAAGATCATATGCCTGACGCAACCGCAATTCAAGATGTCATAGATGTATTTGATGACAATGGTATTACTCTCACAGTATTTCTTAGTGATGAAATACCACATGTTACACCGCTAAACGTATGGACAGACACGGACTCTGATGTCACTAATGACTTTAATAACATTAAAGCAAATTTTTATGGTAATTCCACCTTCCGTTCTAATGCAACTGATCAAAGCACAATTATAACTGGAAGTAGTCCCTATACCCTAACAGTATCTGACATTTTAGTTGATACTCCTCCTGATCCAGCAATACTTACAGTAATTCCTACAGGATTCGTTGATATCACTCAAGGAACGATTACCATTAAATCCAAAGTAACTACTTCCAACACAGTCATGTTGAGTGTTCCTTCAATAATTACTAAACCAGCAACTACTGCTGATTTTAGTTGGTTTGGAAAAGTTACTGCTTCTGTTTTACCAATCCCTGGCACTGAACACATTGTATCAATCAAAATTCCATTCAGAACAACTGGAGCCTTAACTAATGCCTCTCTACCATCACTTGACGTTGTAATTACAGTCGTTAATCCAGGAACTGTAGGTGCTACAACCGATACAAATAGTCCAATTGTTATGACCAAATTTATTACAGCATATTCACAAGTAGTACGATATGTGGTGTTTGGCCATAGCATGGGTGGTGCGTCAGGAACTGCTGAATTCTTAGGTAATGACGCTGCTATTACGCTTGGTGAAGGATTTGGTGAGAGAGATGCTGGTCATGCCGGAACCGAAGGAACAAATGAGGAACAATCAGGAACTTTGATGCATGAAATAGGTCACTGGTTAGGTCTAAAACACGGCGGACCAGAAAAAATAAAATCAACTGGTGTTGCAGTTGCTGATGCTGATGAAAATTGTAAACCAAATTACAACAGTATAATGACCTACTCAAAACAAACTCCAGCATACCTTGGATCTAACTGGATACTAGACTATTCTCATGGTGATATGAGTTCCTTGACAGAATTACACCTCAATGAAGCAGTAGGATTTAAAACCAGCTCTGTAGACAACGACAGACATCCATTTGTGCGCTCTGATGGTAGAGTCAGAATACCATTTTCAACATCTACATTAGATTTACCAATTGCTCTTAACTATCAAAAGAATGCAGACAACATGGAACCCAATGTAGCAGTAGACATTAATAATTTCGGAATTCCTGGATGTAACACTGCATCAATTTCAGCCACTGCATATCATGATTATGATGATTGGAACAACTTGCAATATAATTTCAGAGATACTGTTAGTGGTCAATATGATGCAGCAACTGCAATTTATCCCACAACTATATCTGATCTAAGCTTTTCATTTAATAGATTGGCCCTACTTCAAGCATTTACATTAGATACTCCAATCATGAATTCACCTCCCAATGAAGAGTCTAATGCAAAGAAAGGATCCAAATTACCACTAAAAATGCCCTTGTTCTTTGCAAATGGCACAGATATTACTAATGCAGCAGTGCATGGAGAATGGATTAGAGTAGATAATAATGATAATATCTCTGATGGAGATGTGGTCTCCAGATTTGGAGATAGATTTTTGCAATTTGATGGCAACTCTGGATTTTACTCAATAAATTGGCAGATTCCAAGACAAACGGGAACATATTGGGTAACTATGTTCGTTACAGAGAATGAAAGTGACAATTCTATATTAGATATACCTGCAACACCTGACTTTTGCTCAGAAGCTTTGGTAGATCCAACAGATACATGTGCTACATTTAGAGTAAATGTGCTCAAGTAGGAAATATGATGAATAAGAACATTCAAACGGATTTTGTTATCAATAATTATAACAAATTAGCTATAATTGAAGCAATATCTAATAACTTCGGAAATTATAATACAATCATATGAAAATGAACTCTAAAACCGTTCAAATATTTGTAATATCTGCTATAATTTTATCATCACTTGCCTTTGTTTCAGTGGAGTCTGGCTATGCTTATATGTTGACAAAATCCCTTCCTACAGGTTTGGTTTTTGATTTGGCATTTAGAGACATTACTGATACAACCCCTACTGCAGATCCTGTTCTATCATTAGACAAGTCTCAATATGCTCCAGGTGACACTGTAGTTGTTAAAGTAACTGATACAGTTCCAAATGTTGAACTTGATGTAGTTGATTTTGCAACAGCAAAGGTAGATGGTATTTCCTTGTCTCTAACTGAGACTGGTAGTGATACTGACATGTTTATAGGAAGTTTCATTGTAGGTGCGACTTTTCCAGTTATAGAATATTCTCGTAGTTTTTCTGAAGATGTTTCCGTAG
>SDBS01004579.1_pt1 | contig 13507 bp, 11 predicted proteins | sample 2277091 | NCBI WGS metagenome assembly SDBS01 (sample SAMN10404972, study PRJNA504765) | marine sediment metagenome | isolation source: marine sediment core GS10_PC15, 163 cmbsf | place: Arctic Ocean: Southern Knipovich Ridge | collected 2010
GTGGCAAGTTGCGTCATGATCTGATTGTACTGCCGCGAGAAATGCCGAATCTTTGCGTCGGGCAGGAGAATGTCTGCGTCGAGAATCTGTCCCGTTTTCGGATGAACGCGTCTGGGGCCTATTGCAGTGCCGATATTATTGTTAAGCCACCGAACAAAGTTGTACCTGACGTCTTCAGGGTCCTTCTCCATGTGCGCGCCGCTTGCCTTGTCCTGATAATAAACCTCAATCGCATTGGAGATGCCGACCTTTTCGAAAGCGTCGTTCCAGTAAAGAATCCCCTGCCTGACCCAGCGTCGATGTCGGACTGGTGTGGTGTGCTCGATATAGAAGACGATGGGGTCCTTGGGCGGACTCATCTGCAGTGAAGAGTCGGCCTTTTGCACCTGCCAGCGATTGACAAACCGCACCTTAATGTCCCTGTCCTTGTACTCTCCATAATCGCTGTAGCTGGTGGTGAAGTAACCGATTCGCTCGTCCGCCTTGCGGGGCTTGTAGCCGGTATTGTCCGGTATCTCGCTGATGGAGTAATGCATCGTCTGCAACCGCCCGCCGGAAGCGGGTATCTCGAAGGCAAGTTCGACGTTTTTGGGAAATGCCTTGGCTTTTTTTATCTTGATGAGCCTCGAGTTTGAGACGCGGACCTTCGAGCCGAAGAACTTGCTCGCCTGGCCGACCAGCAGCGCGTCCATGTCGATAACCGGCGAACTGCCGGACATAGCCACAATCGGAATGTCCAGTATCACGCGGTCGGTGAAGAGTCGTTTGACGGAGTTTTTCGATTCGGCATCGCCGTCGGAGCGGATTCGAATGTTGGGCTCCATCAGGGCCAGTTGCTTGTCGTATCGTTTCCAGTAGACGTACATGTCGCCGGCCTGGAGGCCCGCGTATTCCTGGCCGCTGGCGACGGTCATTGCGATGAAGTAGCGTTTGCTCGCATAGCCGCTGGGCAGAACCGCTAACATCTGGCCGTCCTTTTCTCGCTTGTAGATGGTGTAAAGGCTCCGCTGGCCGTCAGCGGTGGAGACGACCTTTTCATAGCCTTTGATGATCTGGTCCAGAGGTGGAAACTCCGGCTTCGGCTGAGGCTTCGGCTGTGCAGAGACCAATGTCGATGAAACAGCGACCCAGATGAGCATCGCAGACAACAAAGACGTGCGTTTGGCTTTGAATTTTGTGTAATCCATTTACCCTGACTCCCAAAAAAGTTGAGGTTGATTAAGTGCTCTGATTGCAGGAGCTTACGATCTTATAGAACCCCCCGCTATACCCAGTTATTTATTATACCTGATGGGCCTGCCAATTGCAATTGTTTTTGTTTTTGGCGGCGGTTTAGCAGAGATATTTTCAGGAAGCCTTTTGGGTCGTAAGGGGTTTTCCGGGGCCCAAACCAGTCCGATAAGCAGCCGCTTGGCGGGCCGGAGAAGCCTGATGATTTCTGTGTCCCCCAGCGGCGGGCTTTTTTGCTTTACGCAGGCTTTTTTTGTTATAGGATATGGTCATGCTTGAGAAAGGACTCGTGCAAATCTATACCGGCCGGGGCAAGGGCAAGACCACCGCGGCGCTGGGCCTGGCGATACGGGCGGCGGGCTGGGGCAACAGTGTCCTTTTTTATCAATTCCTGAAACCCTCTTCGCTGCATCTTGGCGAGCGGGTTTTGATCGAGAAGCTGGATAACATCGAATTGGGGATGCTGGAGCATACGTGGGATATGAAAAAGTCCCTGGACGATGAGCAGACGATGTCGGAGATGCGACAGGCCGTGGGCAAAGCGATGAAAGAACTGACGACAGCCGCCGCCGAGCGAAAATACGACGTGATGATCCTGGATGAAATCGTGTACTGCTATTCCAGGAACCTCACTTCACTGGAAGATATCAAAAACCTCATCGACTCCAGAGACCAACATGTGGAGATAGTCCTGACCGGCCGCGGCGCAGACGAAGCGCTGGTCGAACTCGCCGACCTCGTAACGGAAATGAAACCAATAAAACACCCCTACGAAAAAGGCATCAAAGCAAGAAAAGGAATTGAATACTAAACCAATACCAGGAAAGGAGACACGAATATGTATTGTCCGAAATGTGGTGTAGAAAATGTTGACGGGGCTGTGCGTTGTGCGGGTTGTGGTTTTGAGTTTTCCGGCAGCGGCGCGGTTGCGGCGAGTGTTGAGGCGAAGACTTCGGGGGCGGCGGTTGCTGCGCTGATTTTGGGTATTCTGGTGTTTTTCACGTGCGGTATAACGGCGCTGCCTGCTATTATCTGCGGTATTGTCGCGCTGGTGAAAATATCGGGGAGCAATGGCCTGCTGAAAGGAAAGGGCATGGCGATAACGGGCCTTGTCCTGCCTGCGGCGCTTATCATCCTCGCCCCATTGCCTTTGGCGATTCTCATGCCCGCGCTCAGCCGCACGAAGGGTATCGCCCAAAGAGTGGTCTGCAGGACCAACCTGAAGGGCCTGTCTGTGGCGATGATGGTGTATGCAGATGATTATGACAGCAAGGCGCCCACGGCAGATGAGTGGTGTGATCTGCTGATTCAGGAAGCCGGCGTGCTGCCCATGTCGTTTAGATGCCCGGGGGCGCCCGAAGGTGAATGCAATTATGCGATGAATAAGAACATCCGTAACCTACGCGGACCCAACCCTGCGAGGACCGTTGTCCTCTTCGAATCCCGGCCGGGCTGGAACCAGGTGGGAGGGCCCGAGTTGCTGACAACGGAGTATCACAACGGCGAAGGATGCAACGTGGCCTTCGGCGATGGACATACGGAGTTTGTCAAAGCTGACAGAATCGATGATCTGTATTGGGGTCCCGACGAGTAATCCTGCAGGAGCCTTAACAGTGTTTGATGGGAGGTACAAGAATGTATTGTCAAGAATGCGGTGCAGAGAATCCTGATGATGCCCACAGATGTCTTTCCTGCGGGTATGAATTTAGCCACGTTTCGGCGGTTGCGGCGAGTGTGGAGGCGAAGACTTCGCGGGCGGCGATTGCTGCGCTGGTATTGGGTATTCTGGCGTTTGTCACATGCGGCATAACCGCCCTGCCGGCTATCATCTGTGGCATTATCGCATTGGTGAAGATATCGGGAAGCAACGGCCTGCTCAAAGGAAAGGGTATGGCGATAACAGGCCTTGTCCTGCCTGGGGTATTCGTTGTCCTCTTGCCAGTCCTGGGGATATTCGCGTCGATCATGATGCCGGCATTTGCCAGTGCAAGAGGCAAAGCCCTTGAGCTGGTCTGCATGAACAAGCTGAAACAGCTTTCACTTGGAGTACACTTGTATATTGACGACAATGACGGCGAATTCCCTACAGCGTCGAAGTGGGGCGACCTTGTCGCGGAGTATGCGGGCTCTGACAGAGAACTTTTCCGTTGTCCGGGCGGACCTGAAGGAATCTACGGTTATGCGTTCAACAAGAATCTTGAAGGGGTGGATCGGAGCAAAGTGGGGGGGGATGTGGTGATGATCTTCGAGGCGGATGCGGTCTGGAATGAAACGGGCGTGGCTGATCTGGCGACTTTTGACCGGCATGGCCGAGACGGGTGCAATGTCGGCTTTGTGGATGGCCATATCGAGTTTGTCCTGGCCGAGAGAATCGGGGAGTTAAGATGGACACCGAACGAGTGAGAGGGGAGTTTAGGGGATCACAATGAAGAAATTGGCGGTTATTGTTTGTGCAGCAGGGGCTGGCGTGCGGTTTGGGGGGGGCAGGAAGAAGCCGTTTATCGAAGTCGCTGGCAGGGCAGCGTTTGTGCGGAGCATCGATTTTTTTGCCAATCGCGACGATATCAAGAAGATCATTCTGGCGATTTCGCCGGATGACGAGGAAATGGTCAAGCTTAAATGGGGCGCCAATCTCAGTTTTTCCGGGGCAAAGCTGTGTTACGGCGGCACGGAGCGATTCGAAACGGTAGCCAAGGCGCTGGAAATGGTCCCCGACGATATCGACCTTATCGCGGTGCATGACGCGGTTCGCTGCTGCCTCAAAGACGACTGGGTGGACGAGGTCATCGCGCAAGCCGGTAAAACGGGCGCCGCGATCCTGGCCTGTCCGGTGGTGGCGACGCTGAAGAAAGTTGTTGACGGCAAAATCACCGAAACCGTTGACCGGACAGGGCTTTATGAAGCGCAAACGCCACAGGTGTTCGATGCGGCGCTGCTGAGAGAGGCCTATAGCGGGCTCGATAAGTTGGATAAGAGCACCATCAGCGACGACGCGGCCCTGGTGGAGGCGATGGGCAAAGAGGTCGCAATTGTCGAAACCGATCATTCAAATATCAAGATTACACGCAAAAGCGACGTCGGCATCGCGGAAGCGATTATCAAGGCCAGGCCCAAACCAAAGCCCGAGGGTCCGGTTGGGCCTTATTCAGAGGCACAGTGGTGAGAAAGTCTTGATTAGAAATTAAATTGCGTGATAACACTTGACACGGACGGCAAAAATGTTATGTTTGCTGCGACGGACAGAGAATGAGCCACTGAAATTGAAAGGAGTTCAAAATGGCAAGGAAACTTATCATATCGGCGGGGATGATTTGCATGGTTTTCATCATCGGTTGTGAGCAGCCGATAAAGGACAGTCCGCATTACAGGGTCGATCCGGCAGCGGCGGAAAATGTGTTGAGAGAGGGAGGCGTACCGGACGCGGCTGAAGTGGATCTTGTGGAGGATCTGGCGGCCAAGCGGATTGAGTACCGGCAAAGTCTTGCGAATTTGCAGAAGTACTACCAGTCCACGGGCAATGCGACAAGACGCCGATGGGCAGAACATGAAATGAAAGCGCTGGATCGGGTGCCGCAGTATCGTTACCTGGCGCCCGGAGAGAAAGCCCCGATAATACTCGTGGCGGTAGACAACATCGCCCAGGCAAATGCCCTGTTCGAAGAGGGCGAGAAGCTTTACAGGGAGGCCGGCGGCCTGCTGATCATCACGGACGAGGACAAGCTCAGAGGAGCGCTGAACAGGTTCAATCGGATTATTGAGGAATTTCCAACGAGCAATAAGATTGATAACGCCGCTTACAGAGCGGGACAGATTTATGAGCACTTCAAGGACTGGGATATTGCTGTAGTGTATTATCAGCGGTGCTTCCAGTGGAATGAAATAACGTCCTATCCGGCGCGATTCAGGGCGGCGTACGTTATGGATCAGCGTCTGCATAAGCGCAAAGAGTCGCTTCCACTTTATCAAATGGCGGTGGAGAAGGAATCCAGGTTTACCGCCAACATAGATTTCGCAAAGAAGCGTATCCTCGAGATGACAAAATCAAATAGTGTTCCTCCGGAGTAACACTGAAAGCGGGAACTTTTCGTATCGAAGAATTTGCAGTACGAGAGGAGAGCGGGCCTGTTCTGTTGGAGAGCAGGCCCGTTTTTTTGATAAAATGTTGAATGCTTTTGAAAACAAAGTTTCCGATTTTATTCGGGACGAAAAGCTCTTCGAGCAGGCCGGCGGCATTCTTGCGGCCGTATCGGGCGGGGCCGACTCTGCAGCACTTGTGCACCTGCTGCATCGGCTTATCCAACACGGCACAGTGAAGGCTCAACTTTCGATCGGCCATGTAAATCACAAACTGCGAGGCGAAGCCGGCGACGGCGACGAGCGATTCGTCGTCGAACTGGGCAGCCGCCTGGAAATTGGAGTATACACGCGTTCGGTGGATGTGCGCGATTATGCCCGAAGCAACAAGTTATCGATAGAGACGGCAGCGCGCCTGCTGCGGCGGGATGCGCTGGCGGAGATGGCAAAGACATGCGGATGCAAGACTGTTGCAACCGCGCATCACGCCGATGACAACGCCGAGACGGTGATTCATCGCCTGTTGCGGGGGACGGGTTTTCGCGGCCTGTGCGGCATCCGGCCGGTGAGGACGCTGCAAAGCACCGCCGGTAAAATGGCTTTTGCAAGCCCGCTGCTTTGTATTACGCGAAGCGAAATTCTTGATTACTGCAAAGAAAACGGCATTTCCTGGCGGCATGACCATACCAATGACGATTACGCGCATACGCGCAATCGCATTCGTCATCTGCTGCTGCCGGTGCTGCGCAAAGAGGCAGACTCCGATCCGACCGCCCAACTCCTGACCCTGTCGCAGACGACCCAAAGGCTGTTTACGCGGATTGAGCGTAATGTTGACAATCTCCGCGGGGAGATCATTACAGATAAGGGGCCCAATCGTGTGGTTATGGATCGGTGTGCCTTTGGACAACTGCACGATCTGATCGCCGTTGAACTGACGCGGCAGGTGCTGGTCGAGATCGGGACGGGTCTGCGGAATCTGACACACACCCATTACCGTGATATTCTGCGATTAGCAAGAGGCAAGTCGGCGCACAAACTTTCCCTGCCCGACGGCGCGGTCATGTCGGCAAGCCGTGAGAGATTGTGCTTCGAGAAGAGTCCGGCTGAGGCCCAGGGCGAATCCATGACACCGGCAAGCAAACCGCTGGCAATCGGCGGACGGACGGACTTCGGGCCGTGCGTGATTGAAACTGCTCTGCTCGACGCGACGGCATGCGATCTCGAGAGGTTCAGGAAGAACAAAGACAATTCGGTCGAATGGTTTGACTCCGACAAGCTGATCCTGCCGCTGGTCGTTCGCAAGAGACAGCCCGGCGACCGCTTTGGGCCATTAGGTATGACGGGTGAAAAAAAAGTTGGCAAGTTTCTCACCGCTGCCCGGATCGACTCGGAGTCCCGCAGAGGGGTTGTGATTATCGCCGATGCTAAAAAGATCATCTGGGTGGCGCCCCTGCGGTGCGCTGCAACAACGGCGGTTGGATCCGCCACAAAACACATCCTGGAAATCCGCCTGCAATAACAACCGGCGGCACTAAAAGGTGAGTTTGAGTACACCGGGCAGGATGGTGAACTCGAATTCTTTGGCCTTCTTGTAGATGTTGCCGTCGATCTGCAGGAATCTTGGCTCTTTCAATGTGACGCTTACGTTTGTGGCCTTTCTGTATTCGCCTGTTCGTATGGGCACAAGGAACGACTTGAGTAAGTTGTATGCCACACAGAAGTAGCCGACATTGACGGCGAGCAGATGCAGGTAGCCGTCGTCGATTCTTGCCTCCGGAACAATAGTCATCTTGAACCCGAAAGACGGCGCCTTTGCAATAATCGTCGTTATTACATTTCGCAGAGTAAATATCTCACCGTCGGCATTGATCGTGACATCCGTCCTTTTGTACTTGAACAGCGCCGCCGCAGTCCCTATCCCATACGCCAGGCCGCCCTTTATGCCTATCTTCAAGAGCTTCTCGCGGGCCTTGAGCGTAAACGAATTGATCCCGATGCTCGCCATGATCGCTTTTTTGTCGTTGTCGCAGAGGATCAGGTCGAGGTGATGCACGCTGCCGTCCCGGATTTGGGCAGCAGCTTTTTCTACATTGAAGGACAGACCGAGAACCTGCCCCAACGCGCAAGCCGAACCAAGCGGCAAATACGCCAGGTTCACCTCCGGATCAACCGCATTTATCACATCCGACACGGTCCCGTCGCCGCCGGCCACTACAAGCGTGTCAACCTTTTTCGACAGGTCGCAGGCGCATTCGGCGAACTGCTCCCGGGACTTCGTATCCAGTCCGCCGACCACGCAGTCGCCTCCCAATATCTCAGCGGCGCATGAGAGTACCTGCCTTTTTCTTTTAAGGCTCTTTTTGCCCGATACCGGATTTACAATAATGCCGTATTTCATATTCACAAATCTGCTATATATTTTATCGGCAAAAGAGTTCCATCAGGTAAAATATAGTCTGGTCCGACGCCCTTTTTCCCGCCAGACAGATGCAACATGCGCATTGCGGCGAAAAAATGAAGGATTCGGCTTCTATTTATCAGACATCGAGATTAGAATAGACCGCCGGATTCAAAATGCGCAGCAATTGGCAAAACAAGGAAAGACCTGACGATGGATAAATTTACACTTGCCGCCGATGGAGTTGATCCTGACCTGGTTCCCAAGCGCGTCCTGAACACCGGTGCCGAAATGCCTGCAATCGGGCTTGGGACATTCGGCTCAGACCGTTTTTCAGGCGAACAGGTATCAGAAGCGGTTAAGGGCGCGATTGCCCTCGGGTACCGTCATATCGACTGTGCTTCGGTATACGGCAATGAGCACCTGATCGGACGTGTGCTTGAGGAGGTCATTGAAAGCGGCCTGGTCAAACGCGACGAACTGTGGATTACGTCGAAGTTGTGGAACGATATGCACGGCGAGGGGGATGTGCTGCTGTCGTGCACGAAATCTCTCAAGGACCTGCGGCTGGATTACCTGGACCTGTTCCTGGTTCACTGGCCGTTTCCGAATTATCACGCGCCGGGATGTGATATTGATTCGCGCAGTCCGGACGCAAAGCCGTATATTCATGAAAACTTCATAAAGACATGGCGGCAGATGGAACAGTTAGCGGAGGCAGGTCTCGTTCGACACATCGGGACCTCGAACATGACGGTTTGCAAACTCAATCTGGTATTGCGCGATGCGAAGATCGCGCCTGCCTGCAATGAGATGGAACAGCACCCGCACTTTCAGCAGCCGGAGTTGTTTGAGTTCTGCCGGGAGAACAACATTCGGCCCATTGGCTTTTGCCCGATCGGCTCGCCCACGCGTCCGGACCGCGACAAGACCGAGACGGACACCGTCGATATCGAGGACCCTGTCGTGGTGAAGATCGCGCGGCGGTTGAACATTCATCCGGCGGTTGTATGCGTCAAGTGGGCCGTCCAGCGGGGCCAGATACCGATTCCGTTCTCGGTCTACCGCAACGAGTATCTCAGCAACCTGCAGTGCACGGTTGGAGAGCCGCTCACCGATGAAGAAATGAAAGCCCTTGCGGGCATCGACAAGAACTGTCGCCTGATCAAGGGACAGGTCTTTCTCTGGAAAGACGACCAGAGTTGGGAGGACCTTTGGGATATCGACGGTGAGATTACGCCGCCGTGACAGATTGTAGATTGTAGATTGTAGATTTTGTGGAATCGCCTCCGGCGATGTTGTTTTAGCGGATTCCTCCGCTCCGCTTCGCTCCGGTCGGAATGACAGTCGTGATTGTCGGAGCGAAGCGGAGATCCCGATGCACATCGGGGCTAAATACTAACGTGCAAGGGAGTATATGAGATGGGTAAAATGAAGGGTGCGATTCTGCCGGGGGACAGTACTGTTGAACTGAAAGAGTTTGATGTTCCGTCGCCGGGTCATGGTGAGGTTTTGATCCGGATGAAGTCCTCGACGATTTGCGGATCGGATATTCGCTGCATTTATCGCGCTCACTTAGGCAAGGGGCCGGAGGGGTATCAGCCGGGTATGATTGCCGGGCATGAACCGTGCGGTCAGATCGCCGAGGTGGGGCCGGGCTGTCGTCGGTTCAAGGAGAATGATCGCGTTGTTATCTATCATATCTCCGGCTGCGGTCTGTGCAATGACTGTCGGCGTGGCTATATGATCTCGTGTACGAGCGACTATCGCCGGGCGTACGGTTGGCAACGGGACGGCGGGATGGCCGAATACATGCTTGCCGAGGAGAAGGACCTGGTATTGCTGCCGGATGAACTTAGCTTCTCCGACGGGGCCCAGGTCGCCTGCGGGTTCGGAACAGTATATGAAGGGCTGGAGAAGGTGGGCGTCTGCGGCAATGATGCGGTGTTGGTTGCGGGCCTCGGGCCGGTGGGTCTGGCGACGGCGATGCTGTGTAAGGCGATGGGGGCGCAGAAGATCATCGGCATCGAAGTGATAGACGAACGGATCAAGATCGCAAAGGACTTAGGGCTGTTCGACGAGGTTTTAGAGGCCGGTGCCGACAATGTTGCCCATGTTCGCGACCTGACGGGCGGCATGGGCGTGGAGCGAGCGGTGGATTGCTCGGCGAATGACAAGGCCCGTCTGACCTGCATCCAGGCGGCGCGGAAGTGGGGCAAGATCGTGTTCTTAGGCGAAGGCGGCGACTGTTCGTTCCAGCCATCGCCGGACATTATCCACGACCAGAAGACCATCTACGGTTCCTGGGTGACGAATATCTGGCGGATGGAGGAACTGGTGGAGCGGATTGTCCGCTGGGGCATTCGTCCGGATGAATTGATTACGCACCGGTTCAGCCTGGATGAGGCCGGCGAAGCCTACGCACTGATGGCGAGCGGCAAATGCGGAAAGGTCGCGGTAGTCTTCGACGAAGAACTCAAATAGAATTGTTTTCCAAAGTATGCTGCTGCTTCATTTGGCGGCGCGGAAGCCTACGATGCCGGTTTCTTTGATGGGCAATCGCGTTGCACCGGTAATTGCATCGCAGGCTACTGGCTCTGCTATGTAGGAGCCCCCTCGGGCCATTCTGAAGCCGTCCAGGCCTGCATGGTGAGTTGTCGAGTACCAGTCGGCAGTCCATTCGGCGACGTTGCCTGCCATGTCGGCGATGCCATAGGGGCTGTTGAATTTCGCAAAGCTCGCAACCGGAGCGCTAAACTCGAAGCCGTCGTCTGCGCCTTCGATATTGGACCGGTAGATGCCGTCAGCGTTCGGAGTCGCGTCGCCCCAGGGGTACTTCCGCAGCGGAGATGGATTGGAAACCTGCTTTTTTTCGTCCCCGTCAAGGTACTGCCCCCCACGGAAGGCCTTTTCCCATTCGGCCTCGGTCGGCAACCGCAGACCCGCCCAGTGCAGAAACGCCATCGCATCGTACCACGAGACGTAGACGACCGGATACTCCTGTCTGCCGTCAAGCACCTTGTAAGTATAGGATCCCGGCGAGCCCTTCTGCACAATGCCGCACTGCGTCGGCCGCGCCATCCTCTCATTCCAGCCGGCGCCATTTGCGCCGACCTCGTTCAAGTAGTCGGCATACATGCCGAGCGTCGTTTCGCACCGCGCGATATGGAAAGTCGCCAGGGTGGAAACGGCTTTCTGAGTTTTCGATTCGTCATGCCCGCCGCCGGGTACGCTTTTCATCTCGAACCGCCCCGCCCAAACTGTCGCCATCCGGACGGCACGGACTTTGATCTTCAGCTTATCGGCATCGGCGGGCAATGTTTGAGTAAGCCCCCACCAAGTGCATTTCTTGGGACCGGGCTTATCGACGATGCCAAAGCCGCTGCCCCGCAGAAACTTCGACTCCAGACGCCGCCATGTGAGCCCTGCATCGACACTGTAGCGGATGAAAACATAAGCGGGCAGTTGCGGCGAAACGCTTTTCTCGTTCAAATCGTATTCGATGACCACCGCCGGGCCGTTTAGCTTGGTCTCCTCGTGCGAGACCTTGACGTTGGCGATATCGAGCCATTGGCCATAGGCGCCGGTTGAGATAAGTGCGATCGACATTGTCAGCCATGCAATACGTGTCACTGCTGAGCCTCGATTAGAGTTTCAAATAGCCTGCCAAATAGCAGACCCGCCATCCACTTCGCCTGCGGCTCAGTGGCTGCCACCCTGGAAGGTGACGGATATTATACTTTTTCGGGGACGACCCATGGTTTTCTGTATTTTCGTTTCAGCAACCTGTTCGCCTCGGGACAGTCGACAAACGATTCGGTCTTCGGGTCAAACTCCAGCTTCTTATTGCCCACTTTGTAGGAAATATTGGCAAGGTGGCACAGCAGTACAGAGTAGTGTCCCTGTTCGGCGTTGGCGTTGGCGGGCTTGCGTGTTCGAATGCAGTCAATGAAATTGTCCTGGTGTACCTTGTCGGCTTGTCGGCCGAATTCGGAATGACTGATCTCGCCATTGGAATCGTGCACCTGCCAGCCGCCGCCGTGTCGACCGACATAGACAAAGCCCTTCGTGCCGCACACCTCGATCTTCGTGCTGCTGAAAGGCCAGCTCGGATGCTTGTCCGAATCGCGGACACTGCCGGGCGTCTTTTTCATATAGGGCATCCAGAGCGCTCCTTCGGTCATGAGCGTGGTCTTGCCGTATTCATAGGTCGCAATCTGTGTATCCGGACAGGTCCTGCCATCGTTTAAAGCACATATGCCGCCGGCGCAGCTGACCGTCTGCGGGTACTCGGGATCGCCCATTAGAAATCGCGCCAGATCGAGCTGATGGACGAGATCGCCCGGGATCGGCCCGCAACTGTATTCCCAGTGGTTCAGCCACGACCGAGACGGGTTATAGGGCAGTTTCGCCGCCGGGCCGCACCACATGTCGTAGTCGAAACCGTCAGGCACGGGCTGATCCGGGCCCTTCTGTCTGAATGGATGCTGCATCATGTTGAAAACGCGAACAAGATAGACGTCGCCGATCTTGCCCGACCGGATGTAATCGCGAGCACGCGCCATATAGGGGGCACTGCGCGTTTGCATGCCCACCTGGATAATACGTTTGTATTTGCGGGCGGCGGCAATCATCTGTCGACCTTCGAAAATGCTGTGAGCCATCGGCTTTTCGACGTAGACATCCTTGCCTGCCTGACACGCCATGATCGCGCCCAGCGCGTGCCAGTGGTCGGGCGTGGCGTTGATGAGCACATCGACATTCGCATCGTCCAGTATGTTGCGAAAATCCTGGGTGGTCTTCGGGCTGCTGCCCTGGGCCTCCATGACCGCCTCCTTCGCCCGGGCAAAACGTCGGGCATTGGGATCACAAAGCCATGCAACCCTCACATCGGGTCGCTCGGCAAACTTCTCAGCCAGATACGTTCCCCGCCCGCCGAGGCCCATCACGCCGATGATCACTTTTTCATTAGCGCTCACACTCGTTCGTTTCGGCAAAACCGACAACGCGGCGGCTGTGCCGATCGACGTCTTTAGAAAGTCCCTGCGGCTGACACTGTTCATGGCATCCTCCTTATTTGGCATTTACATGTTTGTTTCTGTAATCGCTGGCTCTTTTGAAATATGCGTCAAGCAGTTCAATGTCGAACTCTTTGACCATGTCCATTACGCCGGTTTCGGCTTTGTTGGCGGAGATCAACACCGAACCGAGATGTCCCGGATCGGTGACCGTTACGTCGCGACCGTACTTTTTCTTCAAGGCCCGCAGTTTGGCCCAGTTAAAATCAAGATGGGCCAGTGCGCAGTCAAGATTAACCGTCGCCACTGCAAAGTCAAAGTAGTTCGTATTGGTCGCGACAATTTCTCCGAGCGGATTGCGTATCTCGCTCGGCAGTCTCGCCACGGCGCCGACAAAATGACAGCGGCAGGAATATGCCCAGTAGGCCTGCATCAAACCGCCATGATATACCGAGGCAAATACCATCAAATCCGGTTTGGCACGGGCATAGCGGAGGCGTAATTCATCGAAATTCAAATCAAAGCAGATGGCAAATCCCACGCGTCCGAAATCACAATCCACTATCGCAATATCGGCGCCCGGAACAATCCCCTGATCGATCTCGCCAATCGTGGGGTAGTTTTTGTCGTAGACGCCGGCGACTTCACCTTTGCGGTCAAGCATGACGCAGGAGTTGCGCCACGTCCCATCGGCCGCTTGCCTCACCGCCGAGTATACGATATAACAGTTGTTGGCCTTTGCAGTTTCGGCAAAGAAATCACGGACGCGATCCTTTCTGGCTTT
>SDBS01004580.1_pt1 | contig 13506 bp, 20 predicted proteins | sample 2277091 | NCBI WGS metagenome assembly SDBS01 (sample SAMN10404972, study PRJNA504765) | marine sediment metagenome | isolation source: marine sediment core GS10_PC15, 163 cmbsf | place: Arctic Ocean: Southern Knipovich Ridge | collected 2010
CCGTGGTTGCGGCGCCCGCGGGCGATCCGCTCGCGCACGCGTGGCGTCGCGGTGCGGACTGGACGCCAAACGCCGGCGCGCCACTCCACGCATGGCCGAAACGGCGGCTCCGAGCTGCGAGGAAGGTCCAAGATCGCGGACTCCCCCGCGCGCCGTCTGCCGCGGATCGCGACGATGAACGCCCGATCGCGCCGTTGCGGGACGTTGGCATGTTCGGACGCTCGGAGGACGCGCGACTGGACGCGATACCCGAACGATTCCAGGAGTCGACACCAGGCCCCGAACCCTCGCCAGCGGAGGAAATCAGGCACGTTTTCCACGATGATCGCCCGCGGCTCGCAGACGTCTGCAGCCGCGAGCACCGCGTACGCAGTGCTCCGATCCGCGTCGTGGTAGGCCCGCACGCGCCGCGAGCGATGGCGGACCGGTTGCGCCGCTTGCGAGTGCCCCTGGCAAGCCGGGGACGCCAGCAGCAGATCGTGATCCGGGATGGTTGAGAAATCCGCCTGGTTGAGATCCTGGCAGGCGTGGGCGGTCCCGGGGTGGGCGGCCGCGTGGGCATCCACCGCCCACCGCCAGTGGTTGGCGGCCCACGCGACGCGGGCGCCCGCTTGGGTTGCGCCCAACGTGAAACCGCCCAACCCACAGAACATATCAACGGCGATCATCGGATCCCCCGATCGCCGCGAACGGCCAAGCGAGGGTTGGCGAAGTCCGCAACCAGCGGAACGGTGAGATCGGAGGCCTCGCAGCTATCCATATCGGCGACCACCGCGATCGCGTCCAAGGCGAGATCGATCACCGCATTTTTCGAGAGGCGCCGCATTGCGACCACGACGGGGCGCGGGGCGGGACTGGTTACTCCTTTGTCGTGGCGGCTCACGCTGCCACCTCTACTATCGGTAAGCAAAGCAGAGCGAACGTGGCTGCGATCGACGCGCTCAACCGTTTGGGCGCGTTGCCCCGGACGGGCGTCCCGTCTAGGTGGTAGTCGTGGGGCAAGTGTCCAGGGTTGGCGAAGTAACACGCGGGGCCGGTGCTGGCGTGGCGCGCCGTGAACACGCCCGAACCATCGGAGCGGAGGATCGCGCCCGTCACTTCGATCGGCGGGTTGAGGGTTAGCAGGTGGGCGCCCAACGCCATGACGTCGGCAGGCTCCAGAGTGTATCCGGATGTAGTTGTGACCATTGCCGCGTGAGCCTATCAGTCCGGAGTGTTTTACCGATAGTCCCGTCGCGGCTTACCGCTACCCCTCACAGCAAACAGGCGCCAACCTCAGCCCGTTGGCGGCGGCCGTCCCGTCTGTACCCCGGGACCCTCCGGAGCCAACCTGAGAGATCCGGGCCGCCAGGGGCCCGCCACTATCGGTAAGCGGGCGCGGGGTTCGCGATACAATGTTACCGATAGTCTGCCGTCCCGTCTGCGGCCTTTTGGACTATCGGTAAGCGGTTGTGGTCTAATGCTACCGTTATGGATCTGTCAATCGCGAGACCATCGGCGCCCCCCGCGGCGCCACCGCCTACCTTCATCTCATGGCTAGCGGCCCGCGCGGCCCGCCGGTCGCGCCGCTGGATCGGGGGCCAGTCATGAGACACCCCACGCCCTTCCACGCGGAAAACACGCCCGGCGCGGACTCTCACCGCGTGCTGGTTCAACAGACGGCAGGGTGGGGCGGTGTCGTCGTCGTGTCGTCGCCCGATCGTTGTGTCTCCGGATGGCAGATGGACGCGCGCGGCCCAACGTGCGGCGCGGACTTCGCCTATGCGGTGGACTTCGGGGGCCAGTCATGAAACGCGTTCGGCTTTCCAAGGTGACCCGCGCGGGCATTCTCGCGGCGATCGCGATCTGTGACGCGATGGGCCGCGACGCGTTCCTAGAGCGCTATGGCTTCCGCCGCGCGACCCGCTTTCACCTTCGCCACGGCGGCCGTAGCTACGATTCCAAGGCGATCCTAGGCGTCGCCTACGGACTGTCGACCGCCACGCCACCGGGCAAGGCCTCGGAGTTTTCCGGGGGCGCCGCCACGGCGGAGCGCGTGTTCACCCGAGAGGGTTTTACGATGGCCTACGGGACCCGCGCTGAAGGCCAGCGCGTGTCCAAGATCGATCGGGGTGACAAGTGAGCGCCCAACCGGAGACAACCAAGCACGGTAGCGCTATCACGCGCCGCTTTTGCGGCCCGGACGCGGATCGGTACCGCTACGATTTCACCACCCACACCCCCGATAAGGGGTGGCAGCAATACGACACCGAGCAGGACGCGAGCTATTTTGGGGTGTGGGTCCACGCGGCCGATCGCGTGATCGTCTGCTTTGCGGAGGGGGATGAGACCACCACCGCAAGCCCAACGGCGGAGGCCTTTCGCGCGGAGCTGGCCGCGCTGGCCGCGTTCCACGGGCCGCCCCCGCCATCGATGATCGTGATCGATGCGGACGGATCGGTTACCCACCACTTCGACACCCGACCCACAGGGGACGATCGGGGGGCCGAGTGATCGCCCATGGCATGGTGTGCCCCCGGGATCAAACCGGGGACGGTTGGGACCCGAACCCCCTCCTGGTTACCCCGGGGGGCTGGCGCTGTCCTGGCGTCGCGGTGTCCGGCGAGATCCGCGATGGTCGCGGGTTTCATCCTATGGCCACGTTCCAACCGACCCGCCGGGGTGCCAAGTGACCCGCTATTGCCCGGACTGCAAACAGGACCGCCCGCGGGCGGACTTCGGCGTGTCCAGGGCGCGCCGCGACGGGTTGAACCTGTATTGCCGCGAGCACGCGCGTGCTCGCGTCCAACGGCACCGCGAGGGGAAAGCCCCCCCGCGGAGCGGCCCGTACGATGATGGCCCCACGATGGCAGACGTTCGCCGTGTGGAGCGCGCGGGCGCGGCCCGGTACCACGCGGCCGCGGCCCGACTCGCGGCTACCACGGCCGGCGTGCGGCCCGTGTGGGGTGTCCAGTGAAGCGGGCCAAGCCCGAAACGGACGCGCGGGCGCTGCTCGTCCGCGCGTTGACCCGCAAGACGTTCGGGATCGTGGACGCGGTCCGGATCGTGGCCGCGGGCGCGCTCCACATTGGCGACGCGATGGAGCGGATCGCAGACGGCGCGGAGCGCCAGCGCGCCGCGTTCGACCGCGTCAAAGCGGCGAGCCGCGTCCGGAGTGACTCAACCGCGGGGGACAAGTAGGCTCGACCCATGCTCGATTGCAGTGTGTGTGAGGCGTGCGGCGCCGTGGCGTGGGGTGACCCCGCCGCGGCGTCCGCGTGTGCGAAGTGTGGCGGCCCCACGGTCGCGGTGGATGAGGCCGATCCGGACGGTTGGCCCGCGTCTCTCGACGTCGCGCGCTGGTACGACCGCGGCGCGGTGGACCCGTCCGGGGAATCGGCCTACCACCCCGCGGACGCGTGCACGTTCATCCTGGGGAGCAAGAGCCCTAACTGGTTGTATGCGGGCGGGGTGGGCAAGGGCCGGTTGAGCGGCCGCGTACGGCGTCCGGACGGGCCGGTGTTCATCTCCGCCGCATCGATGCGGACGGGCGGAGGCGGGACCGTGCGGCGCGTCCGGCCATACCCCGCGGGCGATACGGGTTGGGCGCTGGATTCCGGAGGCTTCATGGAGCTGCGAGACCACGGCGCGTGGCGCCAGTCCGCGGCAGAGTACGCGGCAGACGTCACCGCGTGGGCCGAGCAAACCGGAACGCTCGCGTGGGCCGCAATCCAGGACCATATGTGCGAGCGCGTGATCCTCGACAGAACCGGGGGCACGATCGCAGAGCACCAAGCGCGGACCGTCCGATCATTCTCCGAGCTGCAGAACATCGCGCCCGGGGTCCGCTGGTTGCCCGTGCTGCAGGGGTGGGAGCCTGCCGACTACATCGATCACCTTCGGCAGTACCGCGACGCGGGGCACGACTTGCGGACCATGGAGCTGGTTGGGATCGGGAGCGTCTGCCGCCGCAACACGGCGGCCAACTATGACGCGATCGCCGACATCGTGGCGGCGATCTACGGCGCGGGGTGTCGCCGGTTGCACGGGTTTGGCTTGGCGCTCGCGGTCCTGCCACGGGTCGCCGATCGTCTGGGATCGTCCGATTCCCTGGCGTGGTCCTACGGGGCGCGGCGCCGCAACGCGGACAAGGGCGCTCGCAACTCCATCCACACGGCAGAGGCCTACCGGGCCCGCGTGCTCGCGATCGATGGAGTCGACAGTCTGTGATTGCAGACGACGATCGCGCCGTGCTGGCGTGTGTCCAGGGCTCGCCCATGGCCACGGCGCGCGACGTCGCGGTCGCGTGCTTTGGGGACGGCAGGGCCCGCGCCCCGGGCCGCACGGCGGTAGCGCGGGCCCTGGCGCGCCTTGAGGCCGCGGGCGCGGTGAGACGCGCGCCAACGTGCGGCGCGGCGTTCGCCTACCGATACTTCACGCCGTAGCAGCGGCGCGGTAGGCGTCCACGCGGGCGCGGTAAAACGCCGCGACGCGGCCATCGCAGGACACCGCGATCGGCCAGTCGGGGGGCGCTTCGCGCCAGCGCGGGCGCGGTGACGCGGGCGCGGTCGGTCGCGACGCGGCGCGCTGGCGATCGGCGTCGCCGGCGGTCCCGTCCGCGACGCGGCGCACGGCGGCGCGGTTCGCCTCGAGGACGCGCCAGTTGAGCTCACGCATGACGTGCTCGACCCACTGCCCCACGCGCGATGCGTACGCACCGTCGGCGGCCAGGAGGTAGGGAGGCTTCTGCAGCCGCCGCTGTTGGGCGTCGTAGTCGGTCGCGACGGTGCCCACGAACTGCTGCCACCACGCGAGGCACGCACGAAGGTGGGACAGCTCGGAGGCGATCGGCGCGCGGGTGTCCATCGGCGAGACGACGAACGCGTGGCCCAGGGCGTCCTCGAGTTGGTACCCGTCGACCGGGCCGAGCGCTCCGGCGCTCACGCATCACCTCGCGCGCGGAACCCGAGCACGACGTACATCGTGCGCCACGGCGCATCGGGGTCGCCGATACCAACCCCTATCGCGTCAGCCAGCGCCGTATGACGCTTGCGTCGCCGAGGCATCGGCTCGGGCACGCCGGCCGCCCGCGCGAGCGCATTGCGTGGGGCCCAGTGGGCCGAGCGCAACTCCAGGGCTTTACCCATCACGCACCACCCCCGATCCCGCCGGACTCGGCGAGGATCGCGGCGTAGTCGACCGGCTCCGGGAGGGCATGCGTGACGCTCGCCTCGGCGACCCGGGCCAAATTGGCCGGCGGCAGCGACGGATGGCGCTCCAGCTCGCCCGGAGGGGGAGCGCCGGCAGCGTCGACCACGAACGCGCCCAGGCTCTCCTCGTCGCGCTCAGGCGGCCTCACGGGAAGCGTCGCTCGCGCGGCCTGGTCCTGCTGGTCGAGGGCGGCCAGCCGCGCAGCGAAGCCGGATCCGCGGAACATGCACGAGTACCAGGACGGCTTGATCCGCTCGCGCAACGCATCGGCGACGGCGAGCGCGTGGACGCGACGCACGAGCTCGGAGCCGTAGATCACCACCTGGCGCCGGCAGTCCGCCACGGCGTCCTTGGAGCCCAGAGCGAACCCAAGTCGGCGATGCGAGGCACCGGAGGCGGTGCGGAAGTCCAGGGCCATCAACCCCATCACTGCATCGGAGCAGGAGGAGGAGCCAGCCCGCTGTTCGTGACGCACGCGATCCGCACCGTCAATTACTACTGCTACTTCGGCAGTTAATTCTCTTTCCTGTAAAGGATCGGGGGTCTCGCGGATGGGACGCTTTTGCTCACGACATGGCCCGATGGGACGCTTTTGCTCACTGCCAGGTTGGGCAATGGGACGCTTTTGCTCACACGCATTCGCCGCAATGGGACGCTTTTGCTCACGCACCGAAGCGAAGCGGGGGCCCCAATTCGCGGCGCCAGTGCTGGAGGTCGGCCGATGCGCGGTGCGCACGCCTTCGAGCAACGCACGGGCCTCGGGGAGGCGGCGGTACAGCGCTGATCGCCCCACCCCTAGCAGGCGGGCGGTGGCAATCGTGGACAGGTGCGGTCGAACGGCCAGGTGCGTCGCCAGGATCTTGACCTGGGGGGACGCATCGGCTTCGAGGATCGCGGCGAGAAGAGCGGCTGGCGGAGCAGCTTGAGGAGTGACCATTGCGAGGGGGGCCACCATGCGCAAAGGCCACGCACGTTGTCAACGAAGCGGCGATCCCGTAGGGTTGCGGGCGAGAAGAGTACGAGAGCGACCCTGGCCAACGGCCCAGGGGCAACGGAGGGCGAAGGCCCGGGGAACCGATTTGACCATTGCGACCCGGGCCTTCGCTTTTTTACGGGGATCACTCCTCAGTCGGCTCGTCGTCCTCCTCCGCGGCCTTCTTGCGTAACGCAACGAGCTCGGAGACCTTGGCGAATTGGTCCTTCTGGTCCTGGTCGAGCAACGCATTGAGCTCCAGCAGCTTCAGCGCCGTCAACTTATCCGATAGTGCGTCCCAGCATCGGACGCCTTCGTCGTCGTCCTCGACGCAAAACAGCTCGTCGAACAGCGGGTAGTGCTTGCCGACGAGTGCGCTCAAGTCCTTGCGTTGCCGGTTGGACAGGCTCTCGCCGAACAGGCCGCAAAACGTGGTGATCGGGCGCTCGCGGAGGTCGGTCGCGAACTGATCGTCGTCCTCGCTCGACGCACCGCCGTCGTCGTCCTCGAGGTCGACCCCCATCGCCTCGGCTGCGTCACGCATGGTCGGGCCACCGCGGCTGTCCTTCCGTTTCTTGCCCATAAACTCGCCGAGCTTCTCTGCTGCTGCCTTGACGCCAAACTCCAGCAGCTTGCCCGCGCGCTCCCACGCCGCCTGGCTACGCTTGGTCTCCTCCTCGTGCTTGGACTTGGCGTCGTCGCGATCGAAGTTCATCTTGTGCGAGATCAACGTGGCCTTCATGCCCTCCATGGCCATCTGGCCGCCCCATTGGGCCAGGTTGGACGACGCAGCGATCGGCTCTGCGTTCATGTTTGCGAGCTTCAGGATCACCGAGTGCAGCTCCTCGGTGTACGCGAGTTGCCGATCGAGCATCACCTGGCTGTGGCTGAACGCATCCTGACGCATCCAGTCCTCGGGGTCCTCGGCGTAGCGGTCGTCGCCGTCCGGATCCCAGGTGTATCCGAAACCGGACTGCGAACGCGTCGCATCCTTGTGGAGGATCGCTTCCAGGCGGAAGCGCAGCGGCTCGCTGCCCTCCTCGTCTTCGTGCTTTTCGAGCCATGCGTTGTGCATGACGAGCGACAAAGCAGCGCAAATCTCCTCCGGCGTGTCATCGGGCATCGTTGACGCGCTCTTATTGGCGAAATCGATGCGGTTTTCTTGCAGGTACTTGTTGTGGCTGACCTCTACGCGGATATCGATACCTCGACACCCACGCAGGTGTCGGTAGAGCTTGGTGCGAAGACCCTCGGGGACCGGGACTTCGTCGGGGAGATCCACCTTCTTTTTCCACTTCATCGCCACGATTAGTGACTTTTTCGCTCTGCGTGGGAAGGGGTGTCACGTATGATATCAAGACCTTAGCTAGATCTCCAATGATATCAGCGACTTGCGCCCTTACACCGACTCGGGGTTGACTCCGCATCGAAACGCATCAGCGGCCCGCTTTCCAGCGGCTAGCGAAAACCGATGCGTGAACCCGACCCTGTCCGCGCGCTCCGCGCGGGAAACTGAGAACCCAACCGTGAGCCAAAAAGACCTCTATCGACTCCCACACGGCGACGTCGTCAACCTCGCCAACCGTGCCCGCACCAAGATCCGCAACGCGGAGCTCGACCGCGAGCGCATCACCCAACGTGCGATGGCTGTCGGTATCGGATCCGCAGCTGCCCTCGGCATGGGCTACGTCATGCGTGGCCTGGACGACGAGGCCTCCGCGGCCGGCACGACCGGCACCGACGAGGATCCGTCGTTGCTCTTCGGCTTCATGCCGATCGACCTGGCCGGCGGCCTGGTCGCCACCGGCGTAGGCGTCGTGATGAGCGGCAAGCCCTCCACCCGCAAGGCCGGCGAGCTGCTCGAAGCGGCCGGCAGCGGGATCATCAATGGCGTGGCCTATGCGTACGGCTACGAGATGGGTGGCGAGTAGCCACCCTCCCCTTTCGCTCGAGTCGGCGAGATCACAGGTCCGCGTGACGCGGCTGCGCTGAGCTAAGCGCAGTCGAAGCGCGGACCCCAAGCGGTCCGACACCGCGGCAGGCGTGCCGCCAACCAAACGCTCCCAACTCAAACAACAGATCAGGAGCAATCCAAATGGCACAACAGGGAACCTTGGGCCTTCACGCTGGACCCGGCAAAGCCGGGTGCAACAAATGCGTGATGCCTCTTTGCGACGTGACTCGCGTTACCACCGTCATCAGAAACCAGGCGGCGGCGACGGGCTTCACGCTCGCGTTCAACCTCACGCGTTGCAACTTCTTCCAGGCTCTCGGAGCTCGGATGAACGCGCTCGACACTGCGACTCCCACGATCCTTCGGGAGGCGGAAGTCCAGGCGATCGACATCAACGGGTGCGCAGAAGAGGCTGGTAGCAACAACGCAGTCGCGATCGGCAACACGACCATGGTCGGGCTCTTGTCCGACTATCGATTGCCGGACTCATGCTTTTGCCCCGTCTCGTGGGGCATCTTTGCGCAGGACGCCTTCGTGGAGAACCTGGAGTTCGGGCTCTTCAACATCGACGTTGCTGCGATCGACGTGTACGTGAGCCTGGCAGGCAACTGCCTGACCGCGTGCCCCCCAGGACTGACGCTCGGTCAGCCCTTCATGAGCGGCTTCTAAGAAATCTCCGAGCTGCGCGCCGGACATCGTGTCCGGCGCGCTCATCCACTTCCCCCTCCACCCCCTCACCCCCGAGAGTCGACGCATGGACGGACCCGTACTCAAGGCAGGCGCTCTGAAGCTTCTCGAGCAGCTCGCGTCCGTCATCCAGCCCGACACGGCGGTGAGGACCCGGCTTGGAGGCCTCGCGCCCGGCAACTGCGGACGCAACTTCCAGCTCTTCTCCTCGATCACCACCCCCGGCTTCGGGATCGCAGACTTCCAGCCGCTTACCTTCGGCGTCACCGATGCCTCCGAGCAGTTCCGGCCCGACTGGTGCGGCCTCCAGGACCGGCTGTGGCGCGTCCGGACCTCCGGCAAGGAGCTGCAACGCTCGGCGGGCGATCCCACCGCGCCGCTGCTCCACTCGCAGATCGTGGCGCCCAACACCACCGCGTTGCCGGCCGGGACCTCGCGCGGCGGGTCGGTGACCTACAAGCTGCAGGTCAAGGTGCGCAGCAACAGCGGCCTGTACCAGTTTTTCATGGACGCCGGCCAGCCGATCGAGGTGGTGGGCAAGGACGTCTCGGTCGGGATCTTCGGGCCGACCAACGCCTTCGTCGTCACCTCCAACACCAACACCAACCAGCTGCGGGGGATCCTGCTGGACGCGGTGCTCGGGGTGTCGATCGACGCCGCGGAGCAGTCGCTGGCGCAGCACTCGGTTCGGCTGACGCAGCACTTCTTCGTCCTCCTAAACACCCGGGTCTCGATCCCGGTGCCCAACTACGCGCGGCAGCTCGCAGTGTTCACGGGCACGGGTCCCAACCCTGCGGCCTGGGATCGCCTCATCGGCGACCCCGCGCTCATCACCAACGCCCTGCGGACGGGGACCGTGGACTTCGCGGGGCCGACCTCGACACGACAGTCCTCTACGGTGGGCGACGAGACCCACCTTCGCACCGATCTCGACGTCAACAACTCACGCTTTTTCACGGTTGTATGGACCATCAGGCCCTAAGACCACCCCACACCGAAGGCAACTGAGACCCATGACACCACAGACCAACCAGGCGATCCTCACCTCGACGGCGACCCTCGTAAACGACACGATCAACGCAACCCCCACCGGTGGCACCGACGACACCGTCCTGCGGTTCGACGCCGCAGCTGTGGCGGCAGGCGTCGGCCTGGCCGAGGTCACCACCGCGGCCGCGGGCTCGATCATCACGGCCAGCTCCCCCGGCATCTACATGGTCGACTTCGACCTGGCGTTCACCGGCGCGGTCGCTGTCGCAGCGGGCATCGGGATCAACATGGCCGCGGCGCCGATCACCACGGATCCCGTGGTGGGCACCGACGGCGTGATCAAGGCGGGCGACATGCTGATGGTTGCCGTCTCGACGCAGGTCTACAGCGTCGCGACGACGATCCAGGTCACCGCGGCCCAGGCCGCCGCAGGCCTGACGATCCGGTACCTCGCGTCCAACTCCGCCAACGCCGCCCCCGTGGGCGTCGTCGCGGCCTCGGTCGCCTACCGGATCATGAAGATCGCCAACATCCCGTTCTAGGCCACACCCGTCGCAGCTCGGAGGTCCAATGACACAGCCCAACAGCGCAATTGCGACTCGCGGCAGCGAGTTCATCAGCAACACGGTCGCCGCCGCCGCCTTCACCGGTTCCAACAACACGTCGATCGTGGAGTGGAACGTCGGCGCCACGGCGCCGTTCGGGGGCAACAGCTTCGTCGAGACCCGATCGGCTACCGACGGAACCGACATCGCCATCAGCAGCCCCGGGATCTACCAGGTCGACTTCGACCTGGCGTTCACCGGCGCGGTGGTGGTGGCTACAGGGTTCAGCCTTGGTGCCACCGGTGTCATCACCGCCGATCCGGTCGTGGGGGTCAACGGGGTCGTCAAGGTCGCGGACGATGCGGACTCCAACGCCAACATGACCCAGGTCTTGTCGCTGAGCACCGCGGTCGCTGTACGTGCGGCACAGGTGGCGTCGGGCCTCGCGAACATCAACTTCTGGGCGACGGACGGGGCGGCAGGCGCACCCGTCGGCGTCGTGGCAGCGGGAGTGCAGTACCGGATCCAGAAGCTCTTTCAGTTCGTGTTCTAGGAGACCTCGGCCGTGTTCCTCAACGAGATCACCCTCACCGGCGCCACGCAGTTCGATCCGGCCACGCCGGTCGCGACGTTCCTCGAGCAGACGGACATCACGGAGCTCGGCTCGGGGGTGGTGCCACGGATCTTGGGGTACTCGTACAACTCGCTGGGGACCGCGCAGACGATCACGCTCCACCTGTCGCCCGCGGCAGGCTCGGCGGCCAACCTGCAGATCGTGCTGGAGTCGCCGACCGATCCGGTGAACAGCTTCAACGAGACGTGCGGCAAGGGGGGGCAAGTGGTGCCCCGCCTGTTCGGGCGTACCAACAGCGGGTCGCAGGCGCTCGACACCCCGCTGGGCACGATCAACGACACCGCGCCGATGGTCCTGCTCTTTACGACACTGGCCAAGGACAACACCGGCACCTTCCGCGTCTGGTGGGACTACGTGGAGCTCGGAGGCGCGCTGTGAGACTTTCCTACGACGCGACCCGACCGGCCACGCTGGCCGCGCGCTGCGAGCTGCTCCAGGGCTTCGCCGAGGCGCTGGTCTGCGCCCAGGTGGCGGAGATGGCCCACGACAAGGAGGCCTACCCCTGCTGCGTCAAGTGCGGCGACATGTCGTTCCGGCCCGTGCCCGGGATGATCGGGTCGTCGGGCCCACCGGCCGAAGTCCCGATCTCCGACGAGCAGCTGGCGACCCTGTTTGAAGCCAAGGGCACCACCCACACGTCGCTGGATCGCGAGGCCGGCCCCGGCGCCCTGCGGATCCAAAGCGCGCGCGAGCTGTCGCGCTCCAAGCTGGGGCACGCGCTGGAGCTGGCGATCTTCCAGTGCGCGGCCGAGCGGCTGCGCGACAAGCCCGGCACGGTCAAGGTCAACTCCGACCAGTTCGGCAACGTGCACGCCTACGTCGCCTACGACGACGGCGTCATCAAAAACCCCCAGGACGACACCGTCTCCTCCGAGGAGTGCGGTTGTGGGACGCATGGATGAACGCCGTAGCCGCAGCAGCTGGCGGCGTGGCCCTCATCTGGCTTGTCACCCGGAAGAAGCGTCGTAAGCCGTCGCCCCGCCCCACAGGGACCGTTGTCGAGCCCACCAGGCCTGCGACTGGCGCCGAGGCGCAGCGGCTCGCCACGATCGCCGAGCTTCTCGAGAAGTGGGTCTCCGACACGCCCACGCCCGGCTTCTTTTTCGAGCTCGGCCCCGACGACACGATCAACGCCGTGGCCCGCGACGCGCTCAACTCGATCGGCCCCCACAACGCCTTCGCGCGCACCAGCTACATCCACTGCCTTCAAAGCGGCAAATACAACCTGGGGCGCTACGGCACCTCGGCCGAGGCCCTGGACTTCGGCGGCGACATGCTGGTGCCCGGGATCGGCAAGGGGATCCTCGCCGCCTTCCGGGCTCGCAACGCCGACGCGCTCGCGCTCATGCGGGCCGGCCGGTACCCACGCATGACGGTCGACCCCTCCAGCGGATCGCCGCTCCCGCCGCCCAAGGGAGGCGACAGCTACGGCATGCCCTGGCTGCCCCCGATCGACGCGGGCTCGCTCGCGATCGGCGAGCCCTCCTGCGCTCTCTTCACCTGGTCGGACGGCAGCTCGACCATCGACCCACCCCCGGAGCTGCTGTCGCTCCTCAAGGACTGATCTCATGGCCACAGAAAAACAGAAAGCCAGGTACTACCTCGGCGCCACTGCCGCAGCGGCGGTCCTTGGGCTCGTACTCATCTTCCGCAAGAAGACGCAGGCGGCGTTCGTCACCGCCGGCGGCACCTTCGAGGGCTGGGCCAGCCAGATGTTCCAGGTGCGCCTGCCCGCGGGGCAGGAGTACACGATGCTCGGCGGCGACGGCCTGACGCTCATGTCGCAGGTCCGCAAAGGCGACATGCAGGATCTGCAGGTGCTGATCAACGACTCGGCGCTGCCCTTCACGGTGACGCCCACGTTCATCGACAAGGGCGACGACTCCAAGAGCTTCACCATCACCGTCAACGTGCTCCCGCTGGAGGACTGAGCCATGGCGATCGACTACGACAACATCGGGCCGGCCCAGTTCGTGGCCGCTGCGCAGGAGTACTTCCTGCGGCAGTCCGACGGATCGCTGTCCGCCGAGCGGGCCAACGCCCCACGCCTGCAGGGCTTCCTGTTCGCGATGCTCGTGCAGCTCGGAGAGGCCCAGGGGGCGATCGAGAAGATCCCCAAGTCCGTCGGCACGATCATCCCCCGCGGCCGACTGCTGATCGAGGTGCAGGGCGTCAGCAACCAGCTGCTGCACATGATCGACATCACCAACAGCTACATCGAGCGCGGGATGCTTACCGACACCGGCGGCGCGCTGTACTACTGCGTGACGGCGCCACTGCTGCTCGGCTGGCACGGCAACGCGGACTGCAGCGACATCGACCCCAAGCAGAAGGGCCGAAGGGGAGGCGTGGCCGGACTGCCGGTCCGGATCATGCGGCAGGCTGAGGCGCTCGGAGAGTTCGAGGCCTCGCAAGGGATCGGGGTGATGACCAAGTACCTCCTGGAGTCGACCGTCGACTTCGGGGAAAACGCAGTCGAGATCGCGACCAACGTCGCCAAGGCGCTCGAGAAGAAGATCAAGGACGTCGCCAA
>SDBS01004581.1_pt1 | contig 13506 bp, 12 predicted proteins | sample 2277091 | NCBI WGS metagenome assembly SDBS01 (sample SAMN10404972, study PRJNA504765) | marine sediment metagenome | isolation source: marine sediment core GS10_PC15, 163 cmbsf | place: Arctic Ocean: Southern Knipovich Ridge | collected 2010
GGTTGGCTTTTTTCGCTTTCTATCATATGCGCATACGCACCTAAGCGAATTTTAACCATAACAATATCCCCCCTGACAACCATTTGGATTTTGCCCTTATCAAAATTAATGTGATTGAATTCAACACCCCCGACCTTATTCAGTCTCGTTACCAGCACAGGTGAGCTGTCGAGCTCGCGCAAAATCACCTCAAAAATTTGCTTGATGAGCATCCTGCAGATATCAAGCATTTTATTCTCCTGGTTGGGCGCAACTATATCATCGTTAAGCTCACCGATATCCTTGTGGAGGAGGTCTAAGACATTCCTCAGTATTGCGATTCGCCTTGCATTTTCGGCTTTGTCGGGCTCGGCAAGTACTTCTTTTTCCAGAACCATTTCGCAGTCAAATCTAAGGCCTCGACTGGGCCAAAGCTGAAAACTGGGGGTCTTGTCATCGACGATGAAGAAATACTTTCGTATTGCATTCAATTCCCTCTCCTGGAAAGTAACCATATTGAACCAGGTCTTGAAACCATCTTTGCTTTGTCCCAATGAGACTACGACGTTCTCGCTGTGGCTAATCAGCTCAATTTCCGCAAAGCTCTGTCCAGGCTCATCCTTCGACCTTTGTATCTTAGGTACTGCGTCGTGAATGACGCTCTGCTTTATATATATTTGGTCATAGGGGGCCGAAAGTTTCGCTTGATAGGAACGCTGCTGATCCTTAGTCCAGGAAGGCACAGAAGAACAGCCCGCCATTAAGGTGCACAGAAGCAAAACAGCAACAAAACGCATGGCAACTGCCGATTTACGACTTACAATTCTCGATTTTTTCATCGCGAACCGGTAGTCAATAATCGTAATTTGCTTTGTTTTTGTCTGCCTCATGATATCTCTCCTCTGAGCTTTCGTGCTTCACGCAACGACAATAACGTATCTCGCTTTTAGACCTCTTTCGAATCAATCCACTTCATCATCTTGCGCAATTCTCTTCCGACTGTTTCCAGTTGGCTGTCGTGGTCTTTTTCGTATAGCGCTTTGAAGTTTTTAAGACCTGACTGGTATTCGTTTACCCATTCCTTGGCGAATTCGCCGGATGTAATCTCAGCTAATATTTTTTTCATCTCAGCTTTGGTCTGCTCAGGAATAATTCTCGGCCCTCGGGTCAGGTCGCCGTACTCGGCAGTGTTAGATATACTGTATCTCATATAGCTCAATCCGCCCTCATACATAAGGTCAACTATCAGTTTCACCTCATGCATACATTCGAAATAAGCAATCTCAGGTTGGTATCCGGCTTCCACTAACGTTTCAAAGCTGGCTTTAATAAGCGCCGTCAGACCGCCGCAAAGAACACACTGTTCACCGAACAAGTCTGTTTCCGTCTCTTCTTTGTATGTCGTTTCAATAATACCCGCACGGGCGCCGCCGATTCCGTTCGCCCAGGCAAGGGCGATTTGCCTGGCATCACCGGTTGCATCTTGCTCGACTGCTATAAGGTTTGCCACACCGCCGCCTTTTTCGAACTCACTGCGAACCAGATGCCCCGGCCCCTTTGGAGCAATCATTACAACATTAACATCCTTCGGAGGCACAATATACTTGAAGTGAATATTAAACCCGTGACAAAAACCAAGCGTCTGGCCTGAAACCAAATTGGGTCCAATTGCCTCAGCGTAAACTTTTGCCTGAATCTCATCCGGGATGGTTACGATAACGAGCGCAGCCCCATCCATAGCCGTTTTTGTATCGGTTGGCGCAAAGCCGTGCTTGATCGCAAGCTTAAAGTTATCTGTACCTTCCAGCTCAGCCACAGCCACCTCTATCCCGCTGTCGCGCAGATTCAGACTGTGCGCATGGCCCTGGCTGCCATAGCCGATTACCGCCACCTTCTTACCCTTTAACGCATCTATCGGAGCGTCTTTTTCGTAATAGATTTTCGCTGCCATAACTTCAATTCTCCTTACTCTGTTTGTATAACAGAAATTACTAACCTGTTTTTTACTGTCATGCTGAGCAAAGCGAAGCATCTGGTCTGCAAATGAGAATAACGTACACTTGTGCAGGGAGAGATTCTTCACTTCGTTCAGAATGACAAATCGACTTATGTTATTGTCAATAAACCCTGTCCAATCCTGATGAAACCTTGAATCATTCATCAGGTGCCGGATTTCACACCTGCGCATTATATTAAAAGCTGCTGATTAAGCAAGGAATTTATAGGCATGCTAAACACGGGTCTTGGTTAGGGCTTAAGGAGATTCGCGTAAGTACCTTTTTGCTCGTATTGGTGAACCTATACTAACTATTATTGAGCTTTGTGTTACGCCTCTTAGAAGCGTATATATCCATATTAAAGGAACCCGTGGTGGCACCCTCAAATCCCGGCTTGAGTTCGTCGAAGGCTTGTTTGGGGGTGATGAAAATGATTCCTTTGTGCTTCTGGTATTCACAATAGTTTCATTTTGTTTTTTGCTAACAACAATAAATGCTCGTGGTGATTTTCACTAATGAAAACCACCACGTGCATTTTAAAAATAACACGAGGGTTATATTATCTTCGGGGAGTAGGCCAATAACTGTTGACTGTTGTTGGATGTCATTGTGGCAAACTGCACTTGATTGATCTGGCGAGCAAAATGAGTAATATCAATCTTGACGATTCTTAAGAATTTCGAGAAATCCCAAAACTATCCCAACCTTACCTTTGACTCCCATTCGCCGGCAAATGTTACCCACGTGTGTCCCCACTGTGTTATATTTTATCTTTAGCTTTCCGGCCATTTCATTATCATCAAGACCTTGACAAACAAGTTTCACTATCTCCAGCTCTCTTGGGGTCAAATGATAACATCCTTGAAGATATGACAACTCTTTCCTGCTAAAGAGCATATGCTCACTCTCGAAAAACTCCCATTTTGCTTGGCGCTTGGCGTGATATGTACTACGGTTCAATCTTTGCATGTCGCGGCATCGCGATTGTGCCGGTCCTGGCCACACTCTTAATACCGTAAGGCTTGCACACATTGATGAAGGCCTCAATCTTGGCTTCAGGTCCGCAGATTTCGACCATGACAAACTTTTGGCCGATGTCAACAACTTTGCCCCGAAACATTTCTATCAGCGATAAGATTTCAGACCGCTTCTCCGGGGGAGCAGAGATGACTATAAGCATCAAATCACGCGCTACTACCGGCTGGCCGACAAAATCCTGGACCTTAACAACGGGAACAATCTTGGCTAATTGTTTTCGAACCTGCTCAAGGACCCTGTCATCGCCAATAACAACAATCGTCATCCGGCTCAACTGGGGGTCTTCGGTTCGGCCGACAACCAGCGAATCAATATTAAACGCCCGCGCCGCAAACATCCCCGCAACATGGGCAAGAACGCCCGGCTTGTTTTCAACCAACGCACTTATTATATGCTTCATTTTTCATCCAACTTTCTAAGGACAGCTCAGATTAACCTTTCCAGTATATCAAGCCCGCTCATCTCATCAATACTTTTGCCCGCCGGAACCATCGGCCATACATTTTCTTCTCTCTCGATTCTAAAGTCAACAACGCAGGGCTTCTTTTCTGCCAACATCTGCTTGACCGCTTTGGGAACATCCTCTTTTTTATCGACAGTAATCCCAACGGCACCCATCGCACGCGCAATGACTGCATAGTCCGGATTGGACAGATAGCTCTTGGAATAACGCTTACCGTAGAAAAGCTCCTGCCACTGCCGAACCATTCCCATATACCCGTTATTTAAGATACAGATATTTATCGGCAAATTGTGCTCAACCGCCGTTGCAAGTTCCGTCATCGTCATATTGAAACTGTGGTCGCCGTCAATATCAATAACTGTTGCATCGGGCATAGCTACCTGCGCACCTATGGCGGCCGGCAGACCATAACCCATTGTCCCAAGTCCGCCGGAGCTTATGAGTTGCCTGGGCTTGATGAATTTGTAAAATTGGGCTGCCCACATCTGATTTTGGCCGACACCCGTTGTTATAATCGCCTTACTCTTAGTTTGACGGCAAAGCTCGGCGATAACGAACTGCGGCTTAATCGTCGATGAATCCTGGTCGTACCGAAAGGCAAACTTCTTCTTCCACTCGGCGATTCTTTTGAACCATCTTTTTCTCTCGCGGTATTCAACTTCCTTAACCATCTCGCCAAGGATGACTTTGGCATCGCCCACAACAGGAATATCCACGCTAACATTCTTCGATATGCTCGATGGGTCAATATCGATATGGATTATCTTAGCATGCGGAGCAAACGTCTCGATTTTGCCCGTAACCCGGTCATCAAACCGGGCACCGACGGCAATCAGCAAATCGCACTCCTGCACGGCATAATTGGCATACGCAGCGCCGTGCATCCCGAGCATATCCAGAGATTCCGGCTTTCTCTGGTCATAACTGCCTAATCCTAAAAGTGTCATTGTTACGGGCAGATGCGCTTTTTCTGCCAAAGCTGTTAATTCCTGGCTTGCGTTGGCACTGATAACACCGCCGCCGACATAAAGCACCGGCTGTTTGGATTTGTTTATCGCCTTCGCAGCCATTGATATCTGTTTGGCGTGTCCTTTAGCCCGGACCCGATAGCCGGGCAGCTTCATCTCAACCGACCCGTCTGTATTGCACTTGGCAACCATCACGTCAACCGGTAAATCAACCAGCACCGGGCCGGGCCGACCGGTCGAAGCAATATAAAATGCCTCCCTAATCGTGCGAGCCAGATCTTTAACATCCTTGACAATACAGTTGTATTTCGTAACCGGACGGGTAATACCCGTAGTGTCGGCCTCCTGGAATGCGTCATTTCCGATAAGCTCGGTGCGGACCTGACCCGTCAGGGCAACTAACGGCACAGAGTCCATCATCGCCGTAGCAAGACCGGTAACTAAGTTGCACGCACCCGGACCGCTGGTCACCAATATAACGCCGACCTTTCCACTGGCACGGGCGTATGCATCAGCCATATGACACCCGCCCTGTTCGTGACGCGGAATTACAAAATTAATCGGTGCATCATACAACCTGTCGAACAAAGGCAGCACTACACCGCCCGTATAGCCGAACATTGTATCGACACCCTGTTCAAGGAGCGTATCGACGATAATTTGTGCGCCTGTTTTTATCGAGGATTTGTCGGCTGAACCAGCCGAAGCGCGGGATTTGGATTTCATTTCTTTATTCCTTTCCTGATAAACACTCTAAGGCCCCATCTCGTACTCCGCACACCGGCTTCACAAGACAGAAACCCTTTTGTTATTCCGGGCGAGCCCCCGCTTTACGGGAACCCTTAAATTATGGCTCTTCCGGGCCCCTCCGGCGAGCCAACCATTTCTACACACATAAAAACAGCCGAATCATCCGAAGATTCTAATCCCTGCCATAATTCCGTAACCATCCCATAAAGGGACATCTCAGGGCTGTATTTGCATGTTTTCACACAAACACAAAAACATTATACAACAACCAACCACCTCTGTCAATTATTTTCGGCAATTTATTTGGCCGACAATAAAGATTTATTCCCCTTTGTCCCCGGAAAATACATTTTCAGAGTGTGGCTAATTTCTCCGGTACTGTCGGGGGTCGTAGTGCTCCTTAAGTTTGGGATTCTCTTCACGCGCCATGCCGAACAAGTGCGCCAAATCTTCCGGCTGTTTCTTTATTTCAGCGTTTGGTGATCAAAATGCCAACAAGAAGAATTACAAATGATATGCTAATACTAAATCCCGGAGAAAGAAATATCAAATTGCTATTACCTATACTTTTCCCATAAATCGCCGCACCCCAACCGAATGTAAATCCAAATATGACAGCCGCGTTTGCGTAGGAAGATAGCCTTGCCAATCGGTTTCGGTTGCTAAAAAGAGCAGTGATTATTAATGGAAAAAGCGACAAAGCACCACCGTAAATGGCAAATACTAAATCGGCTATGCTGAAGCCCAAATACTTCAAGCCTTCCACTAAGAATACGGCAATTAAGGCGGATATGGCTAAAATAAGCCGGGAAGTCCACACTTCCTTTTTAGACTTGACTCGTTCAGAAAGTGGGGCTGACTTGTATTTAGCGAGAATGTCCTCTGAAACAGTATGTGCTACAACCAGCAAATTTGTCGAAGCAGTGGATAGCATGGCACCATAGAGGCCAAGTACAACAATAAACAAAACGATTAAACCCATTGGAGAATTGCCTATGGTAATGAGTAAATCAGAGAGCAATGTTTGATTGCTTTCTGGAGTAACAACCATATACGCCATGCATGCCAAGAGTGCCAATAGTCCCCATGAAAAGCTTATGCTCCAAATGCTACGGCGAAATCCGGCGATAATGGTCTTAGGATTTTGTGCACCACTAATTCGCTGCCAGATAGACATATTTGATATATGTGTGGGGATGTTCATGATAGTAATGCCAAGCAGAAAGAAACCTAATCCAGGTCTTGGAGAGAAATCCAAAACACCGCTGGGAACGTTAGCTATACTTGCTTCTATCCCAGAATTAAGAATGTGGTACAAATAATAACACACTAAAATAATAATCAGTCCCCAAATCATCTTCATCTGGATTTGGTCAGTCTTAATAACCGCTCGAAATCCACCAATCGCTGTATAGACGAATCCAACCGTTGAAAGAAATATTACTGTAATCCACTCGGGTATCTCAGGGACCAAATAGGCGAGAAATCGAGAGCCAACAATCAACTCTGTCGCAAAAATCAGCAGAAATCCGATGCTCGTGCATGCAGAGGCAACCAAAACAACCGCTTGTGAATTAAACTCAACGCCAAGAAACTCGTGCAAAGAAGGGCGATGGTCATAGAGACTCAGCTTTTCCCAAATACGGTTCGCAGTAAAGCACATCAATAACATGCCAATGGCCGTAGTCACTGCCGTCCATAATAGATAAAGGCCAAAATATCCTGCCAGTTCAAAGTAGGCCAAAATGATTGTGGCCAAACTAACCGTTGTAGCCACAGTACTTGTAGCGAATTCATCAACAGTGTTTACCCTGGCATTTCGGCCAAAAAGGATTGGGAAAAGGTCAGCAAGCCCTTTGTTTTGTCTGCCCGCTATAAATCCAATATACAAATACAGAGCGGCTGACAATATCAAAGCTGAAAGAACGATCACTGACATCTACTTTCCTACTTTCTTAACAGTTAAGTCGAGAAATATGCCTTTTTTCAGATTTGTGTCAATTTCAGCAATTTCTCCCCTGGCTATTTGTTTAAGGATTAATAACTGGGTACCGGGATAAACCTGAACGGCATAACCTTTTTCTATTAGAGTGCTAAAAACGGCCAATTCTTCAAGAAGATACTGCAATGAGAGGTTTAATGCTTCATCCTCACTAACTTTCAAAACTTTGCCCTTCCTTATTTGCCGTGTGATGAATTCGTAGCATGATTGCCTTATACCATCTTGAAAATCTTGGTGTGAATCAAAAAGTGAAAGAATTTTATGATGCTTATCGACTGTACCCATTTCATTAATGTAATTTTGCCATCGGTGTATTGAAAATGTGTTGTTCGGTAATTTATTAAGTTCATCATGAATTCTTTCAAGCATCTTGTCGCCAATCGATAAGCTAGCTTTTATCGCATCCTTCTCATTCCTCTCATTTGACATAATCTCATTGAATCTGTGTAAGTAGTCACCAATAACGATTTGACATTGGGGAAAATGTTTATCTATCCATTGCAGTAGCAAGGCAATATGATCTCCCCAAAAGAAGGGATTATTTATACTCACACCTAGATAACAATTATTGGAGTAAATCAATTTCTTAGATATGTTTGGTGCTATGTCGTTAATTTTAACTTTGTATTTCATAGGCTCTCAGGCAGCTTTCCCCAAATTTCGTTAAGAATTTTTACTTTTTCGCTTACTTGGCTGTAGGTTAGGCTCACGACGTGAACAAGTTGGTTCTTGTGAACATCTGACTCGTAGTCAATTTCAGCAATAAAGCCGACGTTTTTATTGCCTTTCAGCGTGAACACCCAAATGGCATCGTAGTTCGCTGCATTTTGTGGGTTGGCGTAATCGTCGCCTGATAACAGACTTCTTGCTCTTTCAATGGCATCATTATCAGCACTAAGTGTTTTGAATATAACTTTATCAACAGACGACTGAAATTTTTTAAGTTTTTCAGTGTTCTTGTCGTTTCTTAGTGACTGTCTAAGAAGGCGAGCGAAATCTTTTTTCAACTTAGAGGGGGTAATATCCGTTAATACAATAAACTTGGCTTCGCTAAAACGGCCTTCCCACAAATGCTTAAACTTGTATCTTTGCAAGTTTTCGGGACTCACTATGCTTTCCGGCTTATTTGTAAGGCATATCATTTCTTTAAAATCTTCTTTGTTTTGGTCTTCCCATTGCCACACAGCTTTATACCCTACATAACGAGGTAACCGATTTAGGTTTTGAACAGTAGTTGTGACGAAATCAAAATAGATTGATGGCACTTCATTTAGAGATTTCAATAGGTAATCATTGCGGAGCTGTTCATCTGATCTGCCAAAAGTGTCGTAACTAGTAATGAAGTCACTTACTATTACATCTAACTCATGTGAGACGATTTCATTTCCAATATCATCGGATGCAACATGTCTAATCCTATCAAATAGTTTCTTACTCCTAAAAGGTTCAAGTAACAGTCGAAGTTTGTCTTCATCGTAGATCGACAATTTTTCAACTGCACCCTTTAGACCTTCAGCGTAGTGAGTATCAGCGATGGCTTTTTTTCCTGACGATTCCATATAAGAGATGGCCATAAGGATTTTGCTTACGCCATCAAAGTGTAGTTTGCCGTCAAAAGCATCTACAAGTGGGACAGCTTTACTGACATGCAAGTTATTAGTACCGCTCTCTACTAAACGATAGTATGAAGAGCCAATGGCAAGGGTGCTGGCTATCTCTTTGGAGGTCTTGCCCATAATGTCGCGTTGCTTTCGCAATGCCATTCCAAAAGCCTGAGCTACCGGATTTTTACATGAAGTCTGTTTTTTAGCCATATTCACCAGCCTTTCACAGTTATTTAATTAGAGGCCAGTATATAAAGAAACACTTGAAAATGGAAGAAAAAAACCAACATATACATGTTGAAAAAAGTGAACAAAAATATGCAAAAATAAATATTTTTTATTTGACTTCTAAAAATATAATGTTACTATTCCTTCTGGTTGCTTCAGGATTAAGCCAGTCCTGGTCCGACTGAGACAGAAATCGATGGTTGAGTGGCCTTAGCGGCTATATGAACCATGGATTTAGCTCTTTCTCAAGTCAATATGAGCGAATACGTGTTTCACGGCCGTGGAATAGACAGTATGCCGGGGATCTTTTGCCGGATCCTGGGCGGACAATGTTAACGCCCTTGAGTTGGCTACAAGGGCAAAGCCTTTTGCAACAAGCGGCACATTGTTGAAAAAAGCTTCACAAGATAGGAGATTTGCTATGAAAAGCATACATCAAAAACGCGAAGGCATCGAACGCGAAGCAGGATCGGGCACTATTAAGATGTACGAATCTGGCATCGTCGGCTATCAGCCATCAGGGCAAAACCATGATGGCTATCGCCGAGCGATGAAACCGCTTCGAAATGTGATGCCAAAAACCGGCGATGTGCTTCTCACAAAGCACTTCGGAAACAAGTAACCGAACCTTCAGCGGGAAAACATGATCAGTAATGTGCCGATTTCTGACCATGTTTTAACCCGCAATCCAGTCAGGTGTAACCCCAAATTACCATTGTTACCCTGTACGTTGAATTATAACCGATCCTTTGCAGCTTAGTCCACAATACAAAATGTATTTGGGGCTATAAAAAGGCACAGCGGCAGTGTAGATGTCGCAGTCAAACCAAGTTTTATTGAACGTTCAGTAAAGCTATTATGCCAACCAGAGCTTTGTAGCTCAACACATTTCTCATGAAAGGAGAAAATCATGAAGATTAAAGTAGATATTGGAAACGGTCAGACATATAAAATTACACAGAATGCTGGCGATCTCAAAGACGGTTACAATATGAATGATTACAGCCGCATTTCTGCATACCGTGGAGAGAAAAAGGGCTTACATACCGGTACAAGAAGCCAAACTCTTGCCCGGAACGGCAAGCCGTTCAAGGGCTGAAAAAGCGGTTTTTCTAAAAGAAAAGCAACAATGGCAGTAGTAAAGAAAGGTAATATCTGGGCCGGGATAATCAAATATCCCGGCCTTTTTTTGTCGGTCCATAATTTTTCTCATGTCTTATTCCTCAGAATAATCGGAATTTCAACATCTGCCAGCCTTAATCCAGTATCTGGGATTAGACCGATTGCCTTTAGCAGAAGGGCAGTAGCATGAAAAAGCTCGTAGTCATTTGACTATCCGTAGCCAGAATCCAGTATCAAGCTTCCAGCATCAAGAATCCAAACCAGCATCTCACTTGATAAATCAGTGCAATTTATGCCCCTGTGCCTTAGGTAATAGGTATCCGTGGCGTTAAGATAGGTAAAATTTTCCGTTAGTTTTCAACCAAAAGCGAGGATACCTTCGAGCAAAAATCAAATTTTTCAAAATTTTTTTAACTTCCTTTTTGGCATCGAGTTACGAGAATCCCGAATCGGAAATCGAGGACTTTTTTCGTATCAAAAGCGCAGGTAGCTCTAATTATAGAGGCGCTGCTTTTTTCGCCTCCGGCCAAAGAAGCCAAATCTTAAATCGTAAATTTGGAGTATTTACTCATGTCTACCGAAGCCCAAATCCTCGCCAACCGGCGAAATGCCCAAAAATCAACAGGCCCACGCAGCAGACAAGGCAAGGCAGCCGTCTCACAGAACGCCGTCAAACACGGCCTTACCGCCCGTCAGGCAATAATCAGCTCAGAAAGCCAGGCCGACTTCGAACTATACCGAGACTGGATGCTAAGTGAGCTTGCCCCCGCCAGTCCTATGGAATCTATGCTCGCCGAACGCATTGTCAGTCTTTCATGGCGGCTAAATCGCGCTGGACGCATCCAGAACCAGACAATAGACGCCCTGAACTATGATATGACCTCTGGCCCGCTAACTAAACTCAAACTATCCCTGTTCTTCAAAAACCACGACCAATCGCAGCCCGATCCCTCCACCTCGCCTCCAGATATGACTCTGGGGCGTCTGGCCATAAAGGATTTCGCAAATGCAAGGGTACTCGACCGACTCCTGATGTACGAACGACGGATAGAGCACAGCCTCTACAAAACGATACTCGAGCTTCAAAGACTCAACCTCATCCGAAAGCTCAAACACCACAGCAGCACCGATGAAGAAACCGAATATCAATTACTGACTGGCTACGGCGAACCGCTCTGTGCTCCGGCTGGCTCCGACCACAAGTGTCGCCAAAACGAGCACCAAAATAGAGAGTGAGTTTTACTACGATTATGCAAAACAAACCCAATTTTAAAGATGCCCAAATGAATGTAAATGTCTATTACACAAAGGTATATAAAAATTTTATCCCGCTGGCGGGGCAAAAAACAAACCCAATCAAAGCCAATTTCAATACAAAAAAAAGCTGGCCAAAAACCTGGATTGCCGATAAAATGCACAAGTTCATCATCGATAAACTACGAACGACGAACTATAAGTAGGAGATTTCTTATGTGTGAAAATTGCGGTTGCAGCGAAGCTAACACCGAAAAAACTTTAGAAGAAAAGGTCAAAGATACAATCGAGACCATTCGGGACAACCTGAAAAGCCACGGCGGAGATGTTGAGCTGGTTGGAATAGATGAAGACAACACCGTCAAGGTTCGCTTGCAGGGGGCCTGCCAGGGCTGCCCCGGGGCTACGATGACAATGAAAATGGGAATCGAAAAAATCCTAAAAGAAAAGGTACCTGAGATCAAAGAAGTAGTCGCCGTAGATTAAAAATTGAACATCAGTTCAAATGTTCACGGATGCTCTCGGCATTGGGATTTTCAATTACGCCTTTTTCAGTAATAATAGCGGCAATGTCCCGTGCCTCTGTAACATCAAAAGCCGGATTGTAAATATCAACCCCTTCCGGTGCGGTTCGTCTATCGCCAAATGATGTCACTTCATCAGCCGGCCTTTGTTCAATCGGTATATCGGCTCCGCTTTTTATACTCAAATCGAACGTGCTCGATGGCGCCGCAATATAAAACGGCACACCGTGCTCCCGGGCGAGAATGCTCAAACTGTAAGTGCCTATCTTATTTGCCGTATCACCGTTTGCCGCGATTCGGTCCGCGCCGGTTATAACCGCATCAACCTTGCCCTGCTTCATCAGCCAACCGGCCATATTGTCGCATATTACCGTAACATCCATTCCAGCCTGCATAAATTCCCAGGCTGTCAATCGAGCGCCCTGCAGCAATGGCCGGGTCTCATCTGCATAAATCCTGAACTTCTTTCCATTTTTATGTGCCTCAAACATCACCGATAACGCCGTCCCCTGTCCTGCGGTCGCAAGCGCTCCTGCGTTGCAGTGTGTTAGAATGCCGGAGTCGTTTTTAATAAATCTCTCACCGTTCTGACCAATCCGCCGGCACATATCCACATCTTCCTGACAAATAGCGTCCGCCTGGCGCCAAACAGCATCGCACAGTGCCTGTAACGTTACTTCAGAATTTTCGGCAACAAACTCCTCTGCACTTTTCCGAATCCTCTCCAGCGCCCAGGATAAATTCACAGCGGTAGGCCGGGATGATGTCAAATACTGGCTTGCCTCAGTCAGAACTTTAAGTCCCTGCTCCAGACCGTCAGTGGAGTTTAGTTTTTGCATAGCCAACACAAGTCCGTAAGCAGCGGAAACACCGATAGCCGGGGCGCCTCGAACGGCGAGTGTCTTTATCGCCTCGAAAAGAGTTTCAATATCCCGGCACCGCAACTTGACAAATTCACCAGGCAATCGCCGCTGGTCTATCAGTTCTAAGAAACCGTCGGCACCACCAATCCATTTAAGTGTTTGAACAATCATAAAATCTTTTCTCGAACATCGTGTTCGGATTACCTGTCAACCCTGGCGCCGCCGCCACCCATAACTTTTTCGACTTCGAGCAGACTGGCTGTCGTCGTATCGCCGGGTGTAGTCATTGCCAAAGCACCATGGGCGGCACCGTAGCTAACCGCCTCGGCGGGTGCTTTTCCCTCCATAAGAGCATATATCAGGCCGGATGCGAAGCTGTCGCCTCCGCCGACACGATCATATATTTCAAGGTCCGTTCTGAGCGCGGCATCGTGAAATTCACCGTCAGCGTAGATAATAGCACCCCAGTCGTTTACCGAAGCTGTTTTTGCATTTCGTAGAGTTGTAGCTACGACTTTGAAATTTGGAAACTCCTTTGTAACCTGCTCGATCATTTTCTTGAAATTCGTTGGGTCGAGCTTCGAGTAACTCTTGCCGGTACCTTTTACTTCAAAACCCAGAGCGGCTGTGAAGTCTTCTTCGTTTCCGAGCATCACGTCAACGTGCGATGCGATATCCCGATTGACTTCCATTGCCTTTTTCTGGCCGCCGATA
>SDBS01004582.1_pt1 | contig 13505 bp, 21 predicted proteins | sample 2277091 | NCBI WGS metagenome assembly SDBS01 (sample SAMN10404972, study PRJNA504765) | marine sediment metagenome | isolation source: marine sediment core GS10_PC15, 163 cmbsf | place: Arctic Ocean: Southern Knipovich Ridge | collected 2010
CCATTGAAGAACGGCATCTGTTGATGCTCCGAGATTAAGAGGCTCGCTATCGCCCATAGTGAGTGATGTAAGAACGGCAACACCTTGACCTGTTATGGCCCAACTATCACCTGTACCCTGTATATCATCGGTAGTTGCGGTGGCGTTAGTGATCTGAATCGCCGGTGCCGTACTCACTTGGGTAATTTCCAGCGAGTGAACATCGCTTCCTGTATCGTCATTGTCTAATAGCAACAATGCTCCATCAGACGAGATAAACGTATCAGTTGCTTCAATCTCTACTCCGCTGGTCAATGCACCGTCAATAGTGATTTTAGTTCCTATATTGGCTGCATCGTCTAACGAACCCGCAGATACACCATTCTGTCCCGCAGGAGAAAAAGTCGTACCATCGTGGGTTCTTAACTGATTTAATGTCGTATCGTAATACGTCATTCCTTCTTCGGCTGATTGCTTATTCAAAAATGCAAGATATGCCGCAGCCGAAGCGAACACTCCTACAAGTTCAAAGTTCTTATTCAAATGTCTGCGAACAATACTTCCGCTCATCTGTCTAACTTTCTCTGGGCTTACACCCAAGTTTCATACTCTTTTGGTATGATTCTGGTTAAGTTTCCCCGTAGGGGCCGCAGCGACAAGCCACGACCCCGACAAGGAATTTTTACGTTGTTACATTGTAGCCCTTAAACTGATGTCTGGGATTCAACAGAACAAAGTTCACATATTCGACCATAGTGGCGAATTTCTTGTCGCCGGTATGGCTCTGTACCAAGACGTTGCCACCATCACCCAAGACCCACTCAGGCGCCCTGTTGGACGCAAAAGCAAAGTCGTTGGTATTGATAACATAAATCAGGTCGTCCGGTATCGAAGCTAAAGACGAAAGGATGAGACGTACATCTCCGCCCATCGCAATAGCATTCTTAGTAAAACCACCCTCGAAGTTCAGAGCGGTCATAGTATTGAACCGCCTGTCATCTTTCGAGTTCAGGAAATACTTCAACTCAGACCTTGGCGAGACCAACAGCATGTTTGGTCGTGCCTGCCTGTTAAACTTCATGTCCTGAACGATATTGAGTAGAACCTCTTCATCCAATTCAGCATTGACATTTCTCGTAAGAGACTTCAACTGATATGAATTGGTGGTAGTTCTGTCAATGTTCCAGATAGTCTTAAAGTTTGTCGTGGTTTCTGAGTTATTGACACCATCGGAAACCAATTGCTGTAAACCATTGATTTCCTGAATGTCGCTAACTGCTGTCGTGTTGGTTGTGATAGTGCCATAGGCGCTCTCGCGTATCAGAACATCACCTATCGCAGAATCGGAAGTTCCGGCATCATCCAAAGGATCGCCGGGCGTTGTAGCATCGACAATAAGAATTTGGGCAGTACCCGCATCTAAATCTTCCGATACAATATCGCTTACAACACCGATTTCAAGGTCATCGGTTGTAATATCAACAACCTTAGTAATGACCTTACTGCCGTTGTAAGTGACTATCTTGAGTCTTGTACCGACCGGTGTGTATTGAGCCGCAGAATAACCCCTGCTCGAAATACCTATTGAGGTGGGGAGGTCTTTATTGACCACAGTAGCCAGTTCGCCGTCACCTGCTCCTGCCAACATTCTGTCGAAGTTGTTCTTGTAGGCGAGGATATTGGTTTCAAAGCTCTTTGTTACTGCGTTTATGGCCGCTTTCTGGCCGCTGTTAGCGGCTTTGATTACCGGCCCCGTCAATTCGATAAAGGCGTTTAGGAACTTAACATTTTCCGTTCCCTGCTTACCCTTTACCGGAACTGATGTTATGTAGTTTCCACCTTCACCGATTGCACCAACGCTCTCTGCTCGCTGCGTCAAAAAGAAATTAACGATGTTATTTCCACCGCCCGGAAGCAATGTAGCGTCTCTCTTAATAAACGCAGTTAGAGAAGTATCATTATACGTGGTATCAATCAGTGTAGGTAGATATACGTTCTTTAGCAATCCATCCAAACTTGTAGTGTTGGTCAGATTAGCTATAGTTGTTGCGCCTGCCATGGTTTAGGCCTTTCTATACTTGCGCGGTCTCGGCTATTAGATACTCAGCCGTATTTTTGGCCATATCTTCAACCTTAAACCGCTTAACTGGGGTAGATACCGTAGCGGCACCTGTCCCAGCCGTTATTGGAACAACCGCAGCATTATTCTTGACTATCTGTTGGGTATTGACCGCCTTACCGGCCTCGAATGCCTTTGTAATCAATTCGTTGAATTTAGGTATGAACTGATTGGCCACATGCTTATATCCGGCAGGCGTATAAGCCTGATTGCCGACATTAGGCTGTGTAGCCAAACGAGAAACACCTATATCAACGGCTCCGAGAACCATTTGTTTTGCCGTTTCCTGAACAGAAGGGTCGAGATTCTTAAATACGTCGGTTTGTCCTAACTCGTCATATACAGTAGTTATGTTCTGCTGCTGCATATTTCTGAGGTCGGACTGTTCGTTTCTTTGATTTAATGTTTTATTTGTTTCAACCAAACCATTGACTACTTCCAATATCTCTGTCATGTCACTTGCGTAATTTTCCGCAGTGACGTCTCCTTGCCGAGACTTCAATTTCTGTTGGATGTTAGTCAGTTTCTGGCCAATTGGAACCTGTATCGATGACGGTTCTGTCTTGACGGTAGCAGGACGAAGCTGGTCGAATGTAACTACGCCCGCGCGTAATTGCTCGGCGTCAGTCCCATTCGGATCAACTCCTATCATTCGCAAAGTATCTTGCGACTCTTTTAACTGCTGCTCCAGTCTCGTTACAGTACCTTCATCTTCAGCGGTTGGTGTTTTCTCGGCTTGGGGCTGAGTCGCTGCCGTCTCGGTCCCTTTCTGCGCGACTGCATTAACTGCGTCCGCATTTTCGCCTGGTTGAGCCTGAGTGAGATTCTCTAAAATGTTCGCACCCATATTGTCCAATGCGCTGTTTTGCGGGGTGCCTTCTTCTGTCGAGCTACCCTGAACTACGTCATTATCCATGATTAAGACTCCTTCTTTTCTACGTCTTCCGACGCTTCTAAATCTGATTGTTTAATTTCTCCGGTAAGTATTGCTTGCCGGACTTGTTGTTCTTGTAATATTTCACCATGCCTTGCAAAATGTTCCTGCATTAAAATATCAAGAGCAAATAAACCTATATCTCCTGCTTCCTGATACTTGAAGTGATTATCTACTAAATGTTTCCTGTGTTCGATAACATGAATATTATGCCTGTCAAATAACTGTACCTGCGGCACAAATACTATCTGCTTAACCGCCTCTGTCGCCGCTTCAAGGGCTTGTTTGCCTCCCAATTGCCCGACTATCTGTTGAATTTTCTCTGGCCCGCCACCTTGAATATACGCTTGCTCGGCTATTAGGAATTCTTTCTTTGCGAAGTTTATGTCCTTAGCCTCGTCCTTTAGAATGTCTTCCAGTCCACCAACATCCATTACACTTAAAACTTTTCTTTTAGCTTCGGGGTCTTGGATATTGACAAGTCCTCTGTCTACTAATTGAAATGTAGTGTCTATCTGAACAGCCTTGCTAAATGGGAGTGAGGAACCGCTTTGGGCAACCACATTTATCTTCCCATTCATGTCTTTAGTGTTTATGCGGAACATTGTCCATGAATTATCATCGCCTATGATCGGCAAAAGCCTGTCACCATAATTGGCAAAGGCAATACTTAGCATGTGATAGACAGCTATTTCGTCTTTCTTTTCAAACTCTCTTATGATAGGAGCGTTCTGGGTAACATCTTTTTCCTGCAATAAAGCTAACCCTACACCGCTACGAGGGCCACCTTTAGGTTGTTTTCCTTTAGATGCTGAATGGAAAGCAAATACTTCGTTTATATCGTCTTTAATCAATTCGAGATGCGCAAATAGTCCACCTGATACAGAAATACCTGGCTCTCTGTTGGGTTTGAATCTGCCTTCATATTCGACATACAAACCTACCCCTGTATCCATTCTCTTGAAATCTATCTTCGCTTCTCTGGGGACCATCCAAAGACCATTGCCTAACGATTCGGTGTTCTCTAAGATTTGTGTCCTGAGCGTGTTGTACTCTCTCTGTAAAGGTCTTGCTTGAGTCAGGCGACTCGAAGTACCTATCATATTCTTGTGAGCATTCAACGGGGCGTAGGGGATAAATATAAGCTCTCCATGCGGGTATGTTTCAATCGGGTAAGGTAGATTCTCCAGCATCACGCCATCGTCAAGTCCAGCCATCACAGCAAACATACCTTCCGGTACCGTATCGTCCCGTTCATGCCAAAACTCGTAAACGTCAACTAATTTGTCTTTGTCGTTTACTTCACCTTCGTCTGGAATAACAGAGGTGGCGGATGTAGTGCCTGAGAACTCCGACATGAACTCACTGAATATCTTTATCTCAAATTCATTCTTATTAGAATCCCGAATGAATAACGACGAAGCCGGTATGAGGCTCGCTTTTTCAGCTCCGTAAGTATTGATTATCTCGCCCAATGTTATAGGACGTGCATGGATAATCCATTTTTGTTTGTCTAATGGAACTCGCCAATCCCAGATAAGCTCATTTGTAGGTACCGCCTCTGACTGAACATCACCCTGCCAGATTAAACCTATAGGTAGTTCGGGATTATGGTTTTCATCGGGCGGTGCTGGGTTTATGCCTATTATTTCAGATTTCGGATTCCAGGTAACTTTGCGCCATGATACATTCGCAATGTCATACCATGTTATTAACTGTTCTCTTTGTTTGTCAAAATCTGTTTTTCGTCTAAGGTAATCCAATACCTGCTGTCCAGCGATAGCGGTAGCCTTGTCGTCCGTATCTGTACCGGCTGGCATAATATCAAACTTCGTTCTATTCTTAGTACCCAAGGCTATGTCATTTTGAACGGCAGGGCCGAGTTTATTAGCCGTAACGGTATGGCCAGGTAGGTTGGGAATCCTCTGTAAATGGCCACCAGCAACTTGTATGTGCTGATTACCAGTCAGGTAACTCATATTTATAGTCCACTCAGGAACATTCCGCTTTCGGAAAGGGTTAAATGATTTGACCTTTGCTTTTATAATACCTAAAGCATTGCGGTCAACGTCACTAACTTCCGACTGTTGCGAGTTCGGTATTGGAGTTTTGTTCTTGATTTCCCGTACCATCTTTTTCCTGTAATTGTTTTTCCACGATACCCTTGTCGGCATCTACCTTGTATATTGAACCGCAATTATTGCATTCGATCACCAGCCAGAACGGGATATAGACGTTCATCTGTTGCTTTTTAAGATGAATCATCCATGTACCATCCGCCATCTGACCTCTATCAAGAAGTCTGACATGGCATTTAGTGCATCTAACCTTCGTTCTTTTAGACAACCACAGGTTCTTGTTTATCATCTTTCTTCTTTTCCTTCTTCTTTTCAGCTACCTTGATACCAAACACTTTTATTTCAATATGATCCATCTGTTTAGCCAACCTTGGCCTGATGGCTTTTAAGGTTAGCCAACATCGCTGAAAGTAATCTTCCATGCCTATTCACCTATTTTGATAAAGTAATTATCATGTTCGCATTTAACATTTTCCGCTGGAATATCTTGCTTGTCGTTATATTCCTTCTTGCAACCACAAGGCAATTCTATTGTCATAAACGGAGTCGCAATAAAGGAGTTGAATGCTTCTATATCGTCAAAATGGGCTGCAATATTCGAGTTGCATATTTGAAGTCCATCGCTTTTCGACTCACCGCCGATAATAACAAAATCTCCACTTGCATCGTTTACATCGAACTCTTTCGTGGTATCCACTTTATCATCCTTGTCCATTTTTATTCCCCTCTACGGCTAAAATGTATCTGGCAAAACATTCCTGACGCATAAACAACCGTTTGGGTTTCACGGTGTTCCGTAAAAGCATGAATCCACTTCCTTTTTTGCCGCAACACAAACATCGCACTCTGCCTGCTTCATTCAGGAAATAGTTGGTTGTGCCGATTTCCTGCTTGTTAATGAGGGCAAAAGCCTTATCAACAGTAACCTTTTCAGTTTGCTGCTCAATGTACGGGTCAATGAAATTCTGCTGAAGATATTCTATAAAGTCTTCAGCCGACTTCTTTTTACTGCCACTGAAAACCAATTGTCCTTCGTCGTTCAGACACAGTTCCCCATGCTTAACGCTGTCTTTTTTGAAATCTATCTGGCCATCAGGTTTATCCTCTGCTACCGGTGGCTCGATAAAGTTCTGCGCCATCGCCTCTGGCGTACACGGATACGTCTTGCCGTTCTCATAGATAACGTAATCGCCGTGCTTTATGGGCAATTTCCCCATAGGCGTCACAACGTAAGCTTGGTTACAACTATCTGTTGCAGGGTCGTATCCGTCATACAATACGCCTTCGGGCGTCTGGTCTTCAGTAAACAAGACCGCATCGACCTCGACTGATTTCTTCAGGAATTTCACCGTTTCTCCTTGTCTTCTATTTTTAAACTATATCCATCTTCAAACGCCTTTGCTGGTGAGAATGACTTATACCCACCCTTGTACATGACATAATATCCACCAACGACAGGTTTGTGTTTTTCCATGTAAGCAGCATCGACCTCGAATGGAGCGTACCCATCTTCTTCTGGCGTAATTGTCGCCTTGTTAGGACCTCCAGAAACAGCATTATCGTGGTCAATGCTTTTAATTTTCAATGCCCATACTTCTTTGTGGCATACATACTTTGGCATTTCACAACCACAACCACATTCACATTCACTCATTTTTCTTCTCCTTGTCTAAATTAACAACCTTGTTTCGTTAACTTGCGAAATTTAAACCACGCACTCGGAAATTGTTTCCAGAACTCCAATCTACCACAAGATGGATAATTCATGTATGACATAGACTCTATTAAGAAACCTCGCCAACCAGTAATCCCCCAACGCTTCCTTGCTCTAATATTTGCCAAAATTCTTCTGATTCTAAAAAACATCATACTGTTTTCCTTGTCTTAAATTGTATGTGTTCCTTCAACGCCTCGGCTCATTCCGTTTATCCGCCTTCTATTGTGTTTGTGGTTTCTTAAAGCATGTTTTGCATTTATATCCAGCAGGACAAGGTTTTTGATTATCTGGTAACGGGGGAAGTTTCTTTCCACAATCAACACAATGAGTATGCTGTATTGGTTTAGTAAAATCGTCCTTCTCTACAGCAGTAATAGAACCCTCTTGGAAGTTGAATACCTTACCAGAATGTCTTTCCATGAATTTCAGGAATATACTTTCGTGGACATTGTGGCAATCAAGCACAGTGCTGTCTTTGTCAAAGTTGCCCTCAAATGACTCATGGACTTTACTTGTTCCTTCAACTCCACATTTTTCGCGTTGCTTTGTCCTGCTATTTAGTTCAAACAAAGCATTTTCAAGGCTTAGAAGGGCGGTGGCGTTTTCAGGACAAGCATAATCGCCCGACTGGAAGCCTCTCATGCGGTCAATCACAATGGCAATCAAGTCCTCATTCATTACACCATTTACACCAACCTCTTTGATTGGCCCGTTCTGGAAAAGCACCGTCATTCCTGCTGTACAAAAACCATTCTCATTGCCCGTCTTATGCGTGTCAACAACACTAATTTCGTAATGATGATTGGCGTTCCCCTGACCCTTCTCATCCACAGCTACTACCTTTGTGTAATTCCTTGTTCCAATGTCTAATGTTCTCATACTGCTACTCCTTGTCTTTTTGTACCAAAATGTCTTTCTAACAAATAACTCTTATGAGCCTGGTCTTCATTCTTTACTATAATCTTCCCAGTGTCCCTTGCCTCTTGAGGCTTCTGGTTACAACCTCGCACAGCTAACATCGCCCCCATTACAGGGTCGTCGTTACAGCCTGATATAGCGCCCGTCTTGCTTTTGTCCTCCAAATAAACAAAATCCGTAAAACACTGCAAAGTAAACGGGTCGTGAAATATTATTTGCGGCTTAAAGTTTCCTTTGTAATCTTTATGTTCCACCAAAGTCTTCATCTCGTTAATCAAAAGAGCCTTCGACTGTTCTGTCGTTTTAATCCCAAACGTCTTACTGTATTTAATATCTTGTTGTAAATGAGACTCTTCTGAATACAGATTAGGGTACATGTAAACTTCCAAGGCATTGTCCTGATAAGCGTTACCGGGGTAGTTTGTTTCGATAACTAATTGGGCCTCATTAAAGAAATATCCCATTTCAACCATTATCCTCGAACCTTCAACTGTCGAGATTCGATTTGAATGAAACCATGCCACCTGTTCATAAGGGACGCGGTGACTGAAGACCTGCAAGGAAGTATAATCGCCTAAAACTCCTGTAGCAGCATCGCATCCGATAGAAAACAACTCTTCCGGGTCTATAGGCAGCCTGTAGATATGCAATAGGTCTACGCCAGGGTTTTCCGGAACAAGATCGAATATATAATTCATGCCGCCACCAGTATCCCTGTCTCAGCAGGAGTCTCATCTTCGAGCTGCTTAATCATATCGTTTAATATTTTCATCTTAAAGACCGGCTTGCCGCCGAATAGTACATAGCGGCCATATATTCTTACGTCACGTTCCTCTTCTGATAGTTTCGCTGCTTCTTTTTCTACCTTTTCTAATGGTAAGTAAGGATTATCCGCCATTCCACCGGTGCAACTGAAGTTATATGGCTGATTACACATATCTTTCAGCCACTTGGTTCCAAGTAGCGGGGTTGCGGTCATCCACCAAATCCCACTAAGATCGATAAGCCTCATCATACATTCATTGAATATATTTATTTTCTTCGGTTCCTCGTCAAACCATATCCAATTAACTTTAGCTGACTGAAACTTCTCTCTGCCAGCTTCAGATGATTTAAACCATACCTGCCATTCGCCTTTCGGAGTAATAATGTTCCACATCATGTCTTTAGCATAGAACTTACTCGGCGAACTCATAATAGCTTTTGGCATAAACTTCTCAAACATCGGCAAATCAACTGACTGAATCATATTGAAATCCAGCCCAACTATCCATCCTATGCCGGAATCGGCAAACTTTTTGGCAGGGTGTTCATTCATTACAGCTAAATTACATTCATAAGCCCCTTGCTCCGACTTCCCGATCCGATTAGCTCCCACTGCAATACGACCATCGTGACTGTCTATTGCGCGTAAGAACTCCCACTGCCAGCTTGGAATATTAGTGCCTCTCTTAAAATAAGGCTCATACCTGTAATATTCCTGCTTACTCCGCGCTATCGCTTCCGACAAGACTCCTCGGTTGCTCTGCACCCATGTCGAGTTCTTCGAGAGCAGTGTCAACTTGGTCAGTAAGTTCTTCAAGCGATGCCTCGGCAGCAGAAGCTCGGATGTCCAATTGTTTTGGGGCGTAGACACCATAAATACTATTCATCTCCTTCATTGCTGTAGCTTGAGCTACATTATCGTCAACTTGTTCAGTCTTGCCCTGGGTCCATTTCTTAGCATTGAGCATGTCAATATTCTTCTTCGCTAACATACTTAGCGTAAACCCATTTTCAGTGAAAGCGTCCATCATCATCTGCCTGATAGACGGCTTATCCAATATTTTCTTTACTGTCTTTCTGGTTAAATTGGTTTCCTTGGCTATGTCAGTATTATTCAGACCGCCCATCTTCAATATGGCTATATTAGCATCTTTGGCTCTCGTCGTCTTTACACGTACACCTTGCATTATACACCTGCCATATCAACACTTATGGAACCAGTACCGGTTACGTCTATTAGTTCGATATAAGGCAAAAAGGCCCCGAACCCGTCGAATATAAGTTTTGCCATCTCGTTGTTGCCAGTAATATCAGTTGATTTAACATCTCCTATCCACCGTTCAGCGACTACGGTGATTTGGTCGGCATAGAACGTGGCAACTCCACCGTTAGTCATAGTGGCCGTCTGAGTGCCCCTGGTAGCCACGCCATTTACTACATATTCAGCATCGTCGTCTTCACTGTACAGCCAGATTTTATAATCAACGTCGATGATATTGCCTGTCATACGGAAACGAAATTTAAGCTGATTAAGGTATGTTGGTATTTTCTGGATAGGGATTGTATCTGTGCCGGTTTTATGTGTGGGTCTATCGGCCCATTTTCGCTGTGTCACGCCCAGAGTGGTGTCTAAACCGTCGTGGGCGATAGTGTCTCTGACAGTTACCCATTTGGCTTGTTTGGTGAGTAAATGGTCTGCCATTTGTGTTACTCCTTTCAATAAAAAAAGAACTTCAATTCTTGAATTTTTAGAACTGAAGTTCTTTAAAAACACGCAGATTTTTTGATACAATTTTTTGCATTATACAATTTATTTTTGTAATTGCAAGAAAGAATTCCTTGCTTTTTTTATTTTTTAGGGTACAATGCCTGATATGGTACACATAAATATTTTTTTAAAACAACAAGGATGACATGAATAGGCGAACATTTCTAAAAAGTGTCAGCGTTGCTGTGGTATCTCTGGCTGTGGGTCTTGGGCTGGTTAAGAAGGCAAAGGAAACCCAAGAATTGGTTTTCAGGGCTGATCCAGCACAAGGTAGAGATACTTGTTGCTCGCAGCTTTTTGGGGTGGACGGCCAGGGGGTATGCCATTTAATAGGAAACAGATTTGTTGGCTACGCTGATGATGACCACAGAATACATCAATTCCTATATAATGAGTATATGACATATTTACAAGTAAATGGCTAAAGAATGGCTAATGAAGGCATATTGAAATTCGGTTGGCCCACGGCTGGAATAGGCAATATGACGGCTAAAATTTCCAAGCCAGACGATACCGTTAGAGTTGCTTCTTTAGCCCTCGACGATACCGGGCATGATAAACTGTATTCCAACCCTGGCTCTACGACCATCCAGACGGGCGATACGGTCCAGGTGTTCATAGGAAGCGTCTTGGTAGGTCCAGGCACCGAATTCCGCCCTGAGACGGCTGCTGTGGCTCTGAGAACGACGATAGCCTCTGTAAGCGTAGCTGATACTAAATTCGTCCTTACTGACGGTCCCGCGATAGCTGACATCCTGTTTAACGCTGTTATTGAACTATATGACATATCAGGTGGGTTCTCGGTTTCACGGCGCATATCGGCTTACACAGTGGGCAGGGAGGTTACCTTAGACACAGACGCCGGATTTGCTTTGGCCGCGGGGGACGCAATAAGGATATATGCCGGCTCTTACGAAGGAGAGCTTGGAACTGTTGCAACTGACCAGATTGCCAATGCGGTTTGGGACGAAATATTAGCCGACCATCAAATTAACGGATCAACCGGAAGACGGCTGGCCGCACATACGCGGAGATAGGAATATGAAGGATATTAAAGAGTTCCTGAAAAACGAGCTGGAAGGGGATGAGAGTATCTTTGAGTTTATAGGCCAAAACGTAGAGGGTTTTGATGCCGAAACACTCCTGTTGCTCGTCAAATGGCAAGTTAGACAAGATGAACGAAGGTGTTGACTTTTAAATGCGGAGGTAAAATGAACAAAGCCAAATGGAACAGAATGGTGAGTGAGGCAAAAATTGCTCAAAAGCGACATCGTAACAGAAAAAAGGAATATGATAATTGGTTTAATAACCTTAAAATGAAAGCTTAATAGCGAAGAAAGTTGTTGCAAAAGTGACGAAAGTTGTTGCAAAAGTGACGAAAGTTGTTGCAAAAGTGACGAAACCTGCTACAAAGAGGGCGAAAAGTGACGAAAGTGTTGGCTAAGAAGGAGAGTAAACGTGGAAAAGAAAGAAATCACAGCAAGCGATGAATTGTGCGCAACTAATATGAGTAGGATGATAAATTACTTCTTGAATTGTGGCAGACAAAAACCATCGCAACAAAAATACATAGTAGTAATTCCCCGCGTAAAGAAAGGGAAATAGGAGTATAAATGATAAAACGATGCAAAAGAGACAAAAACGGTCGCTTCGCAAAGCATCAATGGGGCGAATGGGGCGAATGGAACAAAGTTAGCACAATGACGGAATCTTGCCGGTGTCTCAGGTGCCGGCAGAAAGCAACAAGATCAGTCTTGCAGGGCCTATTGTCCATGGTTTATTTGCCCACACTGATGCGCACAGCCTTTCAAGCGAATAGTCTCTGCGATACAGCAGATGCTATGATGGGGAAAAGGAGAAAATGAGTTTACTCAAAATGTTCTGGTTCGATTATAAGCTGATGCGGTGTTACGATAATTCCCGCATTAAGTCGATATATAAAGCAATAATGCTGTTTTTACGGCATAAGGCTATTTTGAACCCTAAATATTGGAATGTACAATAACCTTAGACAAGGAGAAAAGAAATGGAAACGAAAATATATAACGAACCAGAACTCTCTGATTGGCAATGCCATTTATTCGGTAGTAACGGGGAGGGAATAAGCTGGCGGCCACTGAAAGGCAAAAAACCTAACAGATTCTGGAGATGGATGCAATTTCTGATTCTTGGCAATAAGTGGGTTAAAAATGTACAAAATAAGGCCAAATAGAGAGAATGAAAGAACGGCTTTATAAATTCGTCCTTGCAATAGGCTGTGTCCCATTTCTTGCAGTTGCGGCGGCGATGGTTTTTGCCGTAGGCTTGTTCTTGCCATTTGTAGCTTTAATAAAACCTGACTGGATAACCATTAAAACCAAGGGGAAGGAAGATGAAAAGATTTACTAAATTCGTAGTTCTAATGATCGGTATATTGACTTTTACAGGTTGCAACGGTTTATATCATTATCCGGCTTATACCCCATATCACTACGACTCCTATAATACAGCGCTTTATGATTCCATCTCTGAATTATATGGAACCTGTCACTACTAAAGAACATGCTAAGATAGGCGAAGTGGTTTCCCATAAAAACCATAAAAAATAATATAGGAAGACGGCACAGATGAATTTGCAACACATAAAGACCTATAGGACGATGGAACTAAAAATATTATTCAAGGATGGTCAACCTTGCAAGCACCAAGGCTGTCTTAACCACCAAAGCCATTCCTGTGAAGGGTGTGGCAGAATAGCAGGGCAAGGTTCTGTAACAGAAAATCCTTTTGATAGAAAATTTAGTAAACACTAAAGCTAAGTAGGGCGTTAAGAATGAAACAACTAACGAAAGAAACACTGGAAAGCCTGACAGACGAGAACCTTGGCCTGGCAGCAAGTATAACACTCACCCTATTCAACCAATCACCGGTTATATCTAAAATCCGACGAACACTGAAAGAAGACTTAAAAATGTTTAAAGCCGAATTGGAACTAAGACCGCGTGCCTAAGGGCCAACACAGACGGAAATTCCACAGACCTTGGATAGCAGCCCAAAAACGCAGGTCATAACCCTTTGAAAAGTATCCCTCTACACGGGGTTTACACTGCAAAATCCGCCCTCACGCTATCAAAAACGCCGGGCGCCGAACTGCCGGAAAATCGCCCAAAATAAGCACCCCTCGTAAAACGCCAAAAACGCACATCACAAAATCCCAAATCCCATAAATATATGTTATACTCAAGACC
>SDBS01004583.1_pt1 | contig 13504 bp, 20 predicted proteins | sample 2277091 | NCBI WGS metagenome assembly SDBS01 (sample SAMN10404972, study PRJNA504765) | marine sediment metagenome | isolation source: marine sediment core GS10_PC15, 163 cmbsf | place: Arctic Ocean: Southern Knipovich Ridge | collected 2010
GTAGGGGGGCTTATGGAAACGTGGGTTATGATGGAGCTAGGAACCCGTCACACAATCGAAAGAGTGTGAATCGGAAACTCTTCATCTAAGGCAGGGCGCGCCATATTTCTATCCCGACCATCTGAAAACTGAAAACTGTTAACCTGCATTTATTACTAACGACTAACGAATATTTTAAATGGCTAACCGGATAACTGGCCAATTGATTAACTGAATCCTGACCCGGCAGACTGAATTACTCGGCCAACTAATTACAATTGGTGAATTAATTTATTGGCAAATTAGCTAAAGAACTGATAAAATAATAACAAGTAGTAATATATCTATTTTCACAAAGCAAAACAATGGGAGGCAACAATTATGTTTCAAAAAAATTTATCAAAAAGAATTGAAATAAATCCCCGGATAATGGTTGGTAAACCCGTTATTAAAGGAACGAGGATTCCGGTGGAAATAATATTACGGAAACTTGCTCGAAATGTTTCAATAGATAAAATTCTCCAGGATTATCCACGCCTTACATCTAAAGATATTCAAGCTGCTTTAGAATATGCTGCAGAATCAGTTCATGGAGAAGAAGTTCATTTGCTAAGAGCGGTAAAGTAAATTATGAAATTTCTTATAGATGAGAGTGTAGAAAAACCAATTGTAGACTGGTTAAGAGGTCAAAAAGGGCAAAAACAAGTTTATAAGTGAATTAAAAATGTGACAAAAAACCGTCCCCTGTCACATTTAATCAAGAAAGGAGGATAGACAAAATGCAAACAGCAAAAAAAGAGGTTAGTAAGCTTCTTGAAAGCTTACCAGATGATTGCGCATTAGAGGATATTCAATATCATCTTTACGTTCTTCAAAAGATCGAGCGTGGTTTAAAGGACGCAAACGAAGGTCGTGTTTACACCCAGAAAGAAGTTGAGAGGATGATGGCAAAATGGCTCGAAAAGTAAATTGGGCTTATGAAGCTACTACTGATCTTGAAGCACTTGCTGAATATATTGCTCGAAATTCCGCTTTTTATGCGTCAGCATTTGTTCAGGAAATCCGAGATGCAAGCCGTTCACTCAATGAGTTCTCTGAAAGAGGACGTATTGTTCCTGAGCTTGGCAATCCGAATATTCGTGAACTTTTTGTAAGAGAATATCGCCTTATTTATAGCATTGAAGAATCGCGAGTTGTTATACTAGGCCTTATCCATGGCAAAAGAGATTTGAAAAGGCTATGGAAAAGAGAAAAAAGAAAGATTTGACCGTGGACTTCGTATAATAATAAAGTAATCGCATACCTTAATGCCTCACATAAAAATGTATTTGAACTAATTGTTAAATCGATAAATTGGCAAATTATTGTGACTTTGCTGGGGTCATTCTCACTTCCCCCTATGTATTCCCATGGAAATGGGAATCACTAAAAACCAAATACTAACGACCAACGACTAAATACTAAATGTATCTTGCATTTTTCCCGACCGGTAGACTGGCAGACCGGAGGATTGGTAGACAATTCGTACGCTTGACATTTCCCACTCACATATAATATAATTTCAAGCCCAGCAGAGTGCGGAAAAGGGGGAGAGGATGCCGAAGAATGCCTCAACTATGCCGAATTGATATTAGAAGAGGTAAAGAAATTTATAAAGAAATAGATTATAAATTAAAGGAATTGACCCAAATACTCCAAAAAAAATACAGCATAACTAAAATAATTGTATTTGGCTCTTATGTACGAGGTGATTTAAATGAAGGCAGTGATATCGATTTGCTAATAGTAGGTGATTTTAAAGAGAAGTTTCATAAGAGAAGTGCAGGTATTCTAAATTTAACCGATTTACCCCTGGAACCTTTTTGTTATACCAAAGAAGAGTTTAGAGAGATGAGGAAAAATAATCCCTTTATAAAAGATGTAATGAAGGAAGGGGTAACGATTGACTAAAAATTAGTCAATTTGTAATTTGACTAGAAGACTAGAAGATTGGCCGACCGATTAACTTCTAGTTTATTTGACACTCTCTCTTCTAATATAATATAATGTATTTAAGTTCACATCCTGAACATATATATACTTTTTTAAATATACTAAAAATATAACAAATTAAAGAATAAGAAAATCTAAGAGGCTGATAATAAAATGAAACGACTAAATGAATGCCAAAATTTTACAGCAAAAGAAAAGGCTTTATTATCCCGTTGTTATGATGCCATTAAAAAATCTCTCCTAATGCAAAGGTAATTTTATATGGTTCAAGAGCTCGTGGCAATGCAGATCCTGAATCTGATTATGATCTCCTTATTTTGGTTGAAAATCCTACAAACCTTAAAGAGGAAGACATTTTTCGTCAACAATTGTTCCCTATAGAGATTGAGATGGGGTGTGTGCTTACTGTAAATGCTTATAGTTACCGCGATTGGAATAGCCAATTGTATAGAGCGATGCCCTTTCATAAAAATGTCGAAAGAGAAGGTTTATTTTTATGAAGCAAGAAGTTAAAACTTTAATCAATTATCGCCTAGAACGAGCGAACTTTCCTCTTCTAAGCACAGTGGTGTACGGGCACTATTTCTTCAGAACTTTGTAAAATCTGGAATAGTGGATAGGAAGATGGGGAAACTATATGATAAGTTATTCGATACTCGCCAAAAGGGAGATTATGCAGATTTGGTACGCTTTAATCTCGATGAGGTAAGGCCATGGCTTAAGGACGTTAAGAACTTTGTTGAGTCCTTAGAAAGGTTAATTAAAAAGGAAATAACAATAGGGTAAATCAGATTATTTTGCTATAAACTTGAAATCTTCACCTTGCACCTTGCACCTTGCAATTTGCAAAAACTGACAACTGTAAACTGAAAACTGAAAACCGAACGACCGAAGGGAGTTCTATATGTCCGACTACAAAAAACTAAAAGTATGGGAAGATGCCCATAAATTTACTATTGATATTTATAATATTACTCAGAAATTCCCCAATAATGAACAATATGGACTGACTTCCCAAATCAGAAGATCAGCATCATCTATCCCTACAAATATTGTAGAAGGATGTGGGCAATTGGACAATGGTAATCTAATTAGATTCTTAGGCATAGCCAAAGGCTCCGCCTTCGAAACAGAATATCAACTCCTACTCGCAAAAGATTTAAACTATATAACTAATGAAGAATATACTATTCTAGTTGAAAAGGTTAAATATATTATCCGTAGATTAAATAATTTAATTAAATCTCTTAAAAACTGTAAACTAAAAACTGTAAACTGAAAACTATGAGGTTTTTCTCATGTCTCAACACGAACTAAAAACATTATTAGAAATAAAGGATAACCCATCTGTGACCCAGCGTTCTCTATCTCATCGTCTCAACATCTCCCTGGGTCTAACCAATGCCATCCTGCAAAACCTAATTCATCGGGGATGGGTTAAAGCCAAAAAACTAACTGGCCGTAAAATTCTCTATCTCATCACCCCCCAGGGTATGGCCAGAGTCACTAACTTAATCTATGACCGTTTTCGAGAGACCCAAAATTACTACCAATACACCAAAGAACTACTTACTTCCTAATCTTACCGACCTTTACCACCAGGGCAAAAGGAAGGCAATAATCTATGGAACCAACCAACTTGCTGAGATAACCTATCTTTCCCTCCTGGATAGTTCCATAAAACTGTACTCTATCCTAACTGATGATCCATCCAAAAAGAAATTCTTAGGCCAACAGGTGCTCACTCTTTCTGAATTTACCCAAGAATATTCTGAAAATCTTTCCTATAAAAATCTAATATTACTTTGCACCACCGATACCGATAAAGAAAAATTATCTAAAGAAATATCTAAATATAAAAACATTAAAAATAATCTCAAAATCATTTACATTGATGATATCCTAAAAACTTCCATTTAATTTCCTCCCCCTTGATGTCTGACTTTTACCCATACATGACACGGGGAGTATAATTAATTTAGGGTCCCGCTCTTTGCAGTGGCTTTATGATTCTATAGAAAGCCACCATATCATCAAGCCGCTGTAATCCACGCCATAGAGTCGTTGTTCCGGGTTCCTTATCTGACTTACGTCCTAAAAAACCACCAAGTGAGGCTATCATCCGTACTGCTTCTCGAAGAGTGGGAGGTTTTTTCGGAAGCTCAGTGGTGTTATTTACATATACACATAAAACCTTCCATTCCTCCTCCTTAAGAAATCTGTCACAAGGAACATCAGGAGTCTCTCTCCCCTGCATAGTCAAAAAGAAAATACGCCAGGCCACTACCATATCGATGGCAAGGCAGGTTTCAATATTTTCTGCATTATCAAACCGGCGATCTTCAATCCGACAACCACTCTTTAAAGTTCGGTGATAAACCTCTATTCCCCAGCGGCGGGTATACCACTTCAATTTCTGCTTGGCATCATCGAAGTTCGAAACCTCTACCGTGGTCAAAAGCATCCATTCCAGCGGTTCTGTAAGCTCAGATGGATAATCAATCTCATGCGCATATACAGCATATAACTCAATCGGCGGCAGCTTTTTACCCTTTGGTGAATTCAGAGTAATCTGGGAAAAACGTATCTTAAGCTTTGCTGTCCTTGAGAGACGTGAACCCTTGCGGGGGATAAAAACATCACAGAATCCAGAAACAGGCTCCCTTTGCATCTTATCCCAGAGATATTCTCCTTCCACCTTTCTCCTTCGACCCTGGTCTGCCCGAACCAGTAATTCCGGCCCACCATGGTCTAAGGCTGCCTCATAAAATAATTCATATATATCAGCCTCACGGTTTCCTACACTTATAAACACCGTATCAGGACATAGCTTCTGTACCTCAGATACAGCTCGATAGCTTTTGAGCCATTTTATGCTCTCTTTCTCGGAGATAGGCAATTCTTTACGTTTTTTGCTCTTACCTGGCTTTGCTAAATCACGAGCCCAACATTGGGCATCAAGCAATCCTAAAGGGCTACCATCTACGCTAAAGGCCATAGTATCATGTAAGATAAGTCCCCTAGCCTTATCTTTTGTAGTATTTATAGGACCCAGTCCTTCTGTTTTAAGATGAGCGGTGTAATTAAGGATTGTGGTGTCCTGTACGGCCAATATAATATCGTGATCTTTGATACGTTGTGCTGTCGTCTCAATATGAGACTTAAGTAATTCTCCCATATTCACTCGCCTATTATCTAAAAAACGATAAGCTGCTTTTGACTTTGCTATAGAACCATTACATGCTTGGGGTACAAGAGCGCCTGGTCGAGCAAAAAAATCCCTGGCTATTATATGCAGCCGATCTTTTAGCCTATTATCAAAAAACTCGACTGTCCCAAACTCCTCTTCCACCCAGTCAATTGGATTAAAAGGACGTGGTCTGACTCCTAAACCTGTCTCCGGCTCGCTACCTAGGATTGACCGCCAATCTGATTGAAGTGGATAAACATATATATCCTTTTGCCCCTTGCCAACTTGATCTCCTTTACCTTTAGCCCTCCTACCTGACGTCTTCCCTACTTTTATCCAATTAGCCGCACGATAACACGTTCCTTTAAATTTTCCCGGATCTACAAAGGTCTCCAATAATACCGGCTTATAATTATACCGTTTTAGCCAATCATTACCAAGACGTTTGATGCATTGACTCAAAACATGAGATGCAAGATTCGGTACATGAACACCCGGAACTATGAGGAATCGACTATTACATACCATATACTGCAAATTCTTAACTCTTGCTGCTTCACGCCAGCCGATCCAGTTATCTCGATCCTTTAATGCCCAGGAAGCTGCACTAAAACTCAAAGCCCCAACCCACCCAAATGAAGTTAATACCAGATAGCGAATCTGGGCACCACACAAAGGACCGCTTCCTAAATAATGATATCTATTCATCAAGTTGTTCCAAATACCGGATAACTTGCTATAACAATTTGGCACCTGAATTATTTTAACTGCTCCCAATTTACTAAAATTGCAATCAACTTCTGCAACTCCAGAGACTTCCACTGGTTTACTGTCCCTTCGTTGATGAAAGGAATATTGAACCAAAACCTCAGGCAGTTGAATCATTCCTCGCCTATCTAACTCTAATAGCGCTTTTCGACAACTCACCTCACAAGGTTTACCATTAGGGGATCTCCAATTTAACCATCCACAAACCCTGCGAGATAAAGCACTACGGGAAATCTCCGGCTCTCGCTCAATCGTCGCCTGGACCCGGCTTACCACATCTTTATTAAAGTATTGACCGCATATCTTCATGCCCCCTATGATATTCTATCTTTCCCCCCGTGTCAAGTGTGTCCAAATGTCTGCCCTTGATGGGGGAGGATTAAGGTGGGGGTGAATTTTTAACTTAGAATATATCCCAAAAAAGAATTTAATAAAACATATATAGAAGCAAAAAAAATTGCCCAACAGATTAGTTAAAGAATGGAAAATTAAAAACAATTTAGGGAAAAGTTTTAAATCTGACTTTTTCCCTTTATACAGATGTAAGTTGTAAATAGAAGTTTAAAATAAATGCAATATTGTAGGAATTATATTTATTAAAAAATAACTATTCTTAATTTTGATATCATAAAACAAAATTTTATAATAAGTGGCATAAAAATAATTTACACTAATTAGATTAATTAATTAAAAAACCATTTTTAAAAAGAAATTATTACAAATTTATGAGAAGGGGAATAAGATTATGAAGATGCCTTTGTCCAGTCCAGATATTGTAGAAAAAGATATTGAAGCAGTTGTGGGAGTAAAGAAGACTAGATTTTTGAGTATTGGACCTAAAGTGGTAGAGTTTGAGAAGAGGATGAGAGAATATGCTGGAACAAAATATGCGGTAGCAGTGAATAGTGGAACCAGTGCGCTTCATTTGATAATTAGAGGTATGGGGATTGGAGAAGGAGATGTGGTGATTACTACTCCTTTTAGTTTTATTGCCTCCAGTAATTGTATCTTGTTTGAGAGAGGCAGGCCTTTATTTGTAGATATTGAGGAAGGGACTTTGAACTTGAATAGTGATAAGGTCGAGGAAAAATTAGAGAGTATGAGCGGTGAGGAACTGGCGAAAGTAAAAGCGTTGTTAGTAGTAAATGCCTTTGGACAGCCGGCTGATTGGGATGGTTTTAGAGAGATTGGAGAAAAATATAATATAAGATTGATTGAAGATTCAGCAGAGGCTTTAGGTTCTGAGTATAAAGGAAAAAATGCGGTTCTTTTGGTGAAGCTGGAGTTTTTGCTTTTTATCCAAATAAACAGATTACTTCTGTAGTATATGATACGCCGGTAATGATTAGAGAAAATGGAAAGGTAAGGCTTATTGAAATAGGGAAATTAATGGATTTTATGATTGATAATTATTGGAAGCCAAAGGGTTACGAATGTTTAGCATTTAACAAAGACGGTGAAATATCCTGGCAAAAAATTGATGCTTTTGTGAAGCACGAGATTCACTCTGAGCTTTTAAAAGTTCAACTTGAAAAAGGAAGAGAGGTAGAGATAACAAAATCACACAGCGTTTTTACAGTCAGTGATGGAAAGATTAAAGAGATTTTAGGTAAGGATTTAAAGGTTGATGATTATTTAATAGTTCCGAGAAAATTACCATCTCTGCCGTATCAAATAGAAAAGATTGATATTTTAAATTACATAAATAATAAAAATATAAAGTTTAATGACGATAAAGTAATACTAAAATCCAACGGAGTCGGAGGAGGAGGAGGAAAATATATTGATCGGTATATAAAGGTCGATGAAAAATTTTGCAAATTATTGGGATATTTTGCAGCAGAGGGAGGTTATGAAGTTGACGGAGGGATAAGATTTACCTTTGGCTTAAACGAAAAAGATACATATGCAAAGGAATTGAAAGAGATTTGGGACATTATATGGCCTTTTTATCAAGCTGTAATAATCTGTGATGAAAAAAAACATAAATGTACCGTTTCTTGTGGTGGTAAACTTCATAGTGAATTATTTAAGAATCTTGGATGTGGTGAGAACGTATACGATAAGGCTATTCCCGATATTATATGGGAAGTAGGTGAAAAAAATAAAATTGCATTTATAGATGGACTTTTAAACGGAGATGGTCATAGAAGAATAATAAATGGAGCAGAGAGTTATAAACTAAAAGTAGCTTCTAAAGAACTAGCAAATGGATTGCACTATTTACTCTTAACTATGGGAATTCAGTCAAGGTTGGAAAGAATGGACTATTTTTCCAAAAAGGGAAAGCTATGCCATTTGTATACCTGTGAAATTTTGGATATGGAAAATCAGAGAACTTCAAGAGAAAATCGTATTCCTAAAAATTTCTTGTCTTTAAATATAAATTCGACCAATATCCAAAGGGGAAGGATAAGGGATAAAAATTTAGTATCTGTTGTAACAATAGAAAAATGGATGGAGGAAGATGTCATTGACTGCCCTGATTTTTTGTTGAAAGATCTTGCTGTTCTTAAGATCAGAAAAATTAAGAGAAGAAAATTTCATGGATTTGTATATGATTTTGCGGTAAAAGATCTACAAAATTTTATTGGGGGATATGGAGGAGTATGTTTGCATAATACCGGTGAAGGTGGAGTTCTGGTGACTGATGATGAAGAGTTGGCGAGGCTGGCGAGGAGTATGCGGAGTCAGGGCAGAGGAGAAAGGGGCGGCTGGCTGGATCATGAAAGATTGGGCTATAATTTTCGGATGGATGAATTAAGTGCAGCTTTGGGATGTTCTCAGATGGAGAGGATTGAGGAGATTTTAGATAAGAGAGAAAAGGTTGCGAGAATGTATGGGGAAAAGTTGGCGGAAGTTGAGGAAGTACAAGTTCCTTATATTGCTCCTTATGTAAGTAGGATGAGTTGGTTTGTGTATGTTATCAGGTTGGAGAGGGGAATAGATAGGGATAAGGTTATTAAGTATCTGAATAAGGAAGGGGTTCAATGTAAGCCTTATTTTACCCCTATTCATCTGCAACCATTTTATAGAAAGATGTTTGGGTATCAGGAAGGGGATTTTCCGGTTACTGAGGATGTGACGGGAAGGACAATTGCCTTGCCATTTTTTAATAATTTGAAGGAAGAGCAGATAGATTATGTGGTGGAGAAGTTGAAAGAGGGAATTGTTAAAAATAGTCGTTAGTGAATAGTGAATAGTCGTTAGTATTAAAATGCAGGTTTTTAGTTATTAGTTTTTGGTTTTTAGACGAGATTGCCACGCTTCCTGCGGGCGCTCGCAATGATGGAAAAAGATAGATTCCCATTTTCATGGGAATGACAGAAGGGAGCGTGAGAATGAAACGATATAATAAATTTACCGGCAAGAAGATATTACCTGTTTTGGTCATACTTCTTGCTTTTTTTATTCTTTTAAGCATATTTATTGTGCCTAATTTAGGTCAATGGTTGGTAGTTATGGATGAATTGCAGGAAAGTGATATGATTGTAGTTCTCATGGGAAGTGTGTATGATAGAATTATTTAATTGACCAATTGACCAATTTACCAATTGACCAATTAAAACGCAAGATAGCAAGATGGCTGCAATAGATTTAGGAATTCCGGAGGAAGATGTATTAATCCTCGAAGGTAAATCCAGAAGTACGCAGGATGAAGCACTGACCATTAGGGAGTATATTAGGAATAATAGAGAAATAGAATTAATCTTATTAGTTACTTCAAAATTTCATTCTAGAAGAGCCAAACAGATATTTAAAAAAGCTTTGAGTGTTTTGGACAGAGAGATAGATATCTATTCTAGTCCCAGTAAATATGACCCTTCTAATGTTAATCAATGGTGGAGGAATCGGGAAGATTTTCAGTGGGTGGTTTTTGAGTATCTGAAGTTGGCAAACTTTTATTTTTGGGAACAATTTTTGCTGAAATAAAAGATAGGTTGCAAGGTGCAAGATGCAAGTTGCGAGTTAAAATATAAAATGCAAGATGTATGTTGTAATTTGTAAGAGGAATAAAAGGGGGCAAGGCGCCCAGATATACACCTTCATACCAGAGAGTTCTTTCTGCACTTCCGAGAAGCACAGGAGACATATTTTAGCTGCTTTTAAAAAGAGATATTATTTTTTGTTATTTTGTGGTATTATATAAATGAAAATACAGTTAGAATAGTCTAAAACCTTGTATAGAATAGATTGGAAATTGATATTGGAAAAGATAAAAAAGGAGGGCGAAATGCAGACAGAAGTTTTTAGTAAAGAGCAGTATAAGGAATTTACCAAGGAGCTTATTAAAAATTTTGATAAACGAAAAATAGTCCCTTTAAATACTCTAAAGAACGATCATTATATTTTAGAAAAACCTATATATATAACAATTGAAATTGAAAATGGATTAGTTATTGCTTCTCTTGATGATATAGAAGCCTTTAGTTATGCAGATACAGAGTATGAAGCAATTAATCAATTAAATGAAGAAATCATTAATCTATATAATGATTTAAAAGACGATAGGGAGAATCTAGGCCCTCTTCCAAAAAAATGGTTAACATTTTTAGAGGAAGTTATTAGAGAGAAATGAAAAAAAGAGAGATAGAGAAAATTTTTAACAAATTAGATTTAGAGGTTCGAACTACTGGACATAATTATGGATGGTTATTAGTAGATGGAAAAAAGATATTAAGAGTACATTATTCCCACCGAAGAGATTCCCCGATAATATCGCAAACAAGATTAGAGGGCAATTAAAGCTTTCTGCAAAGGACTTTAAAAATTTGATAAAATGTCCCTTAACTTACCAAGATTATATTACAATTCTTAAGCAGAAGGGGATTATTAGTTAATTAATTTTGAAAATAGAAAAGGGAAATTTCAGCTTTTTTATAATAAAAATTAAGTTGAAGTTTCCCTTTTTGTTCTCTATTGAGATAAAAGGTGCAAGATAAAAAACAGGTTGCAAGGTGCGAGTTGCAAGTTACAAAAAACAGTATCGAGTATCAAGCATCAAGTATCGAGTGAAGAAAAAAAAGAAATAAAGATAAAATACAAGATTATTAAATTATCCAATCCATAAATGCGGGCTATAAATGTTCTGGATTCCCATTTTCATGGGAATGACAATAAAAGAGAATGACAAAGTCAAATAGACAGGCGAGATGCTTGTCCTACGAGGATAAGCAGGCTCAATTCATCGAATCCCTCGACGTTAGTGTAAAATTTAGTGGGGTAGTAAATAAAGGGTAAAGATGGTAGAAAATAAAATAAAAATTTTTGAATTTATGATATAATTAATAAAAAAGTGTTGTGACAAATTTTGTGCCGGGATCCTCTCTTTTATAGAGGAGTCGATGGTTATTTTGTTTCCATTTCATGATATAAAAATTATTTAACGAAAATGGCAGAGGAGGTTTAAAAATGAAACTTAAAGAAATAATGTTTGTTGGCGAAGAAGATCCAGAAAAAGGATATACTGCCCAAGCTCTTGGATATTCTATTTTTACAGAAGGAGACACTTTAGAAGAACTCAAAGAAAATATTAAAGATGCTTTAAAATGTCATTTTGATAAAAAAGAAATGCCACTTTTTGTCTATTTGCATATAGTTAAGGAGGAGAAATTCGCTTGTGCCTAAAATTCCAAGAGATATTTCTGAGGAAAGAAAAGGGGACAGGCTATTTTTTAGTTTATACAATGATTGTGTACTATGAAAAATAAAGGATTAGAATCGCTAAGCAGGAAGATTATTTCTTTAATTAGAGATCTGTCCTATTTGGAAATAGAAAATTTGTAAATGTTATAGATTGAGGGGAAAAGGAGGTGTAAATAATGAAACAAACATACACAGCATTAATACGAAAAACCAAATTGGAGTATGTGACAATATGTTTAGAACTAAATGTAACAGCAAGAGGAAGAGATCTTCCTGAAACAGAGACAAATCTTAAAAATGCAATAGAGATATATCTGCAAGATGTGAAAGAACACCCAGAGACAGTAGTTTCACCAATTTCTACAGAGGAACTTATTGAATTTTTAGCAGATACAGAACCTGATTGGGTAAAAGAAAGAAAATTTATGAGACCTCTGGAAGTTCATGAGGTGCCATCTTATGTCTAAAATTCCTTCTATGTCAAGCAAAAAATTGTGTAAACTTTTGGAAAAGGGAGGAGCTAAATTTGTAAGACAGGGTAAAACTGACCATGCTATATATTCTAGAACTGTTGAAGGAAAGCGGTATTCAGCACCAGTTCAAATGGGAAAGAAAACTTTAGATTCTATTTACTGTAAAAGAGTTCTTCGACAATTGAAATTTACGGATGAAGAGATCTCTAAGATTAGACCAGTTAAATTATGAATTTAACGTGTACTTCCTTTTTAATCAGCCAATCATCCTATTACCCAATCTGCTGATAAATCAATTTACCAATTAATTAATTTATCGATTAGAGTTATTCCTTGGGCGTATGGCAATATGCCCCTTCTGCTTCCAGCGAGAATCCATTGTTTGCAATTTTTGAAATGGAGTTATTTATATTTTAGATTTTTGGTATAATATTTCAGAAAGCAACATAATTGAGGAATGTATAAATAAATATTGGACTTTAAGAATTGAATTTTATCTAAAAAGGTGAAAAAATGATATTTAAAATTATTGTAGAAAAGGACGAATCTGGTTATTATGTGGGTGAAGTACCTGTTTTACCCGGATGTTTTAGTCAAGGCAAAACTATTCAAGAGTTAAAGGTGAATATTACAGAGGCTATTGAAGGTTGGTTAGAGGTGATGAGAACTTGGCATAGGTATTTTAAAGAAGTTAATTAGACAGGCTGGTTTGAGTGTAGATGAATTTAATAGATTATAAAAGAAAAAGGGGACAGGAAACTTTTTTGTTACAAAAAGTAGCCAGTCCCCTTTTTTGCTTTAACGGGGTGAACCCAACTCTACTTTTGTAAATGGTAAACTAAAATGCACCTAAGGTGGAAAATAATAATGCACCTTTTAAAAGAAGAACAGATAGATTATGTGGTGGAGAAGTTGAAAGAAGGAATTGAAAACAGTATATAGTATCGAGTATCGACGAAGAAAAGATAAAGAAGGTTGCAAGTTGCAAGTTGCGAGTTTCAAGTTGCGAGTAAATTTAGTTAGCTGGTTAGTTGGTTACCTGGTTAGCTAGTTAAGAAAAAAATAAGAAGGTTGCAAGATGCATATTAGCGTAGAGCGTACAGCGTTTAGCGTATAGGTGCGGGGAACAATTGCGGGAAAAATACAGGATAAGCAGCAAGATTCATTGAAATTAAATACACTACCCATCAAAATTTAGCAGTGTCTCGAGTTTTTTAAATATTTCCAAAACCACAGCCTCAGGTACTTTATCACAGAATTCGGCACCTCTGATTTTCCAATCAAGGCTTTTCACCTGGTCTGATAAAACAACACCTGTTACTTTTAATCCAGATGGGATAATGACTTCAAAGGGATATCCTTTTATTTGATTGGTTATCGGACATAATAAGGCCAGACCAACTTTACTATTATAAGATTTTGGCGACAGAACTATTGCAGGACGTCTTCCGGATTG
>SDBS01004584.1_pt1 | contig 13503 bp, 13 predicted proteins | sample 2277091 | NCBI WGS metagenome assembly SDBS01 (sample SAMN10404972, study PRJNA504765) | marine sediment metagenome | isolation source: marine sediment core GS10_PC15, 163 cmbsf | place: Arctic Ocean: Southern Knipovich Ridge | collected 2010
GAAAAATAGTGGCCGATGCTGGCGTCGTGCCTCTTCTTCACGGAATAGAAAAAGACTCTGGAGGATAGCGAGTCCGCGTCCATCCAGGTGTTTGGCCCCTTTAACGGAGAGGTATGCGGTCTCTAGATTTGGTGCGGTATATCGCACCTCTTCGATTCTGGCGCACTCTTCGGCAACCCACGTTGCCCGTCCCAAGGTTCGGAGCCGTTGGTCCAGGATCTCTTGCAGGGCAAAGAGGTGGCGGACGTCGGCAGCGGCATACTCAAGGGCCTCTGCGGAAAGCGGGCGTCGTCCCCAGTCAGCCCGCTGGAGCCGTTTGCTTTTATTAATGGTTATGCCCAGCAGATCTCTGGTAAGGGCTGCCAGGCCAAACTGGGTAATGCCGGTGAAGCGGGCGGCGATGCTGGTATCAAACAGGTTGTGGATATAAAGTCCACAATACCGGTCAAGGCTGCGGATGTCATAGTCCGCGCCATGAATGACTTTCTTGATGGACTCATCTACCAGAACTTCTTTAAGGGGATCGAGCTCCTTCAGGGATATCGTATCGATGATGTAGACTTTGTGACGAGAGGCTATCTGAATGAGGCAGAGCTGCTCGGGGTAATGGTGGAAGCTGTTGGACTCGGTATCAAGGACGATGGCCCGTGAGCCGGCCATCTCACGAGCGGAGGCACTGAGTTGAGCGGGCCTGTTAACGATCTCGACTGGGAGCGGTATTGAGCTGGTCAGTGGGCTAAATCCTCAACTCTCTGCTTCATGTATCCCTTTCTGGTATAGGAAGTCCTGCAGCACCTAGTCAAGGTAGCGTATCATCCTTCCCTATCAACATGCTACCTTACTATTGCCTTATAGTCTCTTGCACCTATATTAGGCTTTCGGCTCAATGTCGTCAAGAATCTTTGACTAGTGAGTGTGGTCCATCCAATTAGAATTGACCTGGGTTAATTCATAGAGTCCTAGATTATTCCACCTGTAATACGTGGCCTGAAATGTAAAATGGGACGATTCTGTAGCTTATGTAACAAAATAAGCAATTGTTGGGTCGTGCTGGCTTAGAATGTGCCGTGTCAGAGCTATCGCTCATCATAGAATGAGCCCTGGCAGCCGTGGTAAAACATAAATCCACAGGCAAAAGCTGTGGCGTTGAATCTGGGGACGGTAAAATTATCCTGTCCAGTTTTACCGCACCTCGTGCCCATGCCGCAGGATGAGATGAGACTCCCGCGACTTGGATCTACCCCGGAGTTCTAAATCCCTATATCATAAGCTGAAGGCTAGCTCGAAAGTTCTGTCTATTGTACGGTACCGCCCACGTTACTGGACTTGAACTAGCCGATTTGGCAAAATAGAGCAAACATAGTGGAAAAAGTTCTACCTATTGATACCGCGACTCCGTGATATTTGACGTTAACCAAATCGTAGTCCTTCCATCAAACTCAGGGCTTGGCCGGCTATTGTGACTTTCACTTTTCAGTGTAAATTATTCAAGCAACCAATGAAAAAGGCATTGTGACCGTCCACCAAAAGAATTCATCTATCATCTTAAGGTTAGTTTTGTTGTATTGTTCGGATAGCGATGAAATCAGATTATCGTTCTCACGAAGCCAATTCTGAACCCACATCATGAAATCAAAATAGTCTTGGTCTGAAAAGCTATCGTAAGTGCTATCTCCATAGTAATACTGGCGCAGTCCATTTGCGATCGCATTGTCCCACAATGGGAAAAAGGAAGGGCAGACAAGGTGCAAGACCTTTACTGCCCCAATCGGCCCAACGGCTGATTTTAGTGCCTGGTATATTGTCTTAATATCGGTTTCATATCTGCGCAAATCTTCGCCTAGTAGGGGTAGTAATCGAAAACCCCCCAGTTTATCTTGAAATCGTACGATGAAGCACGCGACCTTACCTTGCCAACCGTCATATTCTTCTCTGCCCAAAACCCTTCCCATTCGGCCCCATGAATACAAGTAATATTCGGCAATTTGCGTGATATCATCCTGTGTAATAGTGCCTAGTTCCTTGGCTGCCATCTGCCGTATTGGCCACTCATACTTGTCCTCGTGGCCGTATTTCCGCTCAAATTGATCAATAGTTGATTTAGTAATATTAGCGGCAAGTGTGGAATCCCTCATCTATTGGTCTCTTTTCTGCAATCGTTTTTCTCAGTTGCGGGACCCGATTCGCAATATCATTTGAGGGTGTCGGGAAATCTCCTAACACCCCATGGATAAAACGAATATCGTTCCTGCAGATAGCTCACCCAATCTTTATCGGCAACGCTGCCACTCGTACCGATAAACCCAAGCATGTCTTCGACAGAGACACTTATGAACTTGCTCGGGTCAACGAGCTTTTTCCATATGTCCATGACCTCTTGACCGGGAAATTGATTACCCAAGTAAGCTGAGGTCACACCTTCCCTGAACTCTCTATTCGCTATCGGACTCACGTGAAGCACAGTAACGATATCGACGTCCATCTCGTGGTGGTATTCCATCTCCTGGGCTAGTAGTTGAAGGCGCATCAATTGATAAAATGGTTCGAAGAAAAAGCTCCTATATAATCCTTCGACCCTGCTTCTGAAGACGCCAGGTGAGCGATAAAACGCATCCTGATAATTCCGAATTCTGACTTGATTCTCGCCCTTATCCTCCCGACTGTAGTATTCCGTGTATTTCCATTCTCCAAGCACGATCTGAATTTTACCGTCATCTCTCTTGAACCTGAAGGCGAAGTCGGCACTGGTGTAATGGGCACCCCGGGTGCGTTTGCCAGGTTTGCGATTAGTTTCACCTAAATAGTCTTCCAAACCGATCCATTCGAAAGACATATATGGGTAATCTCCACCTTCCACGACGTCTCCAACTACCATTTGCAACGGGGTTTTCAGTTCAGGGTATATCTGCTTAAACACATGGGTAAGGAGCTTCTCATTCGTGACCATGGGGAACAGGAAATTCACGCAGCTAGATTGTGAGCAGCATAAATGATTACTCGGTAGCCTCCGGTCGTTACAGCCGTCATGCCAAGGGATGTGCCTATCTGCGAAATACTTGATAGCTTTAAGCCGAAAGCTAGAATGAAGATTCTCATCGGAATGACCATCAGCCAAACAGAAATCGTACTGGTGGTGTCTGTAGGTGCCTTTGGCTTGTGCCTCTTTGCTGAAAAGTTCAGATTTCAATTCAAGGTACTTTTCTTTCTCGAGATTGCGAAAGATTGGAATCTTCGGCATATGTCACCTCATTATTGGAGATGATACCATATGAAAGCTATATTAGATACATACCGCCAAATATTTATTGCCTCTTCTCGAATTCAGATGTACAATTACTGTGAACCTAATTCGCTGGAATTCATTGGAGGTGTGAAATGGCTAAAGAGACTCATAAACCAGGAGAAAAGGCGAAAGACTCAGGTCAGTATCCAATTGTTGGTCCACGCGGTGGTGATACCGGCAAGGAACGAACCGTGACAAAAGGAGAGCCATTTCCGCCGACTCCTAAAAAGGGGCAGGGATACGGTACACCGGATAAAACAAAACACTAGATAGATTATGCCGGGTATTAGCTACGAGGCCTACCAAAGGGAAAGAGACCGTCTTATTGATGCGGGCTATTCCTGCGAAGGCTTACTTCAGAGTCAATCTGGGTAGAGTAACCTAGCAGGGAAAGGCAATTTTCAATTCGATTTGGTTATAGGAAGTCAGGAGTACGTGGGAGTGTTTAGGAAGCTATTTCAAATAGAGTGTCGGGCAGTCAACTTCGAGCATTCTTGCTGTTACAAGGGTAATAGCGAACCCCCACACACAGACGCCTTCTTGAAATCCATCACTGAAATCATTGGAGCTACGGAGGGCCTCCGGTTCCTCGCTACAATTAAATCCCCGACGAATAGTTACCAGATGAATCTTGACTTTGATCATGCCTGGTGTGCTTCAATCAAGGCACTAGGAACGTGGTATGAAATACCCTTCAATGCGAAGTCGTTAAAGGAAATTCCGGATATTGAGCCGGATTTCCTACTTACTAACAGGTCCGCAGTGATGGCTGTTGAAATTGAGAAATCAAACGAAAAGACAATATGGTTTGACCTAATGAAACTAATGATGCTGATAAACGGAGGCATAGTCCAGTTTGGTTTAATAGTTGCGCCGCGAAACTACGCCCATAGGATTGGCGTTTGGCATCTGTTTGATAGAGCCCGTTTTTACAAATATTGCCTCCAGAAATATGCTAATGTCGATGTAGATTTGATAAAGAAGATAGCAATTATGGGTTATACCCAAGAGGCCAAAGTATCAGGTAGCTGGACTCAAATTGACAAAGATCTAATAAATCATATAAAGAAACAAGCGGGGGCATATTTTTCAACCTAGTTTCCCCGGCTGGACTCATGCCCTCTGGGTACTCCTTTTGACAACCGGAAGAGTTGCAGGAAAGCCATCATGTGGAGCATGAGACTAGAAGTTGTTGCAATGCCGGAATTAGCATCTTTTTCTCAAAGAAAAGTCCGGAATGCTTCCAATGTGGGCTACCGAATTGGATTTGAATTATGTCCCTCGCCATGCTCAATCCAACTTTTCGTCAGAATGTGACCTGAAGGTTCCATCCATTTGGGCACGGCCTATACTGACATTGAAGCCTTGACCAATCACATTGTGGGGAGGCTATAATTAAAGATAGCATCAGGAAATTGAATCTCTCCAGCGGTGCTTGATTACTTTCGATGTACAAGAAGATTGATACAAAGCTAATGTTACGGACCATTACGGACTGGGGTAAAGTCCTGATATTACTGCTGGACGAAGCGGCAGTAATAGTAGTTATTCTACTGATATTACATTATCTGGGGATACAAATTCCTTTGCCGATTATGATTGGTGGAGGGATAATAGTCGGTATCTTTGTTCTTATAATTCATATCGCGGTGATATCCAGTTTCCACAGGAAGCAGGTTACCGGTCGAGAAGGAATGATAGGCGAACAGGGCAGAGTTGTGGAACCGCTAACTCCATTTGGAACTATCATTGTTAAGGGCGAATACTGGAATGCTAAATCTCTCGATGACAATATAGAGTTTGACGAGAATGTGGAGATCATAGGGAATGAAGGGTTGACATTGAAGGTTAAGCATGAAGGCCACTAGTTGATATGGAAAGCTGGACTTTGATGATTTTGTCTGGAAGATATCTTTTTGCTCCTCTATGGCAAAGTCCGAATCTAGTGGGTAAAGTAACAATTAGCCAATCTGTTAGGTCACCGTATCTTGCTAATCTTGGACCGAGGGTCTACAATATGGGCAACCTGAGTAGACTCTAATACTCAAGGAAAAAACATGGTTAGATTGCTCCATACAGCTGATGTCCATCTTGGCGCGAAATTTCTTGGACTCGGTGACAAAGGTGCAGCTCAGCGCGAACAGATTAGAGCCAGCTTTAGGAAACTGATATCTCAGGCAATAACGGAAAACGTTGACATTGTCCTCATCGCTGGCGACCTTTTCGATGCAAATCAGCAGCCCCGGATGAATGTTGACCTAGTAGTTGAACAATTCGGCTTGTTGGCGGCAAACAACATCCCCGTTTGCCTCATCCCTGGCACCCACGATTGCTTCGATTCTAGTTCCATATATAAAAAAGTGGACTTAGCGGAAAGATGCCCCAACTTAACACTTTTCACTGACCAAGGTTGGAACTATGAGGAATTCCCATCTCTCGGGTTAACAATCTACGGCAAACCAAACTGCAGTAACCGCTCCTACAACAGCCCTTTAGAGGGGCTAAAGCGTTCGTCAGAAAGCCAGTATCATGTAGCCATGGCGCACGGTTCTCTGAACATCCCTGGTGCAATCGCTGATGACGACTATGTGTTCACTGCAGACGAGATTCAGAGCAGCGGGATGCAATATGTCGCCTTGGGTCACTGGCATCGACCATACGCTTGCTCCAATAAGGGAGTGATTGCTTGGTACTCTGGGCCACCCGAAATTATTTCGATGGATCAAAAAGAGCCGGGTAGCGTATTGATAGTGACTATTCTCGACTCAGGTAGAGTCGAAGTGGAAGCAAGGCAGATAGGGCTGCACTGCTGTGACGAACTTGAAATCGACCTCTCAGATTTGGAAGACTCGTCTGAGTTGAGAAGTAAGATCGCCCAAGGGGCGAAGTCGAATCTGGTTAGAAAAGTGATTCTCAAGGGGCTTAGGAATGAGGACATGCGTCCCTCACTGGAAGAGCTCGAAGCGGCGCTGTCTGACAGCTTCTTCCATCTTAGGATTACCGACCAATCACATCCTAGGATGGCTGAACTCTCAGAGGATGCCTACGAAGGCCAACTAATTCTTGCGAGGTTTCTCAAGCTGATGAAAGAGCATATCGAAGCGTGCGAAGGTGAGGACCAGGGAATTGCTGAAGAGGCACTACAATATGGTCTGGCGCTTCTGCAAGGGAAGGAGGTCCTTTGATGCTTCTTAATAGCGTGAGGCTTGAGAGTTTCAAGAGGTTCAAGAAGCTGGAGCGAGAGTTTGGGCCTGGAATAAATGTAGTCAAAGGCCCTTTGAACGAAATCGGAAAGTCCACGTTGCTCGACGGACTAGTCGTGGCTTTGTTCGAGAATCCCAAGAGTACTAAGAAGGAGCTTGAGAGATACACGACATGGGGTTCGGACCGCAGGTGTAAGACAGCCATCGAGTTCGAAGCCGAGGGGAAAAAGTATCTACTTGAGAAAGACTTTGATATGAAGACGATACGGCTTACCCGAGCGGACACAGGTAGGGAATGGAACACGCCAAATGAAGTCGCCGAGAAGCTTCGAAAACTGCTCGGCACCGATTCGTCAACGCTATTTCTATCTACATCGTGTATTCGCCAGAACGAGGTTACAGACATTTCGTCAGGCAGGAAAGAAATCGGTGAAAGCCTAGAAGGTATAGTTACTGGCGGAACTGAGGAGATAGTAGCCTCTCGGGTAGTCGAGAAATTAGCCAAGAATATCAGCGGGCTCACAAAGGGCCTTGAGAGGCTGACTAAATCACCGGGCCCGATTGCACGTTTGACTCAGCAAGTTAACAACTTGCAGCAGGAGCTAGCCCAGATTAAAGGAGAAGTAACCGAGGTAGAGCGCCAAAAAGTCGAGTTGGTTGAGGTTGCGAGTGAGTTAGAAGGCGTGAAGGTAAAGCTTGGCGAGGCAGAAGCTCTTGTGCAAAAGAACAAGCGGCGACAGGAAATCGAGGGAACAATAGGCAAACTCGAGAAGGACTACGACAAGATCGATGCGCTTATCCGAGATATTGAGTCGTTCCAGAAGCAAATCCAAGAAGCCGAGTTAGCAATGCAAGCCATTGAGGGCTTTAGCGACACGCAAAAAGTGCTCCAGTTTGGGAACCAGTTACGCGAACTGGAAGCCGAACGTAAAAATACTAGCAACGACCTACCAAAAAGAAGGCGCGAACTCGATCTCGCCAAGGAGCACCTTAAAAGGAATAGGCTGCTGGAAGGCGTGGCTTCACAGACAAGCTTGATAATTGGAGCAGTGGTAACAGTTGCAGGCTTTTTGGGTACTTTCTTAACTTTAGCTTCTCTGGCAGCCGGGATTATTGGTCTATTCTTTCTCGTAGGCGCAATGTGGGCAAGGAGTTCCCTGATTCGCCAAAAGACACAGATATCCGATATATTAGATCGCATAGGACGAATGGAAGATGCCCTGGAGCAAATTAGAGAACAGGAGCAGGAGATTCTTTCTCAAGTTAACTGCGGGGCAGTCGAAGAATTCAGGCAAAAAGAGGAAAGACATAGCGAATTAACGAGGCAAAAGGATGCAATTCAAAATCAATTGCTGGGTAAGCTGGGTTCGCAAACCCTGGAGCAGGTCGACAAGCAACGACGGGAGACAGCTAGGATGTTAGCAGAGGAACGGGAGAAACTCACGGACGATTTAAGGAGCACCATTCTTACTCCTGAAGAATATGTAACGCTCGAGAAGAAAGTGGAGAGCTTTGGGAGTCGAAAGGACGAGCTTCAAAGAATAAAGATGGAATGCGAGGTCGGTATAGAAAAGGCGAGGTTTAACGTTGAAGACCAAACTCGAAGAGAGGAAATACTTGACGCTCTTATGAATACCCTCGACCGTGAGCAGCGTAGGCTTCAAGTCTACGAACTTGCAAAGGACTTTTTGTCAAAAGCAAGGGCCGAGACTTTGCTATCGACTACCGACCTTCTACAGGCAGAGATTCAAAAGAACTTAGAGGTATTCACTCGCGGCAAATATAGCAAGGTAAGGGTCGGCGAAGGATCCATGGACTTCTGGATCTATTCTGACGAGAAGGGCGATTGGGTCAAGCCTGAGGAGCTTAGCGGAGGAGCAATTGACGAGTTCTACTTAGCGTGTCGGCTGGCGCTAGTACGCTTGATATATGGCGAGACAAGGCCACCCTTAGTTCTGGACGATCCTTTTGTGAATTTTGACGAGCCACGTGTAATGCAAACGCTCGAATTCCTCAGTAAGCTGAGTAAGGAGCACCAGATCATTATCTTTACTCTTAGGGACACATACGATGGCATGGCTGACAAAGTGATAGAACTAACATAGCAAAGATTGTCGGCTTCTGAACGGTTGAGGAGGTGAGTTTCTTATGCACGAACAAATCTACGAAAAGCTTAAGGAGATAGCTCGAGCAGGTACGGTCACGTATTATAGTGACATTGCGCCTATGGCTGGGCTAGACATGAATTTACCGAGCGACCGATATGAAATAGGCGCAATATTGGATGACATTAACCGACATGAGCAGGAACTAGATCGGCCAATGCTATTGGCGGTAGTCGTTCACAAGGAAAGTCTTATGCATGGACAAGGCTTCTTTGCCTTGGGTCGAGCATTAGGCTTATTTGTTGGAAATGACAAAGATAGATTCTATATCCAGGAATTGCGCAAAGTTCACGATTATTGGACATCTCATTAGCTAAACCTACCCTCAGCGGGGGAACTCAGCATTCGCTTAACTAGTGAGAAATTGAACAATTCATCTTATTGTTGGGTATCCAGATAGCCAGATTGCTGAATAGAGGAACGATTTCGGATAACCAGAAACGTCTTAATAACTGAATAGCCTATCTGTTCCCCGTCACGATGCGATGGTAACAGGGCAATTGGCTTCGGAAGCGTATTTGTTTGCCAAGCATATTGTTATCCATAATCACGGGAAGGCGCCCAATGACTGAACTCACCGTTCGGACTTATTTCCTCAATGGCGAATCCTTCGTTTCGTTGAGTGACCAATTGTGCAGAGCAATAGCTCTACTCTTTTTCAGGTTCTTTCCATTTCGTTCTTTCCTGGAGGGCCTTTGTCACTTAGGTACGCTTCAAGCAGGTCTCCAAGCGTTGAGGCATGAATTTTGTGGGGTGTAATGGCCGGAGCCGGTGGCAGGTTGAAGTCCCTGCAACGGGGGCATTCCGCCACCTGTGCCCCCTTGAGCAGAGCAGCGATTTCTCTTGGGCCGATCGCCACACTAACTCTGCTCTGGCAACGGTCGCAGATAAGCTGCCACGTCCCTTGAAGTTCTGCGACAAGAGTCTTAAGGTTAGAGCTAAGGCGTGATACCTCTGCTTCGATAAAGGGCCGCCACTCGGTCCACTCGAGCTCCTGAAGCCTGCCCAGGGTCTTCTCATTGATTCTGTGCTCAAACTCATCGTCTAGTCGGTTTTGCATCTTCTCTTCTACCTTCTCCTCTATCACTTGGGCTATCTCCGCTGGCAAGTCAGACTTTTTCAGGATGGCGAGGAGCTTTCGATAGACCAGCCCGGGTGCCCTGGCCTCGAAGTTCCTCTTTAGCCCTTTGAGCTCCCTTTCCACCCTGGCCCCAATCTCTGCCTCCTTAGCTTTGACGAAGTCCCGGGCTGCCTCTTCCAGGGTCAGGTTCCCTCCGTTGAGGATGGCTTTCGCCTCCTTCAACATAGAGAGTTCCTCACGTGTCCGGTTTAGAGCTTCCTTAAGCTGGCATACCTCCTCCTCGGCCTTCTTCCTGAGAAGCATTTCCCTTTTCAGCTTATCCCTCTCACACCGCACCTCGGAAAGTTTAGTTTTGAGTTGGGATACCTCCTGGTTTAACTTCTTGACCTCATCGTATTTCTTGAGTGCCTTGAGTTCCTTTAGGTGTGCCTCCATAGCCTTAAGCTCGTCCTTCATTTCCTTCTACCCCCTCGGTGAATGCTTCTAGGGACCACCGTACCAGGTCTACTAGTTCAAAATCGGTGTATTCGCTAACGCCGTAGTACTTCCGCACCACCCATCTCGGCGGCCTGAATTTGAGATTAAGCCTTCTCGAGCACCAGAAAAGAACCAGCTGAAGCCCTTGGTTGACAACTAAAGGGCTCATATCCCGGATATATGCCTCGAGAGCTTCGTTACTTAACGGCAGCCTGGTAAAGTAACGAGTTCTCTTCAAATCATCTAGGTACTCACCAAGCTCTCCCCTGGCATTACCCCACTCTCTTATCTCCTGGGCCATCCTCTGTGTTGCCTGTTCCACTGCACTCAGAGCCTTCTCTTGACTCTCCTCTATCGCTCTCTGCCCCCACTCAGTAAGCTCCTGGATAGTCGCCTTTGTGCCTGCCTCTTCAGCTCGGAGTGCCTCGACAACTTTGGTGCGCTTAGCCTCTTCCTCCTTAAGACGTTTCAGGGCTTCACTACGTGACGTAATCGCCTTCTTGAGTCCCCCAAGTTCAAGCACCTCGCTTTCTAGCTCGTCGGGTCCAACCTCAGCTTGAGACAGGAGCCGGTAGTAAGAAGCAACCACCAATGGTGTAATCCCTCTCCTTTTCAACGAGGTCAGGCTTCTGACTGCTTCCTCGACCTCATGGTGTGGCACACCTAGTCGGGAGGTAGTTTTCCGCAGGGATTCCTTCTGCACCTCAAGTCTCGCCACTTCCCCTTCCAGTTCGTCTTTCTTCTTCTCAAAGTTGAGGAGGTTGTCATAGTTGGCAAAATCGTCAAAGAACCTTACCCTCAACTGTTCGGAGGTAAGGCCCTGGCTTGAGGCTAGCTCCCCCAGTTTCACTGTTAACGTCTCAAGCTCGCTCTTGCTAAAGCCCAAGGTGTCAAGACGCTCCACCATCGGGCCCAATATGGTGGATTTGGCCTGCAGCTGCTCTATCTCAGTCTTCACGACCTGACACCTCGTCTCAAGGTCGATGCTCTCTGTTTTAAGCGCCTCATGCCTGGCGGAGAGCTCGGCTACTGCCTCATCTAGAGCACCCTTTTCCTCCATGAGCCTCTGAACGTCCTTGGTGAGAGTAGCCTGTGTCGTCTCCAATTCTTCCTTTGCTGACCGAAGGTCTTCCATTTCTTGTTCCATGCTCTCGGACTCGGCATGCAGTTCAAACCACTTCGCCGCTATGGAATTGTACGACTCACCAGTCTCTTGACTGAGCCTGAACAGCTCCAGAGCAGCATCTGTAAATTCCTGAAGGTGTTCCTCAGAGGGTGACATCTCTCGGCACATGGCTTCCCATAGCCATAGTTTATCCGGTGTCACTCCCATCTCATTGAGCCTGAAGAAGAAGGCGTTACCAAGTAAGGCCTACGATACCCCTCCACCTCGTCTCTTCAGCTCGACGGAAAGTTCTCTCAGCACATCCACCAACTCATCGACATCGGTGAAGGCGGGGAAACGGCCAGCCCGTAAATCGTTCACCACGTTCACGACAGTTCCTTTAGCCACATCACTTTTGTTCGAGATATCGTCGTAGGAGTAACCTTCCAGAAACGACCTCAGGATTTGCAGCTTCTTCCTCTCCGTTAGTTCCTTCATTTCTCCCCCTTTCCTGCCCCTGTCACCGCATGGCTTCCTAGTATATTTGCTGGCTGGGAGATATCCTGCGGGAGGGACATAATTTGTTGGTCATTTGACTATTTGACCACCCTTTTGACCGCTCTTTTGACTGGCCTTCTGACCAATATCGTGACCATGTGACCGCTATTCTGACCGAGGCGCGCATCTGAACAGTAGCAAGCATTAGTAGACATAGGGCTTCTCGAAGCCAGGGTTCCTATCAAATGAGGGTAACCGCGAGGTGCTGAGAAAAGCCAGACGAGGCCACGCCTGTTCACAGTGTGACCTCCTCTAGAGCGAGTCTCAGTATGCAATTGTCTTTAGCGTTCCGGCAAGGTTAAATGCAACTGCATCTTTTGGCGCCACCTTACCCCCCAATCTTTACTTTAGTTTTGTATTTAGGTTAGTATAAAGATAAGGACTTTACTACGATTTTATGCTACCTTTCAGGCAATTTTGGGGAGGTAAAAATGGACGAACTACATAAGGCACAGCTCAAAGCAGAAGGTAAGTACACAGCCGAGCGATTCGCCGATGAGGTCGCCCTCATGTCGGCGGAAAACGTTCGCCGCTACTTGAGGCGAGGCCCAGAGCATTATCCTGATCGCTGGAAAGACTTAGGCGTTGTGGCATACAAGGTGAACAAGCGCGACTGGATGATAGAAATCGCTGCTAAGCCTGATGAACTTGTCGCTGGTTATGCGGTGAGGACGCTGCCACCTGCGACCGCTGATGCCCTTCAGAAGCTTGCAGAGTTAGTTAGCGTTCTTGAACAGCGATTACCTATCGCCGAAGTTGCCTTGACCTGCGAACAGCGGCTGCCAATTCAGGAGGTGGTGACACAGGTCGATCAATTCATCAAGAAAGCACCACCACCCGACAAGGTCCTAGCCGAGATTGCACGGACATTCATCCGAAGATAACATTCATATCTTGAGCCTGTCCGCGACTCCATACCTTAGATGTTGTGCTTTGACATCGCTATCAGCCAGGTTTGAATAATGTCTGGTCATCACTAGGCTCCTGTGTCCCAGCTTTTTCTGTAAGCTAAATACATCACCTCCATTTCTCAGGTACATAACGCTGCTGGTGTGGCGTAGTTTATGGGCATAGCAACGTTTAAGTCCTGCTTTCTTACCGTAGGCGCTGATGAGTTTTTCTATCCGCTTGGGTAATAATGGCTGCCCGTCCCGTCTCAGCCAGAAGTTATCGGTGCCAATCGGTTCAGGACGGCACTTCAATTGATATTTCATTAGTGCTTTAGCTACCCTGCGTCCAAAAGGAACAAACCGCTCTTTTTGGCCTTTGCCCATTACCCTGAAGATGTTCTGCTCGTAATCGATATCAGTGGTTCCTAAATATGCGAGTTCGCTAAGGCGTATTCCAGTATCGATTAATGTTAATAGAAAGCAATAATCCCGAAATCCCTCATTCGTTCCCTTATTCGGCTGGGAAAGAAGCTTCTCTATTTCTTTTTCAGAGAAGGTAGGGATCACGACCTCTGGGGTCTTTGGCATCGTTACCTTGGCGATGACATTGGTGCTGATAAATCCCTCGCGCTTTAGGAAGGCAAAGAAGGACCTGATACCCCGGCAATAGGTCTCAATGGACTGGGCGGACAGTTTGGCCGTCTGCGGTTTATTGTAGGGGTGATTGGAGAACTTCGGTTT
>SDBS01004586.1_pt1 | contig 13501 bp, 14 predicted proteins | sample 2277091 | NCBI WGS metagenome assembly SDBS01 (sample SAMN10404972, study PRJNA504765) | marine sediment metagenome | isolation source: marine sediment core GS10_PC15, 163 cmbsf | place: Arctic Ocean: Southern Knipovich Ridge | collected 2010
GGGCATAATCACTGTGGCAATCCTGGCGGAATTGGTCAGTATATACGCGCTCTCAGCAACGGTCTTCCGCACCATTGAAGGCGGTCTAACGATCAACCGGTTAACTATCATCGGATGGAACAGTATCAATATTTACCTACTGTTTTGGTTGATATATAAGCAATTCAAAGCTGGCCGGGAGAAATGGATTGATTCACTGCACTCGGTCTTCAGTCTCGCCAGCACCGCCTATTTGGTATGGGGGTTATTTCTGGTACTGGCGATTCCTTGGTTGTTTCGCTAAGGACAGGTAATACACCGTCATTCAGCAGTTGATCAACTAGCTAGAATGGGAGCTTGAACTCAGTTCTGTGTTCGAGAGCGTATTTTGTTCATTATTCATTTTATTGACGAGCCAGCTGCCATAGAACGTTCGATAAAGGCACCATCGCTGTAAAAAATGCCACTTGTACCAGCATAACGGTCATAGTCGGGTGTCCTCGTATTCTGTCGTATACCCGCCCGCCAAAAACGATCCCAATCATAGCGCCCATATAGCGCGCCCTGAAAATAATGCTGATCGCGCCTAAACCAGTGTGTACATGTTCGGTCAGGTAATGTAATGCTGGTCCGATCCAGGAGGCTGAGATGCCAAGTACCAGGAAGATAGCGAAGTAGGAAACCGTTGAAGCGGTGCGCCAATTTGAAGTTTTGAATTCCAATTTAATATTCCGCTCTGCCAGTTGTTTATCGCAAACAACAGATAATAAGCGTCTTTTTATCATTCATCGGTTGCCTGATAGCGGGCTTTTTTGCTAAAAATCAAGTCCCTGACATCTTGTTCTTAAACTCAGTTAGAAACAAGCTGAATCCCTCTGCCCCCTTATGAAGTGCCAAGCTCACGTTTTTTGTGAGCCGGATATGCAGTACCTCGAAGATGCGTTAGAATATATTACAGCTGCTTCATTAATAGATGGCCGGGTCCATGATGCTACACTTCACGAGATGAATATATAGGGATCTTATCCCGAATGTGAATGAGTGAATTTACACACTTAACTGTGCACTATCGATGAATATCTGTTCGTAAACGGAAAAGATGTCTCGACATATTAATGAAAGTCAGTTTGAATATACATGGAATTCCCTGAGAAATAACAACTATTCTGGATCTTTTGAATATTCAACCCCAACTAAACCTTTCAACGAAGTTGTAACTTCACACTTCAGGCTAGTCGATAATAGAAAAAGGTATGGCGTATATATCATACGTCAACAAAAATCAGGTGAAGTTCTATATATTGGTAAGGGGGGTACAATTAATCGCCACGGAGATTTTAAGCAACAAGATATCCCGAACAGATTGAAAGCAGAGAGAGGAAACATAAGATCAAAAGAGTGGTTCAGTAATCTTTGTAAAATGAAAGGAGCTATATTAATCGAATATATATTTATCCCCGAGAAACCGGAATCCCCCGCGTTTGTGGAAGCACGACTTCTCCAAACGTTTCTTAATGAATTTGGAATTCTGCCTGAAATGAATAAGGCGTTTTGACAGAAAGATGATTTTAGCAAAGAATAAAAATTATGGGTTAATAATCTTCTGAATTGTCTGAATTAGGTACTTGATGTGTACTATTTTGATCAGACATCGATTTAAATTGGAGCAATTTTAATAATAATTATGGAAGGAAGAATGCCGGACAGGCTTTATCCACCAAAGCATATCATAAGCGTGGTTAGCGGTATTCCAAGAACTGATTTCAGCGGGGGTGAGCAAACAAACCGCGTCTTTCGGCAATTAGGTTTTGAGGTAGGTTACAAGTGAGGAGTGATTAGTAAATAAGAAAGTGATCTTAGGTTTGTTGAGGTAAAAAATGAGTAAAGTTAACATTCATCAAATCCGAGATACGTTACTCGCGTTTTCAACCAATATGGATTCTCAAATCCTATTCCCGACATTAGAAACTGGAGCATCTCAATTGTTGATTGATGATCCGTATGCGTTTGCAATCGCTGTTTGTTTAGATCGGGGAGCGAAAGCGGATTTGATCTGGACTATACCTTACTATATCAAAAATGACCTTGGTCACCTTGATCCAGGTAATATTTATCAGATGTCTGTTTCTGATCTTGAATCTTTGTTTCAAAGATTACCCAAAAAACCCAGGTTTGTAAATGCTGCCCCAAGGACTCTTCAAGAATTGACCATTATCGTTGTGGAGGAATTTGACGCGGATGCCGCGCAGATCTGGGAAGGAAAAACAGCTGGGCAGGTGAATCGGACTTTTCAGAGCATTTATGGTGTCGGTGAGGGGATTGCTAATATGTCAGTTTTATTGATTGAAGCAGCATACCCGATTCGGTTTAACGACCTTGAAAGAACAGGAATGGATATAAAGCCTGACGTGCATACTATGCGTGTTCTATATAGGTTGGGTGTATGTGAAGTTGAATCGGAGAGAGATGCAATCGAAGCAGCTCGGAGCATGAACCCATCCTATCCTGGTGAAATTGATGGGGCGCTTTAGGAGATTGGAAGGGAATGGTGCCATGCATCCAACCCTAATTGTGGTCCATGTCTAATGAACAGCGTTTGCATTAAAAGGTTTTAGAGATCCAACGATGCGGAATAAAATGGCTAAAAAAATCGTTCTTGTCGCCTGTGTTAGTAAGAAAAACAAAAGACCAATGGTGGCACGGGATTTATATATCTCGGATTGGTTCAAGAAAGCGTCCGCTTATGCGGAAACAATCTCGGATAAATGGTATGTCTTGTCGGCAAAGTACGGCTTAGTGGATCCAAATTCCGTCATTACGCCCTATGATGAAACCCTAAATAACATGCCTATCTCTATGCGCCGAACTTGGTCATTAAAAGTGATGCAAGATCTGCGACCTCTGGTGAATAAGGGCGATCATATTATGATATTAGCTGGGATGAAATATCGGGAGTTCCTGGTCGAACCGCTGCGTTCTGCTGGCTGCTAACTTGAGATCCCCATGGAGGGATTGCGTATCGGTGAGCAGCTCAGCTGGCTATCAAAACAGGTGTTGTGATACTATGACAACCAGTCCCAAGTATAGATTAAACTACTTGGAACGGTTTTTGAGCAGATTTACGGATAATGTGTATAAACTCTTATCTAGGATTCTTAAGAGATAATATCCTAAATCCAGAATTATCCGAATTTCTGGTGCAGATAAGACCCCCTTACCGGTTTTTATCCAAATCAAGTTCGATATTTAAATGTATAATGTATCAAAAAGGAGAATACGCATAAAGAATATTGCTTATCAACATTAGCCGCAGTCAGTGTAGTTGGAGGTAGCGGTGAATCCAGTTGACATAATTACTCAGGTGCGCTCAGGTGTTGCTCAGATTTCATTGGAGCGCGATCGAGAACGCATTGGAGCTGGCAGTGGCTTCGTGGTTGAAGGAGGTCTTGTAACCAACAGCCACAATATCCGTTCTCGCAATATTGACGCTATCGCAGTAAGGTTTTCAGGTACTGATCCTGAAGATCCTGTAAGTTACATTCGGTTGCTTCTTGGAGACACCGTGATTGTGGAATCGCCAGAGACCGAAATGGATTACGTATATCTCAGACTGCTAGAATCAGATTTAAGTGGACGGCATATATTCGAATTCACGGATTCCCCTGACCCGTTATCGGTAGGAGAACAAATAGTGTTCCTTGGCTTTCCATTTGGAATGCCCCAGCTAACATCCCACGTAGGACACATTTCTAGCATCCACGAAAGGAATGGCGTGGAGATAATCCAGATTGATGGAAGCGTTAATAGCGGCAACTCTGGCGGTCCACTCCTCGACTTAAAAACTGGAAAAGTCGCGGGCATTGTTACCCGAGCAGTCACGGGGTTAATTGAAGAGCAATTCAATCGTTTGATAGAGGCTCTACGGCAGAATCAAGTTGCCTGTCAAGGAGCTCGGAATCTTATGAGCATAGGCAACATTGATCCAGTCCAAGCCCTTGGGGCTTCCCAAACCGCAATGGAACAAATAGCTCGGGATCTTCATCGTTCTGCTAACGTCGGAATTGGATATGCTTATTCAGCCAAGTATGTACGGGATCACATTGCCCGTACGCTGGCGTAGCAAAAGGCTGCCCCTAACCAATTGTTGTAGTCAACCGTTAGCCATCGCACAGCCTTTCGGTCTGTTGAAAAAGCAACTTAAAAGCAACGGCATCTAGAATGGAATATTTGATATTTTTCAGATTTTGGGCACAATTTCTTGAGAAGGGTTTGCTTCGAATAAATGATTTTTTTTTATAGAGGAACAATTTCTCCGTATATAATTTCTTGTCAGTATTATTTAAGTAATAAGAGAATAAAAACAATTAGCTAAATCCTATATCAATGAATGTTGTTTGGCAACTTTTCGGGGAACACTAGTGGTCAAGAACGTACATGATAGGCTGCGAAAAGATGCAACATTGTATTTTCATTGCGGATTACATCTTATGATGTCGATTGAGTGTTATATGGTGGTTTCACGCCACATGAATCCTTAATACGTTATACAGAAAATTTAGTATATATATAAGGAGATATTAATGGCTGAATTGGTAAATTGCAAAACATGTGGTAAGCAAGTTTCTAAGACTGCTCCAACATGTCCCAATTGTGGAGAAAATGCACCGGGACTACACATTAAATGTCCTAAGTGTTACTCTATGAATATATCTTCTGGCCAAAAAGGATTTGGACTTGGTAAAGCTGCAGTTGGTGCAATTTTGCTTGGTCCCATAGGCCTTTTTGGCGGCATGCTTGGCAGAAAAGACATTGAATTAGTTTGTCAAAGCTGTGGACATACGTGGAAACCGGATCCAAAAGATTTTTCATAAAATAACAGTGTCAGACAATGGGCAAAAGATAAATAAATATACCGAAAGAAAATTTTTTCGCTCATCCTATGATGGAACGATTAATTGGAGGTTGCGTTTATCCAATTGCATAGTGCTATTCATTGGTTCCCACAGTATTAGGGGTATTAATACTGTGGAATCTTTTCTTGACTATTCAGGGGAATTAATGCCAAATAGAGGCTCGGATTTGGAGTTTCTACCGAACCACTCGCCAGACTATGTAAAAAGTCCGTAATTTGGAATTAATAACATTTCTCTCCCCACAAGAGCCGTTTATTCGGTTGGTAATTAGGACAGCGCTTCAGATTATTGCTGATTTTTTGGGTCTTCGTCCTACTTTCGAAAACTGCATGAATTTTTACACAGTCTCTCGCTGGTGTGCCCTAAAAGTCGCCATCAATTTAGGATGTAAGTCTAATCGTGATTTATGCAAGTAAGCTAAGTAAAAATAATCTGGATGCACAAGGGATTGTTACAAATGGATGCATACAATTATATACTTACAAAACAAGTGCTATGGGCATTGAATCAAGGGATTGTACTCATCGGGAGCAAGGGCAAGAGGGGACGCCCTGCATACACACAAGAACTTAATCAAAATCTCTTTGAACCACTTGAACCACAAGTGCGTGAATGTTTTAAGAAAGGTGATGGCAGTGAACTAATTGGAACTCCAAACAATCCCGCAAAAATGCAAGCAGTTCATTCATCATCCGCTTTGGCTGTCAACATTTTCCAGTATTGGGAGAAGAATAAGCAAGTACCAACAATTGCTGCGGCGTGTCGGATTTGTCGAAAAGGAAGTGATGTATCAAAACGAATAATCTTTGAAGAAAAATTCCCTATTGACAAGAATATATTTAGATTCCCACCCAATATAGATGTATTAATTCATAATTCAGATTTAGCTAAATATAAGCGGTTTGCTATTGAATGCAAATTCTCAGAAGCATATGCTTCAAGAGGAGATCATGGCTTAAAAACACCTTATATAAATCTTAACGAAATATGGAATGATATACCCAATTTGTATAACCTAGCTAAGACGATATGCCCCGAGGACAACCAATTTCACCATCTTCACCCAGCACAGTTGATAAAACACATCCTTGGTTTGAAAACAGCATTTGGGAAAACAGGGTTCAGGCTACTATATCTTTGGTATGATGTTTTAGGAGAAGCAAGTGCAATACATAGATATGAAATTGACATTTTTTCAAATGTTGTGAAATCCGATGATATTAAATTTCATTCAATGAGTGTTCAAGAATTAATCATACGATTGTCTAAAAACTACAGATCTGATCATAAGGAATACATCAAATATATCAGTAACCGATATTTATGAGGATAATTCTCAATGCCGCTGTTTATGCATACAAGAAAATTCTTGCATCCCCATTTCCAAATAATCGTATATTCAACTCGAAAGTGCAATAAAGATATTCGATGAAAAAGGCAAGCTGAGGTATTCTTGGAACGATCTGGTAAACTTAATAGTTGGATCCGATTTAAGTATTAAGTAGACTGGGATGTTTTTGGTTTCTTAAAACGCTCGGAGTTCAATGGAATAAAGAAAGGGATTAGAACGGGAGACAATTGAAGACTAAAAAGAGCAATAGTTAAGGGCTGGAGTTACCGCGGTATGCATATGGGTACATCCAAAACTGCATCGAGAAAGAAATTAGGTGATTGAATATTAATTTCCGGAGGCAATATGGACGAAATTGAGTTTGGGGAAAATAAGGTTTTGTATGGTGTTACAGTCAATCCCGATGGTCGTATTAGGGTCAATGTATACCATAATAATAAGGACTGGCGCCATCGAATCCGTACTAATAAAGCTAATCCACAATTTTTCCTTAGATTGTTAGATTTATCTGGCACAAATCCCCGCGCAAAGTATTGGTTGGCCAAAATAGTAAAGACATATACCGGACGTTTTACTAGCGGCCGAGTCGACTTTTTTCTAAAGTAAAAAAGTTGTTTCATTACTAAATCAATGAAGTCGCGGAATGATGCGTAAAACGGATCCATCTTCGCCGGTGGGTAAGTGGTACGATTAGCTAAGTTTGGTTTCAATGAAAGCAATATCAGATCAATAACGTCAATCAGCTTCGGCTTCATTAAGGCGCCATAAGGGAACTGCCACCATATATGTTAGAGGATTTGTTTAAAGAAAATCTCGATTTAGTCATTTGTGGTACAGCAGCGGGAAATCGATCTGCACAATTAAAACAATACTATGCTGGACATGGAAACAAATTTTGGCAAATTTTAGCTCAGGTCGGACTTACTCCATATAAGTTGTTACCATCCCAATATCGACTCCTTCTGTCATATGGGATTGGTCTTACTGATATAGTAAAGGGTCAATCGGGGAGTGATGCCGCTATTTACTTCCATGACTCTGGTCGATATGTGTTGCGGGAGAAAATTCTTAGATTCAAACCGAGATATTTCTGTTTCAACGGCAAACGAGCAGCAAAGGAATTTTACAACCAGAAAAGGATCACATTTGGACCTCAATCAGAGTCAATTGGAGGCACAAAATTTTTTGTTGCACCATCAACAAGTGGTGCCGCAAACGCGACGTGGGATCCCAATTTGTGGCATAAGTTATCGATCCTGGTCAAAACTGCTGTCTAACAAAGCGTTGGTATTCCTTGAAAATCATCTTCTAACAAAAAATACTAAAGCAAATATAATTGAATCGGGAAGATACATACAAAACATCTATTGATTCAATTTTTATTTGGAAACTAGAACTAATTCACCTGGTTCAGCTTTGCAAACTCCAGCCCATATCAATATACAAGCGATTGGTGTTATTCTGCGAAATATTGAATCACCCTCACTTTTGCCGTAGACAACATGGGCGATGTGACCCTCAATTGAATCCATCGCTAAGCCTGATTCGCCAAGCCTGAAATTCATTGCATTTCCACGTTTTGCTCTGCCACCATAACGAATGAGTACACAAATTGCTTCTTGAAATGCAATCCAAGGAAGAAATGGTAAATTTCCAAGATTGTCTACTCTTATTCCATTATTTATCAATTCGGCTGTAATAAAACCAGTTCCCCTAATGTATGGCACTTGTGCTGGATTCCCAGCTACTGAAAACTTACTCCTTATTGCGTCAACAACCTCAAGAGTATTCATGCTCCCTCCTTAGCGATAATAGTGTCCACTTGATAATAACTTAAAATATCCCTATTCATATTCTGGAGTATCCGTGTTTATTATAGTATACCTGGAATGATGATGCTGGCGTCACGATTACATGAGCACAAATACCACGCTCCTGCTCACGTTGTGGTCGGACGGTATCCTCTGGGATTCAGGAGAAATAGTAATTCAGTATTAAAGATCCCCATGTTCACTTTTACAGTTTCTCACTCATTAATATAACAACTTTACCAACGCGGTGGAGGATAAACTGTACCGAGCTCCTCTGGTGCCCAGGTGGTGCTCGCGGTTCACCGACATCAGGGATCAGCTATTTAGTTGTTTTCGCACCCCCCATGTTCACTTCTGATATTGTCTTACATCTAATATAACCACGTATCAAATGGACGGGTATGGTTTTGGGTTCATTTCTACTGATATAATCAATTATCGTGATTTTTAATGGAGATATTACAGTTAGAATTTTGCTTATCAACACCGTTGAGATGGCGTAGATAAAACTGTTGAATTGAAGAAGTGGTTGTTATTGGGTAAGTTATCAAAAAAGAGCAAAATTCGGAACCATCTTCACACAATGGTTTTAATGGGAGGTTAAATGCTTGAATTGCCACTCGGTCTTCGAACAGCAATGGAATCAGGCAAATGTGTTCTTTTCCTAGGTGCGGGATTGGGAGAACATGTAAGGGATACAGAAGGAAGACCTGCACCTGATAGTGCGACCCTTGCTAGAGAACTCGCAGAAGAATTTTCAATAGAAATTTCATCTGAACCAAATCTTTCCCAAGTTGCTAGTGTTGTTGAGCTCAGAAAAAGTAGACTTGATTTAAAAGCATTTCTTCAGAAGAGACTTGCAGATCTAGATCCTGATGTGTCATTGCAGTGGTTATTTACCATCAGGTGGTCTGCAATATTTACAACCAACTATGATCAGGTAATTGAACGAGCCTACGAACTTATTTCTGATCCACCTCAAAATCCAATACCAATCAGCTTAGCCTCTCAATTTGTCCAACATGACCCGAGATTTGAAGTTCCTATTTATCATCTACATGGGAGGTTATTGGGTGCGGGAAGTCAGCACATCCTTATTACTGAAGATGACTATGCCAGATTTCGAGAAAAAAGGAGGATGATCTTTGAAGTATTGAAATCAGAATTCGCTTCCGCACCTGTCCTATACATAGGTTACTCTAATAAAGATCCGAATTGGAATACATTAATTAATGAACTTACCGCCGAATTCTACCCAAAAGAGATTCCCCAGTCTTATAGAATTTCCCCTCACTTTGATGATCTAGAAGAAGAAATTCTTCTTTCGAAGAATGTAACAACGGTTGTTGGAACTTATCAGGAGTTTTTTGAAGTGGCGTCCACCGTAATATCTGGAGCAACACAGGACTCTGGGCGGTACCTCAAGATGAGAAATGATATACCTTCTGATCTTTTACCCCATTTCGATGAGAACCCTGCTCCAACTGCTAGGCTTGTTTCATCATGGGACTTTGTCACTCAGGCCGATTTTCATGAAAAACCAAACATTCATTCATTCCTTCATGGGGATCGACCAAATTGGTCACTAGTCGGTGCTCGGAAAATATTTGAAAGGGATCTAGAGTACGAGATTTATGATAATCTACTTGATTTTGCTACAAGCCCTTCAAACAAACCAAGGATAGCAATAATTGTCGGGTCGGCTGGCTATGGTACAACGACACTTCTAATGACCCTTGCTGCCAGACTTGTCAAAGATAAAGCTGGTCCAGTTTTCATGTTGCGACCTGGCAACCGGTTAGTGGAAGGTGACATCGATTTTGCTATATCCCTCTTTCCAGATCGTTCATTCTTTCTTATTGATAACGCAGCTGATCATGCAGATTCAATACACACAATTCTAAGTCGTTTGAAGGGGTTAAAGCAACCAGCTTTTATCCTTTTGGGTGAGCGGCTCAATGAATGGCGCCAAGGTCATGGAAGATTAAATGTCAATGAATATATGATCGACTCTTTGAGTGATCCTGAGATTAATAGGCTAATTGATCTACTCGAAGAAAATTCAGAACTAGGGGTGCTCTCGAATCTGAGTCGCGAAATGCAATTTTCCGCTATAAGGGAAAAACACAGAAAAGAACTTCTAGTAACCCTCAGGGAGGCAACAGAAGGTAAGAGCTTCGATGCAATACTCGAAAGCGAGTATCGAGGTATTAGTTCGTCCGCATCACGCGATTTGTATCTAGCCGTGTGTTGCTTTCACCAACATGGCGTTTACGTAAGGGACAAACTATTAGCAAAAATCATGGATACATCCCTAATAAATATGTATGATCTTACATCTGATTCGACTGAAGGAGTAATTCTATACGATATTATCAATAGATCTCGTGATGCATATGGAGCGAGGACGAGACATCGGATTATCGCTAAAGTGGTTTGGGAACGTTGTGCTTCTCTAGAAGAGCGGGATTTTCTTTTGAGTAGATCGTTGTCTGCGCTTAATTTGAATTATAGTCTTGATAAATCTGCTTTTGACGAGTTCGTCCGATCTGACCACACTATTGACCAGATTAGAACACTTGATGGGAAAACTAGGTTTTTCGAAACCGCTGCAAAGAAGGATCCAGATAGTCCTTATGTTAAACAACATTATGCCAGAATGCTCTTGAGGGAAAAAAGATATGATCTCGCGTTAGCACAAATTGAACAGGCTATCAAACTATCCCGTAGAACTAGGGTTCTTTATCACACTCGGGGAATGATACAAATGTCACTTGCCTTCTCGGCCGAGAGCCCAGAAATCGCTAGAAGGCAACTTATTCATAGCGAAACAAGCTTTCGATATGCCCTAAACTTATATGACCGTGACGAGTACAGCTACCAAGGATTAATTCAACTTTATAGAGGATGGGCAGAAATAGCTCCCAGCGCGGAAGAATCTGCCGTCTACATAACCAAGGCTGAGGAAGTTGTGAATGAAGGGCTAAAACGAGTAAAGGTACGATCAGGTCTGTGGATTGAATCTTCTAAGATACAAGCATATTTGGGTAATCAACCATCACGTCTTGAGGTATTGGAACAAGCTGTTCGAGATTCGCCCGGTAGTATTATCGCGAGATATTTGCTAGGAAGAGCATATAGGATTTCTGGAAGATTTAACGAATCCTTATCAATTCTTAAGCCTGTTATTCAGAATCATCATGAAGAATTTCGTTGTTTTGTTGAATATGCGCTTGCATTATCGATTATCCAGGAATCTTATAAAGAAGCTATAGCTATCCTCCAACAAAGTACTTTATATGGGCTTTCCGATCCACGATTTATCGCCACTCTTGGGGGGATGCTCATAATGATGGGTCAGGTATCAGAAGGTGAGAAGGTATTTGGAGAAGCTTTTAGGCAAAACTTCGAAGGGGATGAAATGAATAAAATTCAATTCCGACCATGGAAACATTCAAATTACCCTGATACTATGCGATTAGAAGGCAGAGTGATTGTGCGAAAGGCTGGGTATGCGCTCGTTGAATCAGATGGATTCCCTCCCTTCATCACACCTGGCTCTAGATTTGGCAGACTGTCGATGGATCTTAAGCAGAAAATTTCCTTTGAACCTGCATTTTGCGCAAGAGGAAGTCTTGCTCTTAATCCCGAAATTGCATAATAAAGAATGCCTGTAAGTAAGAAAATCGTTAAACCTCTTTCCCAGAATCAAGACTTTTTATGAACCCGTAAGATAATTACACCATTAATCAATTCGCTGGTGTGTCCTGAAAGCTATCGTCTGCTAATCGGTGAAAGTGCGGACGCGGTAACTGTCAGGCAGCGATGTATATTGATAACGGCAATCGAACATGGAATAAGAACACATTTAGTTCTTTTGTTAAGCGGAAAGAGGAAATTGAAGGGAATTAGGCGCTACTCTGGACTGTTCAATTGCATGAAGAGAAACGCGCTTCGCGAATCCGATATGTGATCTATGATTCAGGCCTTAGGGATCAACACTATTGATCAAAGCTTAAAAATTTAATGATCGACGCGATGATTAGGTTACAGAAAGCTTTCCAACCTTTTATCGCTCAGATGGACTAGCAATAGAAATCGGTATTTGTAAAAACACTTTTCATTTATAATATACTATTCAGATTGTTAATTTACTATCGCATATTCAAGTGGTTTCTCTGAGGAGGCTAAGGAAATGTCCAAAAATCCGTATAACCTAGATAAAGAACAGAGGGATGAGTTCTTCCATGAAGTATCTCAGCTTGTGAGAGAGAAACTGCCTGATGAGATGAAGGACTTCGCCGATAGAACGAGACCCGGAAATAATTACATTAGGTTGAGATATCCCGGTCGATTGCCCCATGTGATGTATGAACTCCAGTTCGCGACAGAGCGATCAACACAACATAAACCTTATTTCGGGAGTGGGGATAAGATTGTATTGGCTTTATATTATGACAAACCAGATTTGCTAGACGCTTGGCTTCAAGCGATGAAACCATACAAACCACAAATCGAGGATCAACTCGGTGAAGAAGTGGTTTTGGAATTTTGGGGTGAGAATGATGATTGGGTAATTCTTGGGAAGAAGTTGGACTTTCAAGAATTGGGTGTAGAACCAGAAGGGTATGCGAATGAAATAGTGAGGTTCATTCAAGCGACTTTTCAAGAGGTGGGGATTGTGAATGAAAAGGCCAAAGGGAATCCTTAGAAGAGCTATTCCTTGAGATCCGAGGGTTTGCCACCGGTTGTGTCAGAAAATGCGAGGGCTCTGATTTTAGGGACCATACCAGGGAAGCAATCGCTGGCGATGCAGAAGTATTACGTCCATCCAGAGAATGCCTTCTGGGAAGTGATGGAAATGATCATGGGGGTGAAAAGAGGTATGAGCTACCAAGAAAGGAAAAATCGGCTCAAGGATGCTGGGGTCGCACTCTGGGACGTTTTTAAGGAATGCGAGCGCGAGGGTAGTACTGACACTGGCATTTACAAGGGGACTGAAGAGACGAATGATTATGAGACTTTCTTGAATAAATACACAGGCATCTGAAGGATTTATTTCAACGGGAAGGAACCTGAAAAAGCTTTTCGAAGGAGTGTTTGATCAAAACTACCTCAAAGTGTAAAGTCAAGGTTGACTTTAGCGACATTGCCATCAACCAGTCCAACCAACACTCACCTGACGAAAACTGAAAAAGTGGAAGAGTGGCGTCGCAGCTTAGAGGATCTCATTCACGAATGAGGTGAATAAAATGGCTACGGGTCGTCGCACACAATTAATTGGTCAATTTGGGGAATATATGGTCGCTGCTGAGCTCTGCCGGCGCGGGCTGATCACGACAACCTTCACAGCGAACGTTCCACATTACGATATCATTGCATCCGATGAAAAAGGCAAGCATCTCAATATCCAGGTAAAAGCGATAAAGGGCTCATCCTGGCAATTT
>SDBS01004587.1_pt1 | contig 13497 bp, 9 predicted proteins | sample 2277091 | NCBI WGS metagenome assembly SDBS01 (sample SAMN10404972, study PRJNA504765) | marine sediment metagenome | isolation source: marine sediment core GS10_PC15, 163 cmbsf | place: Arctic Ocean: Southern Knipovich Ridge | collected 2010
GTTTACAGGAGCCGCGAATTTCTGTAACTCTTTACACATCTAAGACTTATCTATTGTCGGCCACGCAGACCTCGACACAAAGATCTGATAGGTCGTAGGTTCGAAACCCTCCCCCGCTATGAACCTACGACCACGGTTAAATCGGACCTGAAGCCGGATCCGGTTCAAGCACAAGGTCACGGCCGCGGCTGAGTTCGATGCGGTTTGCCGGATGGTGGCCGAAGTCTGTCTTCAAGACCCGTCATCACTCCTTAATGAATGTCGGAGTTGTCGACAGTTGGCCTGCTTGAGAGGTCTTCCGGCCGGGACGGTCATAGATGGTGAAATAGTTGTGCTAAGGCATCAGCATCGACAATCGCATCGCCGAAGACAACAATATTCCCATCTGCATCACGTCACACGCATAGACGGCTTCAGCGTATTGAGTTTTGAATTGGGCAGAATACAATTGACAATCGATTATTGTTTGACAGAGAGTGGGTTTTTAGTATTGTGGTAGCTGTTAGTATTTAGCTGAAAGAAATTGCGGGTGGTGAAAAAATCTGCTTTGGTTTTGGGGAGTGTGTGGTTTGAAAGTGGTAGTTAATAGAGTGCCGGGAACGTCTTGAAAAGAAGAGGCGTTACCGAGTTTTTCGCGAAGGGTATATCAGATGGAAATTAAATTCCAGCCAACAAACATAGAGTTTAAATTTGAGCTGTCCGTTCTAATGTATTTTTTTGTCGGTTTCATCATTTACGAATTACCAGGCTTGTTCGAACCTTGTATAAGTTCCGGCAGGTTCGTGTCATTCGAACGAGTCTTGGGATTGACTATTTTGCCAGGATTCTTCGTTGGCACTAATTTACTATTTTATTTTATTTTCAAACGGCACATAGTTTTAAGAGGAATCCTTATAATCCTGTCTGGAGTCCTCATGGCAATCGTTAAATTTAGCCAGTCGCCTCGCATTATTGACCCTGTATATTTTTTCCTATTATCAGCTACGTGTGCGATCGTAATAGGGTTGTATAAAGGGTCTTATTTTGACGAGCAGTTCAATAAAATTACCAATTTTAATCAAGCTACAGAGAAGTTGGTAGATTATATTAGGGACAGCTATAAGTATCTACTCAGTAGACTTTTTCAAGGATGGTTGGCCTTAGGGGCTTCCTTAGGTATATCAATGTCAATTCTGTTTAGATATGGTTACGACAATTCGGAGCTCAAATTCTTGGCGTTGAAAATGTTGATTGGGTTCATTTGTATTTCTGTCGCCGTAGGATATTGGGTTGCCATACCACTGCTAAACGGAATTTGCACCATTCAAGAGAAACTAGAATCTTTTAAAATCGAAAAGGGGATTGACCAGTAGATTTAGAGCGACGATTAGGCGGGAAAATCTGATTTTTGAATGTTTTTAAGTAGTGTAATTAGTGTGTAAAACGGATTGGTAAGCTGGATGGTTGTTCCCAAGTGTGTCAGGAATGAACAATGCAATTAGGGGAAATTAAAAAAAGGCTTCAGGGGCATTTTACGGATGGACTGGTTACTATAGTCGGCTCGGGTTTGTCCATGGCTTCTGGCTTGCCGGGGATGGAGGAATTGGCGGAGCATCTAATCGAAGTAATGGGAAAGAGGTGTAAAGGAGAGGCGCAAACGCAATGGGAGCCGATAGAAACTGAACTTAGGAAAGGGATAGCGATCGAGGAAGCTCTTAAAAATATTGAGGTAGATAACCCGGTTCTTGAGCGGCGGAATCTCAATTGGTGCGCCTCTTGGAAAAAGCAAGGAGAATTCATCTGGGCCAAGCTGCAGAGAATGATTGTTCCGATCGGACCAAAGGATCAGACGAGGACAAAACATGCTGCTAAGCGTAGTCACACAACGTACTGAAGCTAATGGCATGAAAGGCGGTGAGCAGGTTCGGAGCGTGTAACAATGCCCCGCATGTTCTGTTGACGGTCTGGTTAGTGCACCCTCAGCTTCGTAGGTCTGGAATCTGTCTACGTTCTCTACAGGAACGACGCTGCCCAAATGGTCCCTCAAATGAACACCAGCAGAAAGGCAGAAACATTCAGCCTTCACACCAATTCTGAACCTTTAGCGGCTTACTTTATAATTTAATTATTGTGGGCATGAAAGTCGACCAAAATAGCCAAAATTCCGCCACAATCGCTGGGACAGTTATTGGTTTTGATACATATTGACTTTGCCTATCACGAATACATATAATGTACAGTGTTTTGTATAGTCAAGAAAGGCCAGGTCTCTCGATACTTTAGAGGAATTTAATATGTGGCGGAGAATTCTCCATTTCTTCTATAAGCCAACAAAGGACGACAATCTACTGACAGAGTTCGAAGACACTTTGATGTTAGTAGTCGATTCTGAACAGTTAACCAATAATTTACTTAGCAAGCTAAAGGAGCTGGCAAGTGTGGAAAAAGCCTTTGTATACCTTGTAGATCAGAGTGGGCCGTCTCGAACTTTCTTTCCGGTGGAGAAAGTCTCTGAGAACGCACCTCAATTGCCGGCTCTGGCCATTAACAGCAAGATAGCACAATGGTTTCGAGCAAATCGTCAAATCTTATTTTTTAAGACAGACCAAGAGGTAACAAGATATTTGAGTTCAGAACTTCAGCCTTTCCTGGATTTGTCTGTAAACTTAGCTTTCCCTCTTATCTCGATGGATAGATTAATTGGTATAGTGTTTCTGCATTTAAGTCAGGAGCCACTGAATAAGATTCAGATTGCAAATTTGCAAGTACTCGGCAAACAGGCCGGTTTAGCGTTCGAGAATGCCCTTCTTTTCAAAGAGCGTTTGCGCCAAAATGAACGAATGTTCCGCGCTGAGCAATTAGCAACAATGGGCCAATTTGCTGCAGGTATTGCGCACGAGCTTCGAAATCCCCTTACGGCGATTCGCAGTACGGTACAGTACCTCTCGGGTGATTTTGCTGATGACACAGATAAGAAGAAACTCGCTAATGATATATTGGGTGAGGTCGATAGGCTCAATAATATTGTAGGTAATTTACTTTCACTTGCACAGCCGGCCGAGAGTAACCCAGAAGAGATAGATGTTCGGCAAGAAATTAAACACTGCCTGAATTTTATTGAGGCCAAAGCCAAGAGTCAAAATGTCAAGATACAAACGGACTTCGGGAATAACCTCCCAAAGCTTACCTTCGATCAATCCGAGTTACGTCAATTGCTTTTGAATGTCGTGATGAATTCGCTGCAAGCTATGTCCGATGGTGGAACACTCTCAATAAAGGCTCATCGGTTGACAGAAGGAGGCCATGACTACACATCGGGTATTAACAGGATATTAATACAGGTTGAAGATGAGGGAGTCGGAATACCCTCCAATGTACGTGAAAAGATTTTTGAGCCTTTTTTCACAACAAAAGCCGGCGGGACAGGTCTCGGACTGGCTATTTGCAACAGTATCGTTAGACGATATAACGGAGAAATCTGGGTGGAGAAAGCTAAAAGCGGCGGTACTGAAGTCAAGATAGCATTGCCTGTCAATTAAACGCAATCGTCCGGAGTCAAATAGCATGAAGAAGCCAAAAGTGCTTATTGTTGATGATGAAGCCAACATACGTTCCATCTTGTCTGCGCTGCTGACGAAGAACGGTTACCAGGTGGAGGCCGCCGATTCCGGCGAATCAGGGCTTGATGTATATGCTCAATTTATGCCGGCTGTTCTTCTACTGGATCTTAAGATGCCCGGAATTGACGGCATAAAGGTAATGGAAATACTTGATAAGCAGCTCAAAGCTGACTGCAAAGTCATAATAATGACCGCGCATGGAGAGGTGCGTTCTGCTGTTGAAGCGATGAAGAAGGGAGCCTTCGACTATCTCCAGAAGCCTTTTGACAACGATGAGCTTCTGGCCATAATTTCGCGTGCGGTAGAAATGGTAACGCTTAAACACAGAGTCAGGCAATTAGAAGACCAGCTCGAAGAAACTTACCGGAGTGAAAATATCGTTGGCGTTTCGGATAAGATGAAATCAACGTTTACCTTGATGAGTAAATTTGCAGCCACTGACGGTACAGTATTAGTCTGTGGCGAGAGTGGTACAGGGAAAGAATTAATAGTACGGGCAATTCATCAGGCAAGTAAACGCAAGTCAGGACCGTTTGTCGTAGTAAATTGTGGCGCAATACCATTAAATCTGATTGAGAGCGAGTTCTTTGGACACGAAGCGGGCTCTTTTACTGATGCTAAACATCTCAGGAAAGGGAAGTTCGAGGATGCGGATGGTGGAACGTTGTTCCTCGACGAAATTGGAGAGTTAACTCTCGAAGCCCAGGTTAAGCTGCTAAGAATCATCGAGGAAGGAACTTTTTCACGTGTGGGCGGTAACAAATCCATTGCGATTGACGTCCGAGTAATGGCAGCGACAAATCAGGATTTGTCAACGATGGTTCAGGAAAAGAAGTTCAGAGCAGACTTATACTGGCGTCTAAATGTTTTGAGTCTGAGTGTCTGTCCACTACGTGAACGCAAAGAAGATATACCGCTGCTGGTTGAACACTTTCTTGAAAGGTATGCCACACCGTTGGGGATCGAACAGCCCGTTGTTTCTGATGAAGCATTGGATTTATTAATGGCCTACGATTGGCCTGGTAACGTAAGAGAACTGCTGAATTGTATTTACAGCGCAATTACAGTTGCGAGCAGTTCGACAATTGAACCGGATGATCTGCCAAAACGAATTAACCTCGATTTAAAGCAACTGGATGTGTCCGGTGCTGCAATGGATACATCACTCGCTGAAATAGCGGCCCAGGCCACAACTAAAGCCGAACAGGAGGCAATCAATAAGGTCCTTTTAGAAACTGGCGGCAATCGCGAAAAGGCCGCCGAGATGCTTGGTATAGGTCGAAAAACACTTTACCGCAAGTTAAGACAATACGGAATAGAATAATTCGCTTGTTTGATATCAGTGGGTCACACATGACACACAGTGGGTCACGCATGACACATAATAAATCCTTGTTGCGGTTTGTCATCCATTTCCATTTTTTCATCTATTTTCTTTTATAATAATGACTTACAGAAGTTTTTCGTAGTAAAGCTCTTTTGGCACGCTTTTTGCAATTCTATATGATTGGCGAAGCAGATCAGACGCCAAAAAGTTAATTCTTTGAAATATGATAACATACGATAAAAAAGGAACTCCATATGATCTGGAAGATTGCCAAGAAAGAATTTCTGCTGAACCTGATGACGTTCAAGTTCGCGGTGGGGACAATAGTTTGTGTTGTCCTGACGGCTGTCTTTATGCCAATTCTGGCAAAGGACTACGAGGAGAGACTCAAAACTTATAATGGTAACGTTACCCGTACCGAAGCCGAACTGAGGAACGTCAAGGTTTACAGGAATATTATGCCCACCATTTATCGCCCCCCCTCAATGCTGTCAGCCTTTAGCGAAGGACTGGAGAAGCGAGTCGGTAACTCAGCTACAATAGAACTGGATAAGGTTCCTGAGATAAGTGCAGTGGCGGCTAAAAGTAATCCCTACCTGTCAATCTTTTCAATCTTTGACGCCTCCCTGATTTTCAAGATTGTCATAAGCTTGTTGGCTCTGCTCGTGGCGTACGATGCCGTATCGGGTGAGAGGGAGCGAGGCACACTCAAGCTGATGCTCTCGGGTGCGGCCGCACGCCATCATGTGTTACTAGGCAAGCTTCTGGCAGGGCTGATGGTCCTCGTTGTTCCCATTACAATCGCCTTTATCCTGGGATTGGTAATTCTTCTTTCTTTTCCAATGGTGGATTTGGCCGGTTCGGATTGGATTCGCATCGGCCTAATGTATCTTGTCTCAATGATTTTCATTTCAGCGATGTATAACATCGGCCTTTTGTTCTCTTGTCTGGCAAGAAGATCCGCTATTTCTCTGGTGTTAGGATTATTTGTCTGGATAGTTTTTGTCGTAGTGATTCCCAACGGAAGCGTCTATTTAGCCGCACAAATTCTGCCGCCTGAAACTGCCGAGAAAATAGAAGGACAGGTCGCATCGATCAGAGAAGTAATGTCGAGTGAAATAAGCCGGGGGAAGCCACGAATAACCGGCGATTGGTCTGAATCTGATGCTGACGATGCTTTTGGGAACTATTATGTCAAGCGATGTAGTAAAGCTTTCATGGAAGACAACCAAAAACGATATTCCTTCAGGACACCTTTGGAAATCAAATATTCGGAGAAGTTCTGGGAAGTGGAAAACAGTTACCTTAGCAGCCTTTTCGAGCAGAAACAACTCGCTGACAATCTTTCGCGGCTCTCACCCATTTGTTTGTATGATAATGCAATGTCTATGTTGGCAGGGACGAACATCGCCAGCTTTCAGTCATTCATAAAGGGTGTTAAAACACATCGAAACAGGATTATCGACTATATACGTTCCAAAACTGATAATTTTTCTGCAACATCCTTCTTTACAACCTATACTAAAGAAGAAATGGAGCAATCCGCAAAAAATACCGCAGATCCTCCATCTCTTGACCTGAGTGATTTGCCCCGGTTCGTTGATAAGGCTGATATTGCAGAAATCCTTCGGGGAGTAATCCCTGATTTGGCACTTTTGGTCTTTGGGAACGTGCTGTTTTTTGCTATGACCTTCGCAGCATTTGTAAGATATGACGTAAGATGATGTAAACATCAATACAAAATGAATTGGAATGTATTTTCATTTAAGCATTGGAGGCATAACATGATCCGCCTGATTATATGCAAAGAACTCTTGGAGAATCTGTTAAGTATTCGTTTTATCCTGTCGATGCTTCTAATCATCTCCCTCTTTTCAGTCAGCGGCTTTCTGTTTGTGGGTAAATACAGACAACAGTCGGATGAATACTGGCGGAAAACAAATAGAAACCTGGCTGGTTTGAGGGAACAATCGGACCGTCTTTACCAATTGGCGTTCTATAAGCAAGAAATCTATAGCAAACCTAAACCACTTACTCTTTGTGTAGAGGGATTTGAAAAGTCTCTCCCCAATTGTCTCAGGTTTAATGTGTTCACAAGTGATTTGCCTGAGATTAAAAGCCAAAGCAGTTTTATTCTGCCGCAATTTAGTGATATTGATTGGGTGTTTATTATCTCTTTGGTCCTTAGCTTTGTGGTACTGGTTTTTACATATGACTGCATTTGTGGTGAGAAAGAAGCAGGTACACTGCGTCTGATGCTTGCCGGATCAATTCCCAGATACAAGGTTCTTATAGCAAAATATTTTGGCGTGATGTTCACTGTAGGCATACCCCTTCTTGCAGGTCTTTTGGCCAGCCTTATCATCGTGGTCTCTTCCAAAGATGTTGCTTTTGAGGGATGGATATGGCTGAAAGTTTTCGCCATTGTCATGATATCCTTTCTGTATCTTTCTATCTTTGTGTTGCTGGGCATGTTCGTCTCCAGCAGAAGCGCTCATTCAGCCAATAGTATGGTGGTTCTTTTGCTTGTGTGGGTAGGACTGGTCATCCTGATACCGAGCTTGGGAAGAATCATCTCCGATTTGTCCGCCAGGGCCCCAACGGCTGAAGAATTGGAGAGAAGGTTAACTGAAGCAGGTAAACAGATTGAGGATGATCGCACTTCTGGAAAATTTGGTGAGAGGGTGGGCTACATGAATACTAATCCAAACGATCCTCGTAATAATCCCTCCGCAAGGGCCCAGCTTAAGACCGCAGGGGCAAACGCCAAAAACGCGGCTCTTGAAGACCATCACAACAAAACGCTGGCCCAGGCGTTCGCTGGCCGCAATCTCACATCTATTTCACCGACCGTAATCTATCAACGTGTCTCCGAGGCTGTTGCCGGCACGGGAATCAACCACTGCGTAAATCTTCACGATGAGACTAAACAATATCAAGCCAGCTTAAAGGAGTATATCCGTAGTAAAGACGCCGAAGACCCGAATAGTCTACATCTAATCTGTCCTGATAAAGGAGCCGCGCGGTATTGGAAAACAATTTCTCATAATCCTGTTGATTTCGACACTGTGCCGAAGTTTCAGGAGCGGGACCTCGCTCTTGGTCAATCTTTGAAATTAGCGATCTGGGATATTGGGTTACTGGTATTATTCAACCTTGTCTTTTTTGCAGCCTCTTTTGTGTCATTTTTACGATACGATGTAAGGTGAGAAAGGAAATACGAAATCGAAACAAATTCAAATTCCCGTGAGCCTGAAAGATGCAAAAATCAAAAAGAAAGAGAGTAAAATGGAAATGAGGCAAACATACAGAGTGCTGTTTCTGTCATTTATCGTATTTGGCTGGCTCCAGTCGGCTCAAAATAGTGTTTTTGCGGCAGAGAAGCTTGACCCTTCACTTATGCAGGTTGAACAGCGTCTTGAAGAGGAAACTCAAACCGGTCTTTCGGAGCCTAATTCTCTTACGTACCTGCGGGCAATTGGAGAAAAGCCGGTTCGAAGCGTGTCACCCAGACAAATGAAAGACAAACGCGCTTTGATCCTCGAAGAATGCCTCCAATTAGCCTTCATCAGCAGCAATGAAATCAAGCAGGCACGCCAGCTTATACTTGCTGTCGGAGGAAGTAAACTGATTAACAATTCAAGGTTTTTGCCCACTATTGAGCTAATCAGTCAATACGAGCACTTTAGAAACTTTCAGTCAGGAAATGATACTGATGACACTCACACTATAAGTGCAAAGATAAGCCAGCGGATACTTGAATATGGCAAAGACCACCCGCTCGATTTGAGCCTGCGTGATGAACAGCGTGATGCACTGTTCAATTATGAAAATCAGATTGCCAGTATATTTTCGCAGGTTCGCGGTGCATTCTTTTTCATAAAGCTAAAGGAACAACAGATTGCTACCCGTAATGAATTACTTGAGCAGTTCAAAAAACAATACGAAATAAAAGAGCAAAGGATGGAGGCAGGTAACCTAAGTGTCAAAATGGAGGTTTTGACGGCCAGATTGAATATGCTCAACGAGGAGACAGAGATAAATGCGCTCAAGCGTGAAAGATTCAATCGCAAGATGGAGTTATTACGATTAATTGGCTTACCTGTCGGCGCCGACCAGGTGGAGTTCAATGGTCAAATGGATAGTTTTGGTCTTGGCGATTTTGACATGGATGGAATGATTCGCCTTTCACTTGCTCAGAGCAGCGATGTGGCATTAGCAGAAGCCATTGTAGCCGAGCGTCAAAGATTGTTGGATCAATTACGTTACGAATATCTACCAGACCTGCGAATAAGCGGAGGCTATCAGGCGGAAAACGGTAAAGTTGGAGGAAACCTTGTTAATGAAAATGATACCTGGGGCCTGGATATATTCGGCCAGCCAAAGGCTCCGGGATTAAAAGAAGAGAGATCACAAAGTCTCGGCTTATTCGGCAATGAAATATCTTTAAGCGGGCCTGACCCCGGCTGGTTTGCAGGCTTGCAATTAAGAATACCAATTACCGAAGGAAGGGCACGTGAAGGAAGAAGAATCGAGGCCAGGGCAATACTCACCAGCTTTAAAGCCGCCCTTGAAGATAGAAAGGACCGCATTGAGCTGGCAGTGCGACAAAACTATAAGTTTCTTACGGAGCAGAAATTCCAGGTTGATTTGGCGCAGATAAATGTAGATATCGAAAATGAGCGATTCCTAATAAAAACGGAACTACGAGATGTCGGCAAAATCACTGATGATGAGTTGGAAACCTTTCGCGGGAAATTCTTTGCTGCTCAAGATAATTTATTCGGGCAACAAGAAGAGATGATAAGACGTCAGGAAAATCTGCGTTTATCGATACGTTATTTTAAGTAGGAGTTTATAAAAATGAGTCGAGTCTATAAATTCAGATGTGTTTTGTTGATAGTATTTACGTTACTTCTGACTATATCGGCAAATGCACAGCAGGAAGAACCAGAAGCTGGAATTTTGAGACCAGAACAAACAACCAAAACACGTACAGAATTGTTGAATGAACTCAGTCTCAGAGCCGCCCTGGTTGATTTGGAAACCGCTAAGGAAGCGCATGATCGCTACGAGAGCCAGTACAAAGCCTCTTTAGAGTTTTTCAGAAAAAGTTACATTTCCCAAAAGGAACTTGATGAGGCCTTATCAGCCTATACCCGTGCCCAGCAGCTACTGAAGCAGGCTGAAATCCAACTCGAACAAACTAAGTTAAGTTTTCTTGCAAACGCGACACATATTACCATTATGGAAGCCAAGAAGTACTACGATAGTGAAGGCAAGCGAATGCTCGGCCTGGTTCTCAAGAACACATCCAATCTGGCGCTGGCTGAATCAGCACTGGGTTTGAATGAAAGTCAAAGTGAATCACAATTACAATCAGAATGGCAAAATCCCGAGCAGATACAGGCCTTGCTCGATATCGAGAATATCATTGTTTCTATTGTCAATAATACCACCAGCATAGGCAAACCTTATGAGTTGATAATACCCATATTGCCTTACGACAGGGAAAAAAAGCTTACTTTCATACTATTGACCGATGTCCAGGAGGCAGGTGTAAAACTACAATACCTGGACCAAAATGTAATAGAAAGGATTTTCCTTGAAAAGGAGTCGCTCCAGGAAAAACCAACCGTTTTTGCATCTCAGTTTTCAGTGGAAGGCCAGCTCGGTACGGACATCAGTTTTGACCTGGTTCTCGAGATGCTTGCTACGTCTGAAAGGAATTTCTCATTGGTGGTCACCAATATGCTGCCGCAAATTAACTGTTTCTTCATCGAAGGCGGTGCTCGTATTACCAGTGTTCGTTTTTCCGAAGAAGTCAGCAAACACAACCTGACTCTGCGCGTTTCAATTCCACAAAAGCTCAATGTTGGTATGATCGACAAAAAAATCGACTTTCAGGTGTGGATAGCAACATCCGCTCATCTCGAGAAAATCAACACGCTAAGACGTCAATACGCAGCCGATACCATCCCTGCAAAGGAACTTGAAGCAATCGAGGCTGCACGAGTGGATCTATCCCTCACCCCCAAGGGAACCGGTCGGCTGGAGATTCTGATAAACAATCTTTTTGAGGAAATAAAGCCGCAGCAGGATGTCCATATCAGGGCCGATCTGCATAATGACGGAACTCTTACATTATTCAATATTGTTCCGGAGATATCGCCGCCCTTAGGCTGGGAAGCTCAGGTGGAACCTAAAAACATCGAACAACTTCTGCCTAACGAAAAACAACAGATAAATATCCACCTACAGCCTGGAACAGACGTCGGAGTAGGCGAATACGAGGCCCAGATAGAGGCCCGAGGCCAATCAGGCAGCGAGGTAATAGATGCCATCGAAAAACGACTAAAAGTAAGGATAAGTGCCCAGACGAACATTATGGCCACATTGCTTCTGGTTGGCGGTCTGGTAATTTTAATCGTTGGGATTGTGGTCTTTGGAGTAAAGCTCAGTAGAAGATAAGGCGGCAGGAATCAAGGACCAGCAGAGAAGAAACCGCTGACTGAACCTGATTCCCTAACTACCTGGGGAGAATTATGATTTGGAAAATTGCGAAAAAAGAGTTCTTACTGAACCTGATGACATTTAAATTTACCGTAGGCACTATACTGTGTGTCATCCTGGTGTCTTTCTTTGTGCCCGTTTTGGCAAAGGATTATCAGCGGCGGCTCAAAGAATACAATGAAAATATAACGGCCAACGAGGCGGAACTAAGAAAAGTGATGGTTTATAAGAACATTCTGCCAACAGTATATCGGCCGCCAAACGTACTATCTGTCTTCAGTGAAGGTGTTGAAAAGCGACTGGGAACTTCGGCTAAGATCTCGAATATGGACGTACCCGAAATCACTAATACATCTGGTGAGATCAATCCCTATATGTCCATGTTCCCGGATATGGATGTCTCGCTTATTTTAAGAATTGTTTTTAGCGTTCTGGCTTTGCTGGTAGCTTATAATGTTATTTCAGGTGAGCGAGAACAGGGTACGTTGAAACTGATACTCTCAGGCACAATTTCACGTCATCAGGTTCTACTTGGAAAGTTCCTGGCTGGGCTGATGATTCTAATTGTCCCTGTCACAATCGTATTCATCCTCGCATTGATTCTTCTTTTGTCCTTTCCGATGATAGAATTAACCTCATCAAACTGGGCCGGAATTGTGCTGATGTATATCACTTCATTAGTCTTTATCTCTGCAATTTATAACCTTGGGCTTTTCTTCTCGACTTTGATGAAGAAGTCGTCAATCTCTCTGGTACTCGGACTATTCGCCTGGGTGATTTTCGTAGCTGTCATTCCCAGTGGCAGTATGTATCTGGCCAGTGAGATTAGTCCGCTCGAATCTAAAGAAAAGCTGGAAACTCAACGTGCTTTGGCCAAGGAAGAATATTACAGCAGGCTCGAACAAATGCACGAAAAGTTTCCTAATTGGAGAGGGCCAAAATCAAACGCCAGAGGATCTTTTGGGAAGAGCTACTATACGGTATTATGCTCGAGGTCTTGTCTGCACGATGCTTCAAAAGCCTATCCTTTAGCGAAATCGATTGAGAGTAGTTATGGCGACAGCATCTGGAGGATGGAATTGTCTTATATCCGCAGTTTATTGGCGCAGAATCATCTTGCCAGAAACATTGCCAGAATCTCGCCTATCTCGATATATGAGAATGTGATGTCAACTTTCGCAGGATCGGATTTGGGTAGTTTACAGGATTTTATGGATAATGCAAGAGCATACAGAAATGAGACAATGGAGCATATCCGCTCTAAAACCAACAACTTCTCGACCTCTTATTTCACAGTTTGCTCAGAGCAGGAAGCTATTGTTTACGAGAAACAAAATGAAGCAATAAAAGAAGCAATAAAACAGGCTAAAACTGAAAGCGAAATTAAACAGGCAATCGATGTTTTTAAACAATTTATTAATGAAACACAAAAGAAACGGGCAGCACTTGACATGGAAGATTTTCCCCGATTTACTTATCGACCTAATCTGGCAGGGAGCTTCAAAAGAGCAATCCCCGACCTGATGCTGTTGGTCTTTATCAATGCGTTACTGTTCGCTTTATCTTTTGTCGCATTTATGAGATATGACGTGAGGTCGGATTAAATTTAGGAGATATACGTATGATTTGGCATATTGTCCGCAAGGAAATTATGGATAATTTTTTAAGCTTACGATTTATGCTGTCGTTGATTTTAATAATATTTCTTTTTGCCGCCAGCAGCTTCATATTTGTCGGTAGCTACAGACAGCAGTCACAGGATTATTGGGAAAAGACAAACAAGAACCTCTCATATCTGAGTGGAAGCTTAGACAGACTTAACGACCTGGCATTTTTTGAGCAGCAAGTATTTCGTAAACCAAAGTTACTGTCCCTCTGTGTAGAGGGATATGAAAAATCCTTTCCAAATTACGTCAAGTTTGACATATTTAAAATTGGCCTGCCTGAGGTAAGAAGTTCAGTCAACTTTACATTTCCTCACTTCAGTGATGTTAACTGGGTCTTCATTATATCATTAATTCTAAGTTTTATAGCATTCGTTTTCACCTTTGACAGTAT
>SDBS01004588.1_pt1 | contig 13497 bp, 15 predicted proteins | sample 2277091 | NCBI WGS metagenome assembly SDBS01 (sample SAMN10404972, study PRJNA504765) | marine sediment metagenome | isolation source: marine sediment core GS10_PC15, 163 cmbsf | place: Arctic Ocean: Southern Knipovich Ridge | collected 2010
CCGCATTGTGGACCCAGTGGGAGTCGAACCCACGACATCGCAATGCCATTGCGATATTTTACCACTAAACTATGGGCCCTTATTATTAAATCCTCGGATTTCTCAAAATAACTTTATACCAGTTTTTATCAAAATACAAATCGTGCAAAATTAGTCCAAAAAGTGCTCCGACAAAAAAAATAGGGAGAGAAGCCAACCAACCGCAAATCCAAATTAGAAGAAAAACTAAGACTCCCATTAACCAGTGATGTAAGTGAATCTGCCCTTTACCAAAATCAAAAAATATTGGCTTCATTTTTAGCCTTTCTTTTTCCACAACTCCATTATAGAAATATTTAGTTATAAAATAACCGATAATTAATCCTGCGGCAAACAAGATTGAAAAATACGAAGAAATTAATACAGTTACTCCTGGAAGAATTTTTTTTACTTTAGGCATAATTATATTCTATTCTCGGTGCCCCTGATAGGAGTCGGACCTATATCTCAGGTTTAGGAAACCCGTACTCTATCCAATTGAGCTACAGGGGCAGCAAAATTTTTGATTTTCAATTTTAAACTATCATATTTCCGTCTTGTTGACAATAGAATTGGGTGCTACAATGTAATCGCATGGCAGAAAAATCACCAATCGTTGAGATAGCAAAAAAAGTTTGTCCGGGAGTAATAACCATTGTTATCTCTAAAGACCTCCCTAAAATAGAAGGGTTTTATTTATTTCCTTTTGGGGGGAAAGAGTTTGTTGTCCCTAAAATAGAAAAAGGTGGTAAAGAAAAAACAAAAATAGGAGGAGGTTCTGGTTTTATTATCTCTCCAGACGGTTATATTCTGACTTCAAGTCATGTAGTGGCTGATACTAAAGCTGATTATACTATTATTTTAGAACCGAGGAAAAAATATCCAGCAAAAATTCTAGCCAGAGACCCAATAAATGATGTTGCTGTATTAAAAATAAATGCTAAAAATCTGCCCTACTTAGAATTAGACGACTCAAACAAAATTGAGCTTGGTCAAGAAGTAGTGGCAGTAGGAAATGCCTTGGGAGAATTTCATGATACCTTAAGTGCGGGGATTATCTCAGGACTCAGCCGTTATATTACTGCCTTTAGCGGTTTAACTCAACAAGCTGAAAGATTAAGGGGTTTAATTCAAACTGATGCTGCTATTAACCCAGGGAACTCAGGAGGTCCTTTGATTAATATGGAAGGAAAAGTAATTGGCATTAATACTGCCATGGTTATGGGAGCTCAAAATATTGGTTTTGCTATTCCTATAAATTATGCCAAAAAAGATTTAGAAGAAGTAAAAAAATATGGAAAAATAATAGTTCCTTTTCTGGGAGTAAGATATATTTTAATTTCAAAAGAAATGGCTAAAAAAAACAAACTGCCAGTTAATTACGGAGCTATGGTTGTTAGAGAAACCTTAGGAGAATCACCGATAGTCAAAAGGTCAACTGCGGATAAAGCTGGGATTAAAGAGTTTGACATAATTTTAGAATGCCGGGGAGAAAAAATTACCCTTAAAAATCCTTTAGCCAATATTTTGCAAAAATGTAAAATTGGTGAAGAAGTTACTCTAAAAATTCTAAGAGAGAAAAAAGAAATGACCATAAAAGCTAAATTAGAAGAAAAGAAATAAAAAAATATTTTTTACTAAAAAACAGCCCCGCTGAGCGGGGCTGTTTTTAATTTAGCTGGGTCAGGTAATGGACGCATTCAGAACCATTGATTGGAGTAAGATTAGGGAAGAACTTAGAGATTTGGAGCCTATTATGAGTATTTATCTAGATCCATTGGCTGAACGATGTTAGAACCTGTTTTGGGCGATTAAACAGTAAAATAAAGATAGTAAATTTTACTTAACCACTTTTTCAACAACAAGAACAGAATTTACTTTTGAGCCAAAATACAAGAATAATGGGGTGACATTTGGAATTATTGAAACAACTTCGCCCTCTAAATTATTGAGAAATTGTTCCAATCTGTCCTGCTCTCTGGCAATTTTAATATCTAATTTGTGAACCTTATATTTTTTATTCATATTTGTTTATTATACCGAAAAATTACCCAAAAGACAATTATAAGCTCGGCTTCGATGGACGGACGATGTTAGAACCTGTTTAAGTGTTATTTAAGTAAAAAAAGCCCAGTAAGAGAAAGGGTTAACCTTAAAGGGCTTTGAAAAAGGACAAGTATAAAAAAAGCCGAGATATTTTACTACCTCGGCTCTATGCGAGGGCTCATACTGGAGGCCCGGTCTGGTCTACAGCAGAGCTTCCGTGTGGTCGGCGCCTTTTCTCTTCCTGAGGGCCACGATATCGATCGTTCGTCTGCGCATAACACACCTTCCTTTCCTGCCAATAGGCAGAACCAACAGAACCGTTGACTACCAACGGAAAGAACTATTATTATTATAACTTTCATTAAAAACCCCTGTCAAGACTTAATAACAATAAAGAAAAAGAGCTTCAGCATAAGCGTCAGCTCTTGGGAAAGGTATATTTTTGTTAAAGAACAAATAATGGAAGAGGAGAACTAAAGGATGGCGGGTCCATCTTTGCCTTTCTGGACAGTCCTTCGGTAACTCCTCCTCCAAGCCTTAGTGGCGGTATCTTCATATTAACTCTTGTTGTCTGTGTGTCAAATGGTTTCTTGAAAAAAAGCCCCTTGATGTTTTATCGCAGGGCTAAAATAAATAGGAAGATTGAAAGAACAATTCAAAAAAAAGGAGAGAGGATCTGGAAGACGAGTCGGTTAGGAGGCCTTCGGGGTTAAAAATCGTCTTGAGGAATACAGACTGGAACACTGCAGGACATCAGGCTTCATTAGCAACGGTTTTGGTGGCGTTCCAGGATAATGTCCCCAGAATCGGCCTCTCTCCCTGACGGTTCTTAATTACCCTAAGGTCTAACTTTATTTTATTGTAATACAGTATTTTGTCAACAAAAAACCCGAGAAAAGAGTCTCGGGAAAATAACTCCCCAGGTGGGACGATTTTCGAACTTTTAGGTGGGTCAGGTAATGGACGCATTCAGAACCATTGATTGGAGTAAGATTAGGGAAGAATTAGAAAGTTTTAGGATAGGAATGTCTGTTTTTGGACAATATTAGAACCTGGTTGATAGATAACCTTAGTTAAAAATGTGGTAAATTCTTTAGTTCTTTCTTATAAAAATTGATTCTGTGGCGAAATTCAATTGGCTTGGTTTTCTTCAGATAACTCCCAATGGTATCAGCAAAGGCTAATAAGATTAATTCCAAATATATATTTGAAAATTTCTTTTTGAAATTTTTATATTCTTTCTGAAAATCCTTATTCTCTAAACCAATCATGTCATGTGTTACGCCATGATTTTTGACTATATCTGTGATAATTTTTAATTCTTTTTGGGAAAGATTGAAACGCTTTAATATCTTTTTTGTTTTTTGAGCACCTTTCTTTTCGTGTCCTGGACAACCTCTAACCCCACCACCCAAATCAGTAATTGCTTCTTTTTTACCAATATCATGTAGTAATGTGGCGACATACAATAAATTTTTTCTTGAATTTTTATCAATGATTTTGTTTAGAGCTTGTTTAATTTCTTTCTTTGAATTACGAATAATTTTTTCTAAATTATCCAGAACAGAAATGGTATGGTTAAAAACCGATTCTTCATTATGCCAAGGATTATTTTCAATTATATTTTCCAATTTATAAAACTCTGGAATAAGTTTTTCAAGTTCTTTACTCTTTATTTTTTTAATAGCGATGTCTGATAGTTTTATTTGTTGCATATCTCAATTCTACCAAAAAACCGCCTTATTGGCGATTTAAGTTTGGTCGCATCGTGAACAACGTTAGAACCAAGATTATGGAGGTTGGAGAGGTTTACATACCTGATTTAATGAAGGCTGAACGATGTTAGAACCTGTTTGGAATAAAAAAAAGCCGAGATATTTCATACCTCGGCTGTTCAAAGGCTCGCACTGGAGACCTCGTGTCGTTGGTCTACAGCGAAGCAGCTTCCTGGTTGGCGGCCATTTTCTTCTTGATGGTCACGTTAAAAACTCTTCGTCTCTTCATAGCACACACTTCCTTTCCTGCCATTAGGCAGAACTAACGGAACCGTTGACTACCAACGGAAAGAACTATTATTATTATAACTTTCATTAAAAACCCCTGTCAAGACTTAATAACAATAAAAAAAAGAGCTCCAGCACAAAGCTTAAGCTCTCGGAAGGTAATTTTGTTAAAGAACAAATAAAAAAGGGGAGCGTAAAGGACCATCAAACTACCGCCGTTTATTATCCCGGTGAACGGCGTTCCTTCATAACTCCCCTTCTGCCGGGAGGCAAAACATCTTCATACTAATACCTTATTATCTGTGTGTCAAATGGTTTCTTATAAAGAAAAAACCCTTTGATGCCATCGCAGGGTTTAGTTATTTAATCCATTCTTTTAGCCATTCCGACAACTTTAAGGGCTGATTGGACAGAGTCATCTTGTAACAATTCTGATGTTTGACTTTCTTTATCTGCCAATTCTTTTTCCATGGCACTGATAATAGAATCACGTAAAGATTCCATAAAAGACACGGCTTCCTCTTCGCTGTCTACTTTAAGACCAACGTCTAAAAGCAACTTATTATTATGTCCTGGTCCACGCCTGATAACTCCGACAAAAAGACCATCGTCATTTTCCCCCCAACATTCACAAATGATGTCATTTTGATTGCCATAAATTTCAAGTGCCGTAATCCTGCTAACGCCCATTATGATCTCCTTTTCATTATTTTATTATTGTGAAAGGTCAATTTTTTCTAATTATATCTTATAGAATAAAAACGAAGGCGTCAAGAGAAGAAAACAAAAAACCCGAGAAAAGAGTCTCGGGAAATTTGGGTCAGGTAATGGACGCATTCAGAACCATTGATTGGGGTAAGATTAGGGAAGAATTAGAAAAAACTAACTTATTTTTATTATTAAAAACAAAAAACCAACTTGTTTTGAGTTGATTTCTTGTCCTAAGTAAACAATTGATTACTTTTCAACAAAATGTCCACTATCAATCTTTTTACATTTATCCCACTCATAAACCCTTCCGTTCATAACAATATAGACGCCTTCATCTAAAACATTAAGGGCGCCAATAGCAACCCCTATATTAAATTCAGCATCAGACTCTCGGAACCTATACGGTTGAGAGGCTCCGGTTACAACAATAACTTTGCCCGAGATTTCACTTAATACTTTTGCCGTTTCAATCATTGTATCTGTCCCGTGAGTAATCAAAATTTTATTGGCTACTGCTCCCTCACAAGCCTTTTTAATTAATTGCCTATCCTCTTCTTTCATTTCAAGACTGTCTTTTGTAAAAAGGCGCTCTATATTATAATCAAAATTTAATTTAACCTTATCTTCGCCAATCTCTTTAATAGCCGCTCTTCCAAATGAAAAATTAAGAGTCCCCTTATCTTCAGAGTAAATTTTATCTATAGTTCCTCCAGCTGTAAAAATTTTAATTCTCATATGTTTATAGTTTACAAAAATCCTTAATAAAAATCAAGTTCGAGATGAACTTAAAAACCTTTATTCCCCCGACTGGACGCTTGCCCGTCCGTAGCCCGAAGGGCGAAGGAGGGATGTTAGAACCTGGTTAAGTGTAAAAGAAAAGCCCGAATAATTTTTATTTCAGGCTTTTTGATTCTTATATCCACTTAAAACTAACCGGATAAAGTTTTTTGTGCTGTTACTACGTGTTTTCGGATAAAGGCGCATACTTTTTTCCTTAAATCTACATCTCGAATATCATGCATGCAAATACAAGCGCAGTCGCCAGTCGGTTTAGAACCTCCAGGCTCTGTTAACTTTTTATGTCCAGACCCCCTATAATAGAGAGAAAGCTGAGAGCCAGAAACCTTAATGAAAAAACCTTCGGGAAGTGTTCCTATGCATCTTTTCCATAATTTAAGATTTATTTCGTCCATTCCCATCTCTATTTCCTTTCCTTTTGGGTTTTTGTTGTGTCTACAAAACTCTACCTAATTGTTTGTGTGCTGTCTATATTATATACGCACTATTTAGATTTGTCAATAGTTTAAAACAAAAAAACCCGAGAAAAGAGTCTCGGGAAATTTGGGTGAGCGAGGAGATTCGAACTCCCCCTAAGAACTCCACAGGTTCTTGTGCTAAGCCACTACACTACGCTCACCATGTACCCCCGATAGGAATCGAACCTATATTTCAGGTTTAGAAAACCCGTGTTCTATCCGTTGAACTACGGGGGCATTTAACGTAGATATTGTACCGAAAAATAATCATTTAGTCAATCTTTACTCAGGCGGAATAACTACTTTCTGGCCAGGTTGTAAATAATAGGCAGCGCCCTCAGTAAATATTTCGCCATCTTCCTTTTTTATTTCTTGCCACCTAAGTCCTGAACCTAGAAATTGTTCAGCAATTTCCCATAAAGTTGCTCCTTTAATAATCGTATGAACAAAAGTTTCCGGCTTCTCTTCTGGTTTTTCTTCCTGATTTTTGTCATTTTCTAGAGCATCTTCAGTCTCCTTTTTTTCTTCTTCTGCCAATCGGAACGGGTCCAAACATTTCTTTTTTGAAGCCTCTTCAAATCTTTGTTCATTTTCCTGCCATTTCTTTAAAATTTCCCGATACGTTTCTTCTTCAAATTGAAAAGTTTTTTCAAGAACTTCGGGTTCTTTTTTTTCTACCAAAATACTATATTTATAAAAAATAAAACCACTTAAAACTAAAATAAGAAAGAAAAAAAACAAAAAAGTTAAAAAGGTGTGTTCTGCTAAAATCCAGGGTAATTTTTTTGTTTTAGCTACCTGTTTAACCAAGCCCTCCAAGGTAGGCAACTTAAATTTTATTTTTTTCATAATAAACTACTTAGCAAAAACTTTTATCAAACAAATTGCTTTAATGTCTCCTGAAGAATATTCTTCTTCCTCAAATTCTCTTTCGTTTAATCTTTTTAAGACAAGGTTCTGAACTTCAAACAAATATGGACTTGCTTCCAACTTCTCCAAGAATCTCAAAAAATTTGGAAAAGAACTTTTAGAGGAAAACTGAGAAGTAACACTTAACCAAAGTCCTGTTTCACTTTCTTCTTTGGATAAAATTAGAGGGAAAATTTCCATTGAAATCCCGGAATCAAGCGCTATCTTCTCCAAAAATTGAAAAAAATCAGCGGGATTTTCCGGATCAATAAATAATTTGTTAATTCTTGCTAAATTAGGTTGGTAGCTTTCATAAACTTCACCAAAATTTTCAATTTCTTTAATTTGATTTTTAAGCAAAACCAATTCTCTTTTCGCACTAAACAACTCTTGAGAATTATTTTTAATGCTCTTAAATAGAGGATAAATAAAAAGCACAATTAAAATCAAGATTATTAATCCAAAAATTATTGAAATTATATAGATTTTATTCTTAGAATTCATTTTTTTACCCAGTTAAATGCCGCTTTGCGGCAATTTCGGCGAAGCCGAAATTGTTTAACCGGAGTGAACTTTCAAGGTTAAATAAAAATCAATATCGGTTGCTTTAACCCAACTTGAAGGATAAAAATAGATGTCTTTAAAGTATTTTTCTTCTTCAAGATTCTCTTTAAATAAAGATAATCTTTCTCGTGTCTCACTGAAACCCGAAATAGTTACTTCTACCTTATTGCCCTGAAGATCCGAGGGTTTATTTAGAGAAAGGTTTGTTAAATATATTCCAGGAGCGGGGATTTTTGAAATCTTTTCTAAAATCTCGCTTAAATATATACTCTTTCCATAAAAGTTTTTTAATTTAAGAAGATCTTCATTATATTTTTTAACAACTTCTTGAAGATTTTTAATATCAGAGACATCATATTCTTTTTTAGTTTGTTCTAAAATAATTTTTTGAGATTCAGCCTTTCCCCAAATATAAATCCTGATTGAGAACAAAATTAAAATTAGACAAAGTAAAACGGCTAAAATTATACTTCCCCAAATTATAACTACTCTTTCAACTTTCTTAAGGAATAATTCTCTTTTCTCTTTTGGAGGTAATAGATTAATCATTGTTTAGAATTTAGAATTTAGAATTTAGAAAAATCGGTTGGTATCCCAGATTTCAGATTCTATTTCGTGCCTCTTAGAGCCAACCCCAAGGCAGTGGTGTAAGATAAAGATTTTTCTCGTGAAAGCAGGGATATTTCTTTTTTATATTCCGGTAAGATGTTTATCCAGGGATTGCCGATCTCTACAGGAATTTTTAATTCCTGAGAAAGAAAATCCGTCAATCCTTTTAAATTAACTCCCCCGCCGCAGAGAAGAATTTTTTTTATTCCCTTACCATTAGAAGGAAGGTGCTCATGGGAGGCATGAGTCTGATAAAAACTTAAATACTTTTTAATTTCTTCTATTAAACCAGTTAAAATGGGAGTCATCGCTTGTAAAATTTTCTCCGATTGAACAGTTTTTTTACTTTCTTTAAAATCATATTTTATTTTCAACTTCTCAGCTTGTTCTAAGTCAACTTTCAGAGTTTGAGAAATAGCTTGAGTCAATTGTTGAGAAGAAATTGGAACCGAACAAGTAAAATGTACAGAGTGGCCGGAGAAAATAATAAAACTGCCATTACTTTTTCCGAAATCAATTAAAAGCAAAGGAACTGGGCTTATCTCATTTTTTACCAAAGCACGAGCTATTGCTTGAGACTCAACTTCAAGAACCTGAGGAATAAGTCCGGCTTTTTTAAGACAATAAACATAAGAGTCAACTGTCTTCTTGGGTAAGGCATTAATTAAAATATCAAGGTGATCAAAACCATTACAAACAGGCCGTATAATTTGAAAGTCCAAATAAACCTCATCAACTGACAAAGGAATATAGTTCTCAGCTTCAAATCGAACGGCCGATTTCAACTCTTCTTTATTCATTTTCGGCATTTGGATTACCTGGGAAAAAGACCTCTCTTCTGGCAAAGAAACCACAACATATCTTGTCCTTAATTTTTCTCCTTTTACCTTACTTAACGTTTCTTTAATAATTTTTATCAAAGATTCCTTATCTTGAATTTCCCCTTTTTCAATTATTCCTGGTTTTATTTCTGCTTCTTCAAAAGACGCCAAACGCAAAAACCTTCCCTTTTTTTTGAGTTTAATAATCTTTAAAGACAAATTAGAAATATCCAGTCCAAAAGTTTCATGTTTTAAAGTAAGAAAATCTAACATATTTTAAGAATTATTGAAAATTTTAATAACTTTCTTCCCAATGCTCAATAGTGATTATCGGTGAAAAAGCCAGATTTGGTTCTACGAGCCGGTCATCTATTTTATATCCCAATCCATATAAAATTATATCATTATCCAAAGTAATGTTTAACCACTCCCAGACACTTGTTAGGGCCGATTTTCTGCCTATTATTCCACCAAGAACATCAAAACTTTCCGGTACACTCACTATCCTCATTTCATCATTGGCATAAATTATTCCCACAATGCTAATTGCTTGAAAAGAAGAATATAAACCAAAATTTATTTTTCTTTTAGTCAAAAGGCCGGATGGGATTTTATCTGTGGGCCGGTTAATTGTTATTTGGGAAAACCCTTCGTCCTTTCTCTCCACTCTTGACCAAGAATAACGTTCTCCAATATTAACATTGTCATCAGCCACCAGGGCTCCATTAACAATAAGATGACGGCCTCCTCTTAATTCAATATTACCAGTAACATAGGTAATAATATTATTTAAAATCAAGACACCTCCCTCTCCCACCTGCCATAGGAGGTCTTCAAATTCCGAAGCGGAATAGACACATTTATTATCGCATAGAATTCCATTACACAAAACTTCACATTGACCCAACATCTGGAAAACTTGAGCTCTACTTCTAAAAGAATCGGGGTTTGGAGAATCAAAATCAACCAAAGGGAGAGAGATTAAATCTGGCGGACAGCCTTCCGTTGCCGGAGGGTATCCCTCACATTCCTCAGTACAAGCATCTTTTGCACAAATAGCTTCAGTGATTAAAGTGCTATCACTTGACTTGGAAAGATTACCCACTACTAAAGTTTGCCCCTCTAATATATCTGTTGTATCAGGATTATCATAAACCTCAATTGTGCTCTCTCCTTTAATATCTAAATTGTGATTACTGAAAACATTACCTTTATTAACCCTTAATCTGCTGTATTTAATATCAATATTTTCACTGCTCCCGCCAGAAAAAAGAGCACCGTCTTCAGTTGGCCCGGATAAGGCCTTAAATGCTGTTATCTTAACTACTCTTCGGGCAGTCTCCCCTCCAGAAAGTGGTACTGTAGATATAGAAATTATTTCACCTCGGGCAAGAGTAGAATTTTGAATAGTAACCGTATAGGATCCTGTGCCAAAAGAACGAGAGAAAGTGGCTGTCCAGTATGTTCCGTCCGGATAAGGGTTTTTATTTGGATTAATAAAATCGCTTTTCCAGGCAGCGTCACCATCAGTTGTTGTGTCGTCGTTTTTTAACTTCCAAATAGCCTCATTAATTCCTGCTTCAGTTAAATAATAAGCTCGGGCTCCTGCCTCCTGGCTTTTAGAGATTTTTGATTCGGTTAAAGTGAAGGTTAAAAAATAAGAACCTAAAAGCAACAATACTCCTAAGATTAAAAAAGTAATAATTAAAACAACTCCTTTTTGGTTTTGATGAGAAATTTTTATCACAGATTTCTTCCAAAAATTTTAGTTTCTAATTCAATGCTCTTGGTTTTCTTTTCTAAGGTCAAAGAAATGTTAATAACTCTAGAGCCCCAAAATTCTAAGTTAGTTACATATTCCCCTATTATTCTAGGAGACTCGAGAGTAACTTCTAATGAGGTTTGACCAGTTTGAGGAGTAGCATTCCAGGGAATATAAACCTCTGGTTGAATACAAGTTAAATAGTCCTCTGAGAAACAATAAGTAATAATCTTTCTCCAAACATAATTATCATTATCTCGATAATAATGGACGTAATAAAAAGAACTATCTATTTTATAAGTTGAACCACTACCAGGGATTACGTCCCAATCTTCTTCTACTTGAGCTATTTTAGTTGTCCCATCGTAACTACCAATTTTTCTTATTTGCCCTGCTCCAGTACCTCCGGTTATTATTATAAACATATCTTTATAATAATCATCTCCGCTAGAAGCATTGAAATCTAAAGTAACGGAAGTACTACTTCCTCCTCTTGCAGTAGCTTCTTCATAAACCAGAGAGAGATGACCGTCTTGAACTTTAATCTCACTTGGAGGACTCACCCTTTCTGTGGGTAGTTCGGTAACTATCTCTCTTGCCTGACGGATCTCTCTCGTTATTCTTTCAAGAATCACTCTTCCGTTTTGAATGACTTCCGCTGCCCTCTCTCCTGCTTGATAACTTTGTTGACTTAAAGAATAAGCAGAAAAAACAACTATAATAATCAAAACAAAAATGGTAATAACAATAATTATTTCGGCCAAGGTAAAACCTTTTTGATAGGACAATTTTCTCATTTTTGGTTAATTAAGGTTATCATTTGAATGTTCTTTTCAGTAACCCCAAGGGGTGACTCCCAAGAGACGGTCACCTCTATTTTTTTTATCCCTTTATCAATACCAATTTCTTGAAGATCAAGGAGAGGGTCTACATAGCTTGCTTTTGTTTCTCTTGTGTAAGTATTAAAAGGAGAGGGAAGTGGTGATTCAATAACCTCTCCGATAAAGATTTCTTGGTAGGGTTGGGAAATAATTTCTTCGGTTTTCGCCTGAGCAAGTTGGGTTGCTACAGTAGTCATCTCAGAAGATTTTGCCACTTGAATACCTAGCGGAAACATACCCAAAACTCCTAAAATCCCCACTGACAAAATAAAAATTGCTATTATTAATTCAACTAAGGTAAAGCCTTTCTTTTTGAAACTTAAAGTATGAAACATGAAACTTTTGAATTGTGAGATTTCATTATTCGGTTATCCTAACAAAGCCGGATGGCCTAATGTCAATGGTTTTTGTTTTATCTTTAGTATTTTCCAAAATAACAGTTCCGCTCTCTTTTACCGCTCCATAAGGATTAAATCTTACTTCATTATTACTAAGACCAGAGACGGTAAGGGTTTTAATCTCACCTGAAAGCAGTTTTTCTAAAAGAGGGGAGGGTTGGTCGCATTGAATTATTTGATATTTTTTTTCTAATTGAAAAAACCGAACACAATATTCAACTTGCTCGGTTACCGTTAGTTGTTGAGCATAACGAAGGTCAATAATCAGGTTTCTAACAACTCCGCTTAATTGAAGGTCAGGTTGAAAACTTCTAAACGTCGCGACACTAATTCCAATAAGAATTGCAATAATACCAATAATGACTAATAACTCTATCAAGGTAAAACCCCCTCTCTCGGAACTTGGAATTTGGAGCTTGGAACTCATAAGAATTAAATCGTCTGAAGCATGCTATACATCGGCTGAATCATTGAGATAGCAAAAAAGCCGACTGCTACTCCAACAATAAGCATTAAAATCGGTTCAATAACTGAAACTAAGTTCTTGGTCACATTACTTACTTCTTCTTCAAAGAATTCAGCCAGTTTAGCCAGAATCTTCGGAGTTTCTCCCGTCTCTTCTCCGACTTCAATCATCTCAATCATACCAAAAGAGAAAATGTTTTTATAAGGCTTCAAACCATTAGATAATTTTTCTCCTTTTTCGACTCCCTCAGCAGCCTTAGTCAGAGCTCTCTTGAAATAAACATTCCCTAAAGTTCCTGATATAACCTCTAAAGACCTAACAATAGGGACCCCTGAGGCAATAAGAGAACTCAAGGTTCGGATTATAGAGGCAGAATTACTTTTCTTAATAATTGAGGAAATAATGGGAAATTTTAGAAAAAAAGTATCCATCGCCCATTTCCCTTTTTTAGTTTTCACAGCTCTCCAAATAATAATAGGAAGAAAAAGAATAATTAAAATAACTAAATACCATTTTTCAGCTAAAGCTGTGCCAAGGGCAATTACAATTTTGGTCATAAGAGGAAGTTCAACACCTAATTCATTAAAAAGGCTACTTAACTTGGGAACAACTACAATCATCATTAAAATTCCGATACCGAGCATAGTGGTTATAATAACCAGCGGATAAATCATTGCTCCTTTTACTTTTGATTTCAATTCTTTATCTTTTTCCATCTGCAAAGAGAGTGTCTTTAAAATTTCCTCTAAAGTTCCTGCCTCCTCTCCAACTTTTACCATATTCAGAAAAAGCTCAGAAAAAATATCGGGATATTTAGCCAGAGCCTCGGAAAAGCTTCTCCCCTTACTAATTTCCTCTCTAATATCCGATAAGGCTATCTTTAATTTCTTACTTTTTGTTTGGGTGCCTAAAATAGTAAGACTCCTAGTCAAAGAAAGACCCGAGGCAATCATTACCTGTAAATTTCTAGTCATCATTATTTTTTCGGTTGAAGAAACTTTAAAAAAGGGAATGGAAATTTTAAGCCTATTTTTTTCTTTCTCTTCCTCTAAA
>SDBS01004589.1_pt1 | contig 13496 bp, 6 predicted proteins | sample 2277091 | NCBI WGS metagenome assembly SDBS01 (sample SAMN10404972, study PRJNA504765) | marine sediment metagenome | isolation source: marine sediment core GS10_PC15, 163 cmbsf | place: Arctic Ocean: Southern Knipovich Ridge | collected 2010
ATTCTTGGCGCAAATAGCTTGACATTGCTCTTTACATCCGGTAATATATACTGTTGTTTGTCTTTCTCGTAAAGTAGTGAATAGTCTACGATCCATGGAAGAACCGTTGGCAAGGCAAGGTTCGAGTTTGAAGGAGATGATAAAATGACAAGCGGAAACAGATTACAATTTGGCATTGGCTGTGCGCTGCTGGTTCTTGTCGGTGCTGTGAGCGGGGCGGATGGTTCCGCTGAAGAAATAAGGAATGTTCTCAATCGAATCGAAATTAAGAATGATATCTGTGTTGTCCTCGGTTTGCCGAATAAGGAGATTCGTTCCTTGTTGTCTGAGTTCGTTACTGAAAGGAATCTGATAGTCTATTTTCAGTCCCCCGATCTGAATGAAGTGGCCACCATGCGCCAAGCAGCCGACAGGCGAGGATCTCTGGGGACTCGAGTTTTCGTTGAAGAAGGAGATTTGAATTCCGTTCACCTGGCCGGCAACCTTGCCGGGATGGTGTTTGTTTCCGCTTCTGCGAGAGACAGCGTAAGTGAAAAAGAGTTGCTTCGGGTAGTGTACCCCGGGGCAGCAGTCGTCATCGGCGGAAAACAGATCACCAAACCGCACGCTGACAACACCGATAGTTGGAGCCATCCTTATCACGGCCCCGACAACAATCCCCAATCCACCGATCAGCGAGCACGCGCGCCTTACATTACCCAGTTTCTCGCTCATCCGATGTTCTGTCCTATGCCGGAGATATCCGTCGCCGCGGGAGGAAAGGTCTTCAGGGCCTTTGGCAACATTGCGCACAAGGCCAATCAGAATGAAATGTTGAACACGCTGATATGCGCCAATGCGTATAACGGGATCATCATTTGGAAGCGGCCTTTGAAAAAAGGATTCATGATCCATCGCAACACAATGATCGCAACCCCTGAGGTATTATACATGGCCGATGACGAATCATGTAAACTGATAGACACCCGGACCGGACAAATTAAGGATGAGATTGTCATCCGTGAAGGCCTCGCTGACGGTCCGGTATGGAAATGGATGGCTATGGAGGACGGCATTCTCTATGCCCTGATAGGAGGCTCCGAAGTCGAGATACATACGCAACCGTCAAGAACGCCCGGATTAGGCCACTGGCCCTGGGGGATGTGGGAGGGTCATGATTACAAGGACCCAAAAACGAATTTCGGCTTTGGACGCACATTTGTTGCGATCGATCCGAAATCAAAGAAGGTTCTATGGCACCACAGCACCGATGACTATCTGGACAGCCGCGGCGTGTGCATGAAAAACGGGAGGCTCTACTTCTACAGCCCTGGGAAATATCTGGCATGTCTCGATACGAAAGCACGGAGGATCGCTTGGAAGACTTCGGCCGCAGACTTGCTTGAAGCGATAGGCCCTCACGGCCGGGCGCAGCGCTATGTTACCGGGTATTCGACGACGACGTATATCAAATGTGATGATGAACATATTCTCTTTGCCGGGCCGCAGCGAAGTCGCCTTGTAGTTGCGAGTGCAAAGGACGGAAAACTGTTGTGGGATAAAGAAGGTGGAAATCTTCAACTTGTACTGCAGGATGATGGTTTTTATGCCGCAGGTCCCGGTGCAGCCGGGGCGAAGTATGCCTACAAAACCGGGGAGGTGTTGGTCAGGCTGCCTAACCGAAGAGCATGCACCAGGGCGACGGGGAGCGTTGACAGCATCTTCTTTAGAACTTCGGGCGGAACCGTGCGAGTTGACACGGCTTCCAACACCGCCCAGCACATTGCTCCAATGCGTCCTCCATGTCAGGATGGAGTGATCATTTCCGACGGGCAGCTTTACTGGGGACCGTGGATGTGCGGCTGCCAGTTGTCTTTATACGGGCACATTTCTTTGGCGCCGGCCGGTGATTTTGATTTTAAGCCGGCCCTCGATGACTCCAGGTTGGAAACAGGAGCAGGCAACATCACGTCCGTGGCGGATTTCAAAATCGAAGAGGGCGATTGGCCGACGTACCAAGGCAATAACAGCCGGATACCTTATACAAATATGCACATGCCTGAAGATATTGAGACGAAGTGGACCATTGATGCGACGACGGCCATGCCCACTGCTCCGGTGGTGGCGGGAGGTATGGTCTTTATTGGTGATCGTAAGGGAGTGGTCCAGGCAATCGATGCCGACGGGCGCCGGCAGTGGAAAGCCTATACCGGAGGGGCCGTTTACTTTCCTCCTGCCGTGGCGCGCGGGCGGGTATATGCCGGGTCGGCCGACGGATGGGTATATGCCTTCGAGGCAGCCACAGGAAGACGCTTGTGGCGTTTTCGTGTCGGACCTGCAGGCCGGCGGATTCCCGTTTACGGCAAGCTTATCTCCACGTGGCCGGTTGCGGGGGGAGTTGTCGTGCATAAAGGTGTTGTATATGCTGCGGCGGGGATCGCTCATTATGACGGCACTTATGTAGTCGCGTTGGATGCCGCTACAGGACAGGTCAAGTGGTACAACGACAAATCCGGCACATTGTCTGAAAAAGTTAATAGTGGAGTAAGCTTGCAGGGCAGCCTGTCGATACAAAAAAATGAGCTTTGTTTCGCAGGCGGCGGAGTTTATCAGACGGCACGGTATGACCTGCAGACCGGAAGGTGTCTCAACGAGCCCCATGAGGGACTGAATTCTCGGTTCCCCACCGCTTTTTATGCGTATTTCCCGGAATATGCACAGTATCAATCGCTCAATCGTGGATATCCCGACGGCAGGCTTCTTCGATACAATGCCAGTTACGAAGGAAGCAAGCATAACACTCTTGCGCTGATGGGACCCGTTCTCAAGACCGGGCAAACGCCCGCCCCTCTGACGGATCGTCGGACCGACAGGCGAAGAGTGCAGCCGCAGCGAAAAGTCATATGGCAGGATAAGCCTGGGACCCGCTTCAAGGGATTTGTTGTGACTGACGATGTTCTTCTTGCCGCGGGTGTCAGGGGCGGCGGGGCCGACATGACATCTTCTCTGGCGGCTATTCGGATAAAGGATGGGACCGTGCTCTGGCGCAAGGAACTGTCCGCTCCTGTTGTCAAGGGCGGAGTTGCCATCGACAGCAAAGGACGCATTGTTGCGGTTTTGGAAAATGGGAAGGTCGTGTGTGTGCAGTGACCGGCGCACCGGGACAATGCTATTCGCTTGATCTGGTCTGATTGATGAGGTCTATGGCCTCCTTGATCATGATCTCTCCGGCGCCCTTTGCAAGGTTGGTTCCTGAACCCGGTTCATACCCTCCCTCTTCGTAGGCCCGGCTGTGGCAGACATAGCCAATTGTGTCGTTGCTCAGTGTAACAACAAAAAGGTTCTCCATGCCTGTTTTCCTTTTGATCTCTAAACCTACTTCAACCAGGATTTCTCCGGGCAGCCCCAGGATAAAAACATCACCAAGTCTTATAATCTGAATCTCAGTCTTTACACAGTCCCCGGTTTTATCAGCATCCTTAGTCTCACTTGTATATGCCCCTTTCTTAGTAGGGAATTTGACTTCTTTTTTGAGCGCCTTCAAAGTAATGTTGCCTGTAGTGGGAACCAGTTGCAGTCTCCTGAGTGCTTCGGCGCCCAGGGCTCTGCCTATTTGCTGCCGGGGCCTTACTCCTCTTTGAACAGGAACCGCGTTGCCGGCCAAACCGAGAGTAAACAGGCAAACTCCTCCCTCGACCTGCTCCACAACCTGCGTGGCGTACGCGGGATAATCAGCCGATATCGCGGTACTCAAATACGGATATATGCAAACAGGATGACATCCGAAGTTGATCAATGAACCAACGATTTCGCCGTTGGTGTCTTCCACTCTGAGCACGCAGACGTCAGGATCAATTGGGCCGAAATCCAGTTGAGCTTCCCCGTGCGTATAGGCAAAAGTGACTCGTACGGAACCGTCAGGGCCCTGCTTGACTTTCTGGGTGGCAATAACTTCAGGTGGAAGGGTAAACGCCATTCTCACAGAACCGTCGGCAGTCTTTGACCTTCGATTATAGACGATTTCAGGAATTTGGCCTTTTGCCACCCCCATCTTTACTTCCTGCATATTCTTGTGAGCAATAAGTACCGAATCTGCTATCTTTCTTATCAGTGTCTGTAGATAGCGCTGGTCAATCTTGGAAGCGGGAATCTCTTTATCAGGCCCAAGCTTAGATCTCGTGAAGACTTCCGGCCCGGAATGAGTGTGAGTGGCACAGATAAGGACATTCTGCTCGGGCATGCCTGTTTTATCTTTGATAATCTGTCGTGCAGGATTAGTAATCTCCTCCAGGGGCGTGTACAATAAGTCGGCGGAGACAATTGCTACGGTAGTGTTCCCATCGTTAAGGACCAACGCCCTGGCATAGAGTTCATCGATGATATTATCACTTGGTTTGCCTTTGGAACCGATAAGTGGAATCCCCAGAGGTGGAGTGATGTTTACCTTCGCACATCCGCCTTTGAGTGCGGCCTGACAGGCCGCACAGAAGATATGGTTAGAAAATAATACGATGAAAACTAACACCGTCGATCTCAAGTTAATATGCCGTCTCACGGTATTTGACTCCTTGCTTAACCACCTGTCCTCAAGATATTATAATTCATTTCTGGTGTGGAAACAAGTACAATCAGTTCAATAGCAACGGATAAGCCGGCATCGGCGCCATTTTGGCTGATCAGGCTGGGCTGTCGTGGGAAATTTCCATTGCGTATTATGCGGGAGATGTATTATAATAGAATAAATCAAACACCGCTTGATGCTATGCTCTGAATGCAAGCTGACGCTAATCTCGATAGGAGAAATGAGCCCGTAAACGGCGAGTCGGTCAAACAGTACGATAAAGCGGTGGTTGGCAGCGACCGTGAGGAAATTCGCATGTCTTTTAGAAAACCTTCCAAAGGTGAAAGGGGGCTGAAATGGATAGGAATAACTTAACCAGGCGGCAGTTTTTAGCTACTGCATCAGTCGGTACTGTCGCTGCCGTATCCCGGAGTATCCCAGCCTATGGCGCCATTAGTAAGAAGGGCAGTAAACTGGCAATTCTTGGTGGTGAACCTGTCAGAAAGAACAAGCTCTGGCCTCGCTGGCCCTACTGGGATGAGAATGTCATAGACTCAGTAGTAAAGACCACAAAAAGCAGAATCTGGTGCAGAATCCAGTCCAGGTCGGGTACGGTCCCGACGTTTGAAAAGAAATTTGTTCAGATGATGGGGACGAAGTTCTGCGTGGCCACGGGATCCGGCACCCAGGCACTTCACACCTGCGTCGAGGCGCTCGGAATTGGCCCCGGAGACGAGGTCATCACCTCGCCCTACACAGACCCGGGGACCACCGCGTCGATTCTGGTTGCCAGAGCACTGCCGGTCCTTGCTGACCTGGACCGCCAATCATATCAGCTTGATCCCGATGACGTGGAGAGGAAGATCACCGAGAACACCAGGGCGATCATGCCGGTCCACATGATGGGCCAGCCCTGCAACATGGAAAGAATCATGCAGATTGCCAGGAAGCACAATCTGAGAGTGATTGAAGACGCCTGCCAGGCCCACCTCGCCGAATATCAGGGCAAGAAGCTGGGGACCATCGGCGACCTCGGATGTTTCAGCTTTCAGTCGAGCAAGACCATTGCCTGCGGGGAAGGCGGTGGGATAATCGGAAATGATGAACAGCTCATGGACAAATGCTATACCGTCCATAATCACGGCACGTCGCGCCGTGGACGCACCGAAGTGGCTGGGCCGAAATACCGTATGAATGAGTTCGAGGCGGCGGTCTTGCTTGGCCAGTTGTCCGGCGTCCAGGAGCGCTTCGCCCGTCGGAATGAAAACGCCGCACATTTGACCTCCAGGCTCAAAGATATTCCGGGAATCGTACCACAGAAACTGTACGAGGGCACCACCGGCGGCTCCTTCTACATTTATGCAATGACGTATCAAAAGGAGCATTTCAACGGTGCAGACCGCAGCAAGTTCCTCAAGACCCTCAGCGCCGAAGGTGTCAGCCTTAGCCCCTATATAGGGCGGGGATTGCATAAGGAGCCCTGGATAGACCACATTCTGAATCTGAAAGTGTACAAGAAGATGTTCTCCGAGAAGAGACTGCGGAAGTACCGCCAGGAGAATGAGTGTCCCAATTGTGACAAGGTCTGTGAAGAGATGGCCATGCTCTGGGCCTCAGGTCCGCTGCTTGGAACAACAGAAGACATGGACGATATTGTCGATGCTATCGAAAAGGTCTATGAGAACCGAGACAAACTCAACTCCGTGTAGAAAGTCCGGGCGGCTCTTCAGAGGCTTGCCACGTCGTGATTCTCTGAAAACGTCGGGGGTGGGCGCGGTGTCTCTGTTGCTGCCGACGGGCCTATATGCTACAATTGTTCCCTTCGCAGCACCTGCTGTTCTTCGGCAGCGGCAACGTAGTCGATGACAGCGCCGCTGTAGCTGACCAGTGTGAATGACGGTTTCGAGATCTGGTTTCTGCCTTGAGAGGCAGTTTCATGATACTTTTGATTATGGATTCATAACAGGATTGGCGATACGGGAATTTCTGTGGAAAAGGCGACCGTCCGAAAATTAATCATTTTATTGATCATCACATCTGTGATAATTTCAGGCATCCTCTATCACCTTCAGTCAAGAGACTCTCTTCTCGACCGAGATATCTTCCTCTTCTCGGACGATGAGACGAAGTCATTGGTTCGGCAGGAGCCTGCTGCTGTCACAGAATCAATCCTTGCAGGTATCGCAGCGGGGAAGAAGCACTCATCGATCTGCGTGGATTATCCGTTTGACAAGTCGGTGTTTCCTCCGGAAATCGTACCACCTGCTTTTCTGTGGCATGACTCTGAGGACAAATCTGACCTTTGGCTGATTGACATAACCTTCGCCAAAAACCCGTATCATATTTATGTTGTAACCTCAGGCAAACGTCCGGAGCCGGTAATCGATCCGGAAGCAGTCAGTCCAACCAATGAACATTACAAACCGAGCGACTACGATCTCGCCGCAAATGCATGGACGCCTGTTGAAAGCATCTGGGAAAGCATGAAGCGAAATTCCACTGAAGAATTTGCTGCGCTTACAATCACAGGCTTTAACAGTGAAGACATGTCAAAACCTCTTTCACGGTCCAGCACGAACTTCATGACTTCGAAAGACCCGGTCGGTGCGCCAATTTTTTACCGCGATGTGCCTCTGATGCCGTCGGAAACAAAGAGCGGCCTTATCAAGCCCATCTCCAAAAAGGGGCTGCCTCTTATCGCCTGGCGTCTTCGTGATATTTCCAGGCCTTCTGCGCCCGTTGTGCTCAAGGACATGCCCACTTGTGCCAACTGTCACTCTTTCTCTCTCGATGGGAAGGTGCTTGGCATGGATATGGATGGGCCGGGTGGCGACAAGGGTGCTTACGGATTGACCAGAGTGAAGAAAAAAGTCGTCATTACCGACGACGACATTATCACCTGGAATTCTTACAAGTACTCGCCGCCATCACACGAGAATTTCGGCCTGTTTTCCCAGGTTTCCCCTGACGGCAGGTACGTTATCAGCACGTTGAACGAAGCCACCTTCGTCGTTAATTACCCGAACTTTGAATTCCTGCAATCCTTCTACCCGACGCGGGGAATCTTTGCTTTTTATGACAGCCGGAGTGGGCAAATGAAACCGCTGCCCGGCGCAAACGACACAAAGTATGTGCACACAAATGCCGGCTGGAGTCCTGACGGCGCTAACATCGTCTTCTCGAGAGCGAAGGCCTGTGACAAATACCAAAGCAAAGAGATGCCCAAACACGTCGGAGATCCCAACGAAACCTTCATCCAGTATGATCTTTACACGATGCCGTTCAACGAGGGCAGGGGCGGCATTCCGTCGCCGGTTAAAGGGGCTTCGGGAAACGGCATGAGCAACTCGTTTCCCAGGTACTCCCCCGACGGGCGGTGGATTGTCTTCGTTCAGTCTGAAAGGGGCCAACTGATGCGTCCCGACAGCAAACTTTATATAATACCCGCCCAAGGCGGACACCCTCGAAAAATGAACTGCAACCTTCCGGTTATGAATTCATGGCACAGTTGGTCGCCAAACAGCAGATGGCTCGTTTTCTCATCAAAAGGTTTTACACCCTTTACCCAGATGTTCCTTACGCACATCGACGAAAACGGCCAGGATACACCGCCGATTCTGATTCCAAACTCAACGGCTGCAAACAGAGCGGTCAACATTCCGGAATTCCTTTACAATTCCACAGATGCGATAGCTTCGATAGAAACGCCCTCCCAGCAGTCTTACCGTCATTTCAATAAAGCCAACGAGCTGGCGGAACTTGGGCGGTTCTCCGAAGCGCTGGCGGAACTTGAAAAATCACTTGAATTGAACCCCTATTATGCCAAGGCCTACAACGATATGGGGTATATTCTTTTCAAGACGGACAAGAGTGAAGAGGCTGTTACGTATTTCAATAAGGCAATGGAGTTGGATCCGGGATATGCTTCGGCGTGCAACAACCTGGGCTTTGTGCTGGAGTCGCAGGGCAAGATTGAGGACGCCGAAAGCAGGTACCGGAGGGCACTGGAGATTGACCCTGCTTTGACTGGAGCGTTGTGCAACATGGGGAACCTGTTGAGATCGCAAGGCAAACTGGACGAGGCGATCAGTCATTATCGTAAGGCGCTGGAAATCAAGCCGTACCTGACCGAGGCGCAGAGCAATCTCGGCGTGGCCTTTCAATTGAAGGGTGATATCGACGAGGCGATTAGTTGCTTCTACCAGGCACTGGAGATTGACAATGACTATGTGCCGGCACATTATAACCTGGGGTTGGCGTATCAATCGCAGGGCAAAGTTGATGAGGCAATCGATTGTTTTCAAAAGGCTGTCGGGTTACAGTTTGATTACGTGCCGGCCCACTACAGCCTGGGGGCGGCGTTTCAGTTGCAGGGCAAAGCCGATGAGGCGGCTGACCAGTACCTCAAAGTGCTTCAGTTTGATCCTGATCACACAAACACACATTACGGCCTTGGTGTGATAATGGCTATGAAGGGTCATTTCGATGCCGCGGCTAAGCACTTTCAAGCTGTTATCGAATCGGATACGAATCATGCCGATGCCCATTACAATCTGGCAGGCGTTTATTCCAACAGTGGGCGAATGGAACTTGCGGCTGAGCACTACCGTGCGGCCCTGGCGATACGCCCTGATTATCTTAAGTCGCGAATTGGCCTGGCCAATGCCTTGGTCAAACTGCGTCGCACCGGAGCGGCGGTGGAACAACACCGAAAAATAATCGAAATTGAACCACGACATGTGCCCGTCCTCAATATGCTGGCGTGGATTCTGGCTACGAGTGAAGACGCGGATATTTCCGATCCGACCGAAGCAGTTGCATTGGCGCAAAAAGCATGCAGACTTACAGACTTCAAAGTGCCGCAAGTCCTGGATACCCTTGCTGCCGCCTATGCTTCGGCGGGCAATTTCATCCATGCGGTCAAGACAGCTCAAAAGGCCGTTGACTTGGCCCGCACGAGCGGTCGGGACGATCTGGCTGAGAGAATTGCGAAACGTCTTGAACTTTATAAACGAAATGAGCCCTTCCGGGAAAAACCGGAATCCGAGGAATAAATTATAATTGCTTTTGCCGTGCGGTAAATCACAGGAGGTTCTGCTGCCAAATGAGGTTTTTCAGGCTTGGCTTGATATTGTTTGTAGTTTTGGCTGCGGCCTTTGCTGTGGGCATATCTCTTTTTAAATTCTGTTCCGGCGGCGAAGAGATTCGAAATGTGCTCCTTGTGAGCATAGACACGTGCAGGCCTGATCACCTGAGTTGTTACGGATACTCACGGCAGACGACTCCCAATATCGACACGCTTGCCGAGGGAGCTTTCGTTTTCAGAAATGCCGTCTCGCCGGTTCCCATTACACTGCCGGCGCACAGTTCCATGCTTACAGGGGCAATTCCACCTGCTCATGGCGTCCGCAACAATCTTGGCTATAAGTTAGGTGAATCGAATCTGACACTTGCTGAAATCCTGCAAGAAGATGGTTTTTCCACCGCCGCAATAGTCGGTGGATTTGTCCTGGATTCGCAGTTTGGACTGGATCAGGGTTTCGACACGTATAACGACGATTTTGGTGAAGGCTTTGCGGGCGCCATCGGCAACGAACGCAGGGGTGCCGAAGTCAGCAGTTCGGCGATTGAATGGATTGACAGGCATCACGCTGAAAAGTTTTTCTTGTTCCTGCATTATTACGATCCTCATGTAGATTATAAACCGCCCGAACCTTTCGCATCTGAATTTGCAGACAATCCTTATGCCGGAGAAATCGCATACGTGGACAATTGTATTGGTCGGGTCATCGATCATCTTAAGAAACTGAAACTATACGATTCAACTTTAATTATCATTACTGCAGACCATGGGGAAATGCTTGGCGAGCATGGTGAAAAAACTCACAAATATTTTATTTACCAATCTGCTTTGAAGGTCCCGCTGATTTTCAAATTGGCGGGCAGTCACAAAGGCCGGATCATAGACGATCTTGCGGGTATTATCGATATCCCGGCAACTATCTGCTCTTTGCTTGGCATTGAAATCGAAAACAGGATTGGCGGGATGGATCTGTCCTGGGCATTTGACCCGGATAAACCTGCTGTCAGCGAGAGGAATTTGTATTGTGAAAGCGTGACCGCGGCCGTAACGCTCAATGCAAACATCCTTTTGGGGATCGTTACCGATCGCTTTAAGTATATTCAAACCACCAGGCCGGAGTTGTACGATATTGTTGAGGACCCGTGTGAGACGGTCAATCTGATCGAATCGCAGCCTCACAGAGCCCGTATTCTTCAGGATCACCTCAAACAGATGCTGAAACAGGCAACGCAAGATGGTATCGTACAAAGTGAGAAGAATAATGACTGGAGAGACTTGAGAAGGCTGCAATCACTGGGCTATGTTGCGGGGGTTGGCAATACTGATATCCGGTTTGACCAAAGCAAAGCGGACCCCAAAGATCTTTTCGAGCAATACGATTCTTACCTGCGTTTTCTCAACCTTTTATCGCGTCAGAATCGTGCCGGTGCCTTGAGTCTTTGCAAAGAACTCATCGCCCGAGAGCCGCAACTTGTAGAGACCAATCTTTTCATGGCGGTCGATGCGATGAAGCAAGGCGATTATGCGCGAGCAGTCCCTGCGCTGGAGAACCTGGTTGCACTCGACCACGATCTGTTCAAAACTCATTACAATCTCGCTGTCGCACTGGCCGGTCTGGGTAAATTCGACCGAGCGGTTGACCATTACCGCCGGGCTATCGAGATAAAACCCGAAGCGCACAGAACTCACGCTGAACTCGCTGATGCTCTTATTCAACTGAAGCAGGTTGACAAAGCGATTGGGCATTATGAAAAATCACTCGCGATAGAAGCAGACCAGGCTATCGTCCTTGGTAAACTGGCCGCGGCATATTCAGGGAACCAGCAGACTGAGCAGGCGGTGAACTGTTGGAGAAGGGCCATTCAACTGAAGCCGGACTGGCCGAGTGCTTTGAATAACCTGGCATGGATCAGGGCAACAGATGAAGACCCCCGATTTCGCGATCCGTCCAGGGCAGTCGAACTGGCCCTGCGGGCGTCTGAACTTACCGGCGGCAAAAATCTGTCTGTTTTGGATACTTTGGCAGTTGCCTATGCCGCTGCGGGAGACTTCCAACAGGCTGTGAAAACTGCTGAAAAGGCACTGGAAATTGCTCGATCGACCAACCGGAAAGACCTTATTGAAAAAGCAAGAAAGAGGCTGGAATTATTTGCTTCAGGCAGTCCCTATGACCCGCAAAAGGGTCAAAAAGTCCAGAAGGGCCGACAAAGACAGGATTGAGTGGCAGGATAACCCCGGCTTTGAGGTGGGATTCAGGGGGAAATGTTTTTTGATTTCGGTCAAAAAAATGCGGAGTAACCAAATAATAGCTTGCTTTTATCGGACATCCTTGGTAATATCATATGATAAGGTGCAGGATGGTTCGTATCTTCATACCTTGCGGTCATCCGGTGATTGAGTTGATATTCAATATTTTTTTCAGAATATTACGATAAGTAGCGGCTGAATGAATATGACTCTATTGTTTTGGAAAGGAGGAACAGAATGAAACTCAGAATTACCTTTTGTATGTGCCTTATGTCGGCGCTGACAGTGTCGGCAGTAATGGCTGAACCCATCGAGGTGCTCAACCACAGCTTTGAGTATCTAAACGGAGAAGACCTTACCCTGAAGGTAATGGATTCGGGAGTTGATGACTGGGAGTTCGCCACTGGTCCGGATGGCAATGGTATCGAAGATCCGTCATCCGATGGAGATGTATGTGTCGCAATAGGCGGTGTTGACAGCGTCTTTCAGTTACTGGACCATACCATTGCTCCCGGTGACGAGTACACTCTTACGTTCGACGCGTTCTATCTGTGGTCCAGTGCAGCGTGGGACGCCACGTTCGAGGGCAGACTCTACTACGATGATAACGGCTCGCGTGAGGTTCTTGACTACGCTGAAAACAATTTTTCCACTGGAATGCCCGACTGGGCATGGCACTACGATTATACAGTGAATACCACCGTGCCGTTGGGCAGTCCCGCTATTGGAAAGCAGCTCGGGATCGAACTGGCTGTAACCGCCCAGGCCAGCAACAGTTGGTTCGGTTTTGACAACGTCAGGCTTGACGGAGTTCTCCAGACGGGGGCGGCAGTAAACCCCGATCCTTACGTTGGGGAAGAGGAAGTGGAGTTGAGCAGGGTGTTCACCTGGCAGATCGGCGAGGACCCGAACAATCCCGGCAATCCTATGCCCGGTCTTACCGGTTATTATATATATCTCGGTACGGATGAAACTGCTGTTGCCGCTGCCGGTACAGACGACTTGAGCGGTATCTACCGTGGCTTTACAGCGGTAGGCGAGGAAAGCTACACACCTTCGGAAAGCTCCGGACCCCTGGTTAACGACGAAACGTATTACTGGCGAATCGACGAACGACTTGTCGATGACGCCAATACGATTGGCGGCAAGATATGGATGTTCTTTTCCGAAAGGACTCTGCCTGAGGTGGCTGAACAGCCCAAGGACGTCTACGCCTTTCCCGGTGAAACCGCTGTGCTGACAACAGCGGCTGCTCCAAGCCCAACAACGCTGTTTTATCAGTGGTACCGTGGTGAGTCGCCCGACAGGACAAATCCTGTTGACGGTGGCGACGCTGCGGAGTTGAGTATTTCGGATGTGATTGCTGATGATGAAGGTCTTTATTACTGCAGGATCACCAATGACGCAGGCGATGTTGATACCCAGTCGGCTTTGCTGACGGTAAAACGTCTCATGGGCCACTGGAAAATGGACGGTAATCTTGACGACGCAACCGGTAACGGCCATGGTGGTCTCGGTGATCCGAACTTTGTAAATGGTAAGGACGGAAGTGCTGTTCAATTCATTTCCGGAAGCGAGGCTGTCGTTATCGAAGATTCCATCGATTACTTCAATTTCTATCCCAAC
>SDBS01004591.1_pt1 | contig 13494 bp, 7 predicted proteins | sample 2277091 | NCBI WGS metagenome assembly SDBS01 (sample SAMN10404972, study PRJNA504765) | marine sediment metagenome | isolation source: marine sediment core GS10_PC15, 163 cmbsf | place: Arctic Ocean: Southern Knipovich Ridge | collected 2010
TGCGTCGTCACGGCGTGCGCCACCGCGGCCCACTGCATCGGCGACGCTTACCACGTAATCGAGCGGGGCGACGCCGACGTCATGATCGCGGGGGGTTCCGAGGCCGCCATAACGCCCTTGGGCTTCGCGGGATTCTGTATGATGAAAGCGCTGACCACCCGCAACGACGACCCCGAACACGCCTCGCGGCCCTTCGACCGGGAGCGCGACGGCTTCGTCATCGGCGAGGGCGCCGGCATCGTTATCCTGGAGGAATACGAGCGCGCCAAGGCGCGGGGCGCGGACATATACGCCGAGATAGTCGGCTACGGCATGACCGCCGACGCCTACCACATAACGGCGCCCGACCCGGACGGCGACGGTAGCACCCGCGCCATGAAGATGGCCGTCGGCCACGCCGGTTTGAACCCCGAAGACGTCGACTACATAAACGCTCACGGCACCTCCACGCCCTTAAACGACGCAGCCGAGACTATAGCCATTAAAAAGGTGTTCGGCGATCACGCGTACAAGCTCCCCATCTCGTCTACCAAATCCATGACCGGCCACCTCCTCGGCGCCGCCGGCGGCGCGGAGAGCGTCGCCGCCATCCTTACCATTAAAAAAGGCGTAATCCACCCGACGATAAATTACGAATACCCCGACCCGGAATGCGACCTCGACTACGTCCCCAACGAGGCGCGCCAGGCGGACGTAAAAGTCGCCATCACCAACTCCTTCGCTTTCGGGGGCCAAAACGTTACGCTAGTTTTCAAACAGGTGTAGCAGCAAGCCCCCGCTCGATACTTATGGCAAACTTCGTGGGAAAATTATTCGGTCGCCAGGCGCCTTTGGAGGGCTACCTCTTCGACGACGAGCTTCCGGAAGAACGCCTCCGGGAGCTCGAGCGCTTCTGTAAAGAGCACGACATCTACCTCGCCGACCTGTCGCTCATCGACCAGGCCTTAACCCATACGTCGTTCGCTCACGAGTCGGAGCAGGACACCAAGGACTATGAGCGGCTCGAGTTCCTGGGCGACTCCGTCATCAGCCTCGTCGTTGTGGGACACCTGTACAACACCTTCCCCGGCATGAACGAGGGCGACATGACGAAGATAAAAAGCGAGGTCGTAAGCCAGGCCGCGCTTTCCGAGGTGGCGACCAAGCTGGGTTTGAACCGGCTCCTGCACCTTGGCAAAGGGGAGGTCTTGAGCCGCGGCCGCCGCAAACCGTCTATACTGTCCGATGCTTTCGAGGCGCTGGTGGGCGCCCTCTATCTCTCGTCGACGCTCGACGAAACCAAGGATTTCATAACCAGGCAATTGGACGAGCGCATACAAAAGATAGTCGCGCACGGCAACCTCGAGAACTACAAGTCGCTGCTGCAGCGCGTCGTATTGGAGCGGTTCGGCGAAAACCCGACCTACCGCGTCCTCACCCGCAAGGGCCCGCAACACAACGCCGAATTCGTCGTGGGCGTCGAGATCAAAGGTAAGATATACGGCAAAGCCCAGGGCCGGTCCAAGAAAGACGCCGAGATGAGGGCGGCGCACAAAACGCTGCAGCTGCTCAAGCCGAGGAAGCGCCGACGCGCAACCCGTTAACCGAGCTCGCCGGCGGTGAATTGTGCCGATGGACTATTTACTAACCGAAGAGCAACGCGAGCTCCAGAAGCTCACTCGCGACATAGCGCGTAATACCGTCGCGCCCAAGGCCGAGTATTACGACCGGCACGACGAATTCCCGTGGGACATGGTCGAGGTCTTCGCGCAAGCGGACCTCTTCCGCGTCTTCGTCCCGGAGGAATACGACGGCCTGGGCATGGGCGTCTTCGAGTTGTGCATCGTCGCCGAGGAGCTGTCCCGGGCGTGCGGCGGCATCGCGCTCGCGCTCCTGGGGACCGCGCTCGGCACCGAGCCAATCTTAATCGCGGGGACCGACGAGCAGAAGAAGAGGTTCCTGCCGCGCGTCGCCGCCGGCAAAGCGCTGGCGACGTTCGCCCTTACCGAGGCCGAGGCCGGTTCGGACCCGTCGGCGGTGCGGACGCGGGCGCGCCGCGACGGCGACCACTACGTCCTGAACGGGACCAAGCAATGGATAACCAACGGCGGCGAGGCGGAAATAAACGTCGTCATCGCGAGCACCGCCCCGGCTCGCGGCGCCCGCGGCCTGAGCGCGTTCGTGGTCGAGAAGGGTACCCCCGGCTTCGATTTCGGTAAAAAGGAGGACAAACTCGGCATCCGGGCGTCGGCGACGCGGGAGTTGATATTAGACGATTGCAAGGTGCCGGCGGCGAACCTGCTCGGCAAAGAGGGTACGGGCTTCATAACGGCGATGCGGACTTTCGACCGGACGCGGCCCGGCGTCGCGGCGCAGGCCGTGGGCATCGCCCAGGGCGCGCTCGACCTCGCCGTGGCCTACGCCAAAGAGCGCCGCCAGTTCGGCCAGCCCATCTCGAACTTCCAGGGGCTGCAGTTCATGCTGGCCGACATGGCGACGAAGACCGAGGTGGCGCGCGCAATGACGTACGCCGTGGCGCGAACGATAGACTCCGGCTCCCGCGACGTTAGCCGTTACTCTTCCATCTGTAAAACTTTCGCCTCGGACGTCGCCGTCGAGGTGACGGCCGACGCTCTCCAAATATTCGGCGGTTACGGCTACATGCGCGAGTATCCAATCGAGAAGTACTTCCGCGACGCCAAAATCACGCAGCTCTACGAAGGGACGAACCAAATCCAGCGGCAGGTGATCGCGCTGGACCTCATTCGAACATCGGGCCGCAAATCGTAGCGGCCGCAACAGGCCCCCGGCGGCGGGGGCTTTTTTTAAACCTATGGCGGCGTTCCCCTCCCTCGTCGTTTCGCGGGCCCGTTCGCTCTGGGCCGCGGCCTCGCGCCGGCCGGGTGTAGTCGTCGCCGCGACCGCGCTCGCCCTCGTCGCCGTAGCCGCCGCCCGCGTCGACCTCGTCTTAAAACATACCCCCGAAACCAACGAGATGTACTCGGAGTCGCTGGTCCGGTTCCGGTACGCCGAGATGATAATGAAAGGCGAGGCGTTGCCGCGTTCGGACCCGATGGTCCAGTGGCCGGAGGGCTTTCCGCGCGACGAGATGATAATGCCGCTGCCGGACTACGCCACCGGCCTAAGCTACAGATTGTGGAGCGGCGTTTTCGGCCCGACCGACCGCTACGCGTACCTCCGGTACTTCATGGCCTTCTACGCCGCGGCGTACATCCCCGCGGCGTTTCTTCTTTTCTGGGTTATGTTCCGGCGGCCGTGGCCGGCGTGGGCCGCCACCGCCCTATACGTCACGTGCCTGCCGACCTTTATCCGCGCCGCGGGTTATTACATGCGCGAAGATTTCGCGACGCCGGCTCTGCTGGCCGCGTCGGCGTTGGTTTGGCTGCTTCTGGAGGGAAAGCCGAACGGCCGCGGCAAGAGAATCGCTATCGCCGCGGCGCTGGCCGCGTGCGTCCTCTACGCGCTGAGCTGCTGGCATATGGCCCAGTTCTACGCCAACGTGCTCCTGGTCGTCGCATTCCTCGCGGCGTTCCTCGGCCGGCGGGGCCTGTACGGCCATATAGGAGTTGCTTTCCTCGTGGGGACGGCGGCCGCGGCGGTCCTCAACAAACCGCTCCTTGTAAAGGGCGTCCTTTGGTCCCCCACCGTCGCCGCGGCGGCGGCCCTGGCAGCGTGGGGAATGGTGCGGCGGCCGGCGACCGTCCGCTGGAGGTTGGCGCTGGCCGGCGGCGCGACGGCGCTGGTGGCTCTGTCGCTGCTCGCCGTCGGGTCCGGCGCATACGGCCACGCGTACGCGCTCATCTGGGCCAAGCTGCGGCTGGCGGGCGTGCACCCCGACGACCCGACGCGGCTGCCGGTCGACGCGCGCATATTCTGGATGGGCCCGTACGACACGACGACGCTGAAGCGCGCCCTCATCGAATACGGCCCCCTCCTCGTAGTAGCGGCGGCCGTCTTCTTCTGGTCGTGCGGGAAGTACTTACGCCGGCGAAAGGCCGCGGCGGGCGGCGCGCCGTTCTTTCCGGCGGCGATGACCGTCATAACGGCCGCTTTATATTGGCTCCTGGTCCGGCTGACCGTATTCTTTGCGCCCTGGGTCGCGATATGGGCGACGCTCCCGGCGGCGAGGGCCCGCCGGCCGTGGGCCAAGGCCGCTGCCGCGGCGTTGGTTGCGGGGCTGTTAGCGTTCCAATTCTACTGGGCGACGAATTACAATCGGCCCAGCGCTCCGCGGCGCCTGCTCGAGTTATTGCCGGAGAAGGAAGACCCGCTGTGGGACTACGGCAAAAGCGACAACGAGATTTTCTTCTGGTTGAAAGACCGTACGCCGGCGGGTTCGGCCGTGCTAGGCCAATTCGGCCTGAGCGCGTCGATAATGTATTGGGGCGAGCGCCCGGTGGCGCTCCACCCCATGTACGAAGTCCCCGAAATAAGGACCAAGATAGTCGAAACCTCGCGCGCTTATATGGGCGCCGAGGACGACTTCTACGAGCTGTGTCGCCGGTGGCGCGTATCGTACGTCGTCTTCAACGCCCCCGTCTTCCTGGTGTACCAACCGCCGGGCGACCGGTACTTCGCCGCCACCCCCGACCCGCCCGCCGACGCCGTGGGCATGAAGATGCAATTCCACCCCGAGTCGTTGACGCGCTTCCGCCTTATCCACGAAACGTACACCTTCCGCGTCTTCGAGGTAGGGCGGCCGTACGGCGGCTATGTCGCCAGGCGCTACCATCCCTATTTCGACAATTCCCTCTTTCCCGGGTTGCCGTCGCGCGAGCACCTCGGGGAAGTTGTAGCCGCCATCGAACGCGCGGTCGATCATTACGACCGGGGCCTGGCGCTGGAGAGTTCGAAACGGTGGTCGGACGCGGCGGCGCGGTTCGGCATCGCTCTCAGCCTCCACCCCGACTACGAAGACGCGGAATTGCGACTCGGCTATTGCCTGGCACAACTCCAACGCTACGACGAAGCCGCGCCCCATTTCCGACGGGCGTTGGTCGTCGACCCCGACGACGCTATGGCCCACACCTACCTGGGGTCGTACTACTTCTCGACCGGGTCGTACGAGGCGGCGCTCAGGGAATACCGCCGCGCGTACGAGCTCGATCCGGACGACGAGGAAAACCTGGAGCGGATACGCCTGACGGAAAAAGTTATGGCCGGCTCGTAGCCGGCCTTACTGATACTGCCGTAACGTTTCGTCCTATCCTTCGCCGCGCGGCTCGGGGACGTACTCCTGGATTCCCCACCCCAATTTCTCCCGTAGGAGTTTGTAGAAGTCCTTCTCCTCCAGACGTATGAGGCGGAGGCGCTTTTTGGCGCGCGTGACGTAGACGCGGTCGTCCTCGGCGAGGGTGTAGGTGGATTGGCCGTCCACCGTCATCACCGCCTCCTCTTTACCCCGGGTCCGGAGCTCAATGCCCACCTCGAGATTGGCCGGGATGACAAGGGGCCGCACGGTGAGCGAGTGGGCGCATATCGGCGTCAATAACAATACGTCCACGCGCGGGTCAACGATGGGGCCACCGGCGGACAGCGAATAGGCCGTCGAGCCGGTGGGCGTCGCGGCTATGATGCCGTCTCCCCGGTACGAGAAGAGGCGCTCGCGGTGGATGTAGGCGTTCACGATTACGATGCGGGAGATGGCCTTGGGTCCCAGGACGAGGTCGTTAACCGCTAGTATGTCGCGCTCCGTTTCGCCGTCCGAGCGCTCGAGCCGGATGGAGAGCAACATGCGGCTTTCGACGAGGAACCGGTCGGTCAAGATGGCGTCGACGGCGGTCTCCATCAGGCTGATGTCCATCTCGGAGAGGAAGCCGAGGCCGCCGAGGTTCACGGCCAGGACCGGCACCTCGTTGGCGGCTACCAGCCGCCCCACGGAAAGCAACGTCCCGTCGCCTCCGAAAGAAATGACGAGGTCGCACGCCTTCCCCATCTCGGTTATAGCTACCCGGTCGCCCTTTAGATTTCCCCAAACGGCGGTACGCTCCTCGATGACGTACCGCTGGCCGCGCTTCTCGAGCGCCTCCAAGCAGGAGGCTACGCCGTTGACGGCGTCCTTCTGCTTCCAGTTGGCTACGATGCCGAAAATATAGCTGTCGGTAACCGCCATCGGTTTCGCGGCGTTAGCGGCCCGCCCGTATGGAACGCAAGAGCTGCTGCGACTGGTCGAGGTAAGACCGACCCTTCTCCAGGTCGCCGGTTCGATTGTAGAGGAGCCCCAACCTGTTCAACGTATTCGCTACCTCGAGCTGGGCGCCTACCGACTTGTAGAGCGCCAGAGCCTCCTCGTACTTCTTCATAGCCTCTTTGAGTTGTTGCGTATTCTCGTCGACGTGCCCCAAATTGTAGAGGGCGTCGGCCCGGCCGCGGTCATCCCGCAGGCCCTGGTATATGTTCAACGCTTCGTTGTGCTTGGCCTCGGCGGCCTTGAATTTCCCGAAGCCGGCCTCCACCAAACCCTGCTTGTTCGCCGACAACGCGATATTTTTCTTATCGTCCAATTTGGAGTACGTGCTAAACGCGTTCTTATAGGCCGCGGCGGCGGCGGCCAGGTTGCCGGTATTGAACTCGGCGTCGCCCAGCGCGCGGTAACAGTAGGCCAGGTCGGAGGTATACTTCTTGAGGGGTTTATAGGCTTCGACGGCCTGCGTGTAGCTGGTCTTGGCCTTGTCGTACTGGCGCTGCGCCATGTACACGTCGCCCAGCTTGCGCAGGCACCGCGCCTGGCCCTCCTCGTCCTCGGCCCCGGCGAAAGCCTGCTTGGCCTTGTTGTACGACGAGTCGGCTTCGCCGTATTCCTTCAGCGCCTGGCGGTAAACGCCGGCGTCGTAGTTAGTCTCGCCAACTTCCTCCTGGTTCTTGGCCTCCGTCAAGAGGGGCAGCGCGTCGTCGCAGTATTTCAGCGCGCTGCGGTAATTCTCCTGGGCCCCCAACGCCCGGCCTATCATCCGTAGCGTAGCCCCCTCTTCGTTCTTCTTGGCCTCGCGGCGCCAGATGCGCAGCGCTTCCGTCAGCACTTTGTTGGATTCCTTGTAATCGCCCAGCTCGTAGTTAACGGCGCCGAGGTAAACGAGCGAGCGCGCTACCTCTTCCTGACGCCTGAGCTCGCGCCACAATGGCAGCGCCTCAGTCTGGCTCGTCTTCGCCGCTTCCGCCTCGCCGAGCCGCGCTTGCGCCGAGCCGAGATGATTTAACGACGTCGCGACGCCGGCCTTATCGTCGAGCGAGCGGTACGCGCCCAGCGCTTCGTTGTACAGCGTCTTCGCTTTCTGGAAATAAGTGGGGTCCTCGGCGGCGACGCGGGGGCTTATCCTGGATACGCCGATGAGCTCGTTAGTGTAGCCAAGGTGGTTTTTAATCTCGGCCGCGAAACCCCTGTCGTTGAGGGGTGTCGCCGTCCCGAGCGCGGTGGTGAAGTTCTTCTCCGCCTTCGATAGCTCTCCCTGCCGCAGCGCAAGCTGGCCGAGGTCGACGTAGAGCCGCGCTACCGCGGGCGTGTTCTGTATTTTCTTTTGGACGCTTACGGCCTCGCTCAACGACTTGACCGCAACCTCATATTGGCCCAGCTCGGCCTGGGCGAGCCCTTTGGCCCGCAACGCGTCACCTTCCGCCATCGGCCGAAGCGTAGCGCGGAAGACCTTCAGCGCGTTGTCGTACCGCTGGACCGCGCCGGCGTAGTCTTTCTGGGCGGCCAGCGTCAAGCCGAGGCTGTAGTAAAAGTCACCCTTACCGGCGCCGATCTTGCCGGTCTTGTATATGGCCTCCGCTTCGCCGAAGTATTTCGCCGCGGTCGCGGTATCGCCCTGGGCGAGGAACACTTCGCCCAGGCCGACGAGCGCCCGCGCTTTGCCGCCCTCGTCGTTCAAGGCGTTGAAGATGCGGAGCGCCTCGTTGAACTCGCGGGCGGCGGTTCGGATATCGCCCGAGGCCAGCCGCGCCTGGGCGAGCTGGCGCTGCGACTCGCCGATGCCGAGCTGGTCGTGCAGCTCGCGGTACGTCTCCAGCGCCTGGCCGTGCGCGACGAGCGCCGCGTCGGCGTTACCCTTCCGGCGTTCCGCCCGGCCCAGCGCGTTCAGCGCCATCGCGACGTACGCGTTCTCGCCGGCGCGCTCGGCGAGGGCCTGGGCCTTCTTGGCATCCTCCACCGCCCGGTCGAAGAGAAGCTCGGCCTCGAACAGCGTAGAGCGCCGGATCAAGACGCGGCTTTGGCCCACGTCGTCGCCGGCGGCGGCGTAGAACTGAAGGCCGAGGTCGAAGTTCTTCTCGGCGTTCTTGTAATCGTAGCGGTCGTAAGCGATGATGCCCATCTGGAGTTCGCAGTATCCCTGACCCGCGTTATCGTTGAGCTTTTTATAAACCGATTCGGCCTTCTTGTAACTCGCGAGAGCGTCGTCGGCGTTACCGGCGCGATACTGTACCCGGGCCAGGTCCACCGCGGTATCCGCCGCGGCGAGGTCTCCTTTGGTCTCGGCGAAGCCGTCCAGCGCCTGTTGGAACTCGGCCTGCGACTGGCTGAGATTTCCCTGCTTCTCGTAGGTGGCGCCGAGGCGGCGGTGGGTGCGCGCCGTCCAGTGCACCTCGTTGAGGCCGGTGAAGCCGGCGAGCGCCGACTTGAAAGCGGATAGCGCGTCGTCCAACGCCCCTTTGGTCTCCTGGGCCTCACCGACGTAGTATTGGGTTTCGGCTACGCCCATCTTATCCTGCACCTGTTGAAACAACGCCAGCGCGTCGTTGTGATACTTTAATCCGCTGTCCGGTTGATTTAGGGCGACGTATACGCGGCCGATCCAGTTCATCGCCAGCGCGGACCCCTTCTCGATGTTGAGCGTCCGGTAGATGCGGAGCGACTCGCTGAAGGAGCGTATAGCCTCTTTTTGCTGCCCCTTCTCGAATTGGATAGCGCCGATCTCGATGCCGGCGTCGGCGGTACGTATTTGGTTGCGGGCGCCGCGGAAGAGCTCGAGGGCGGCGTCGAAATCCTTAAGCGCCTGGTCGTTTTTCTCCTGGGCCCGCAGCCCTTTGGCCCGGCCTAAAGTGGCCTCCGCCTGGCCGTTCTTGTCTCCCAGGGACGTATAAGCGCTGAGGGCCTCGCCGAAGGCCTGGTTGGCGAAGTCGTACTCGTCCAGCTCGAGGTGGGCCTGGCCTTTGTAAACCAACGTCTCGGCTATCTCGGCCTTGGTATTCGCCGCGCGTTCGTACTCAAGGGCCTTGTCGAACTGCGCGAGCGCTTTCTTCTGGTCGCCGGCGGCGACGAGCGCGACCCCCATGCGATTGTAGACCGACGGCACGTCTTTGGTGTTGCCGGCTTTATTCATCGCGCTCAACGCGGTCTTGTAATCTACCTGGGCGCCGTCGTAATTCCCCTGGCGGTACTTCACGTCGCCCAGCGCCGCGGCCGCGGCCCCCTCGCCCGCGGGGTCCTTGACGGTACGGTAAATACTCAGCGCTTCCGAGAACTTGGCGGACGCGTTCTGGTAGTCGCGCTTCGCCATGTGGGCGGCGCCGAGGTTCATCAGCGTCCGGGCCTTGCCCAGTTGGTCGTTTATGGCGGAATAGGCCGCTAGCGCGTCGTCGAAGTAGTGAAGCGCGGTATCGTAGTCTTCTCTGGCGACGTACGTCAGGCCCAGGTCGTTCTCTACTTCCGCGACGCCGAGCTTGTAGTCCTGGGCGCGGTTGATGCGCAGCGCCTCGTCCAGATAGCGGGCCGCGGAGTTGTAGTCGCCCTTGGCGTAGTGCATGCGGCCCACGTTGGCCATGGTCTGCGCCACGCCGAGTTCGTTCTGCAGCAGGCGGTTCGTCGCCAGCGCCTCGTTGAACGCGCTATTGGCCTGGTCGAAATCGCCCTGGGCGGTATTGACCTTGCCCACGGCGTTGAGCGCCTGCCCGACGTTCGTGCGGTCCTCGGTTCGGCGGAAGGTATCCAACGCTCCGGTGTAATTGCTGAGCGCTTCGCCGTACTGGCCGCGGTCGAAATTGATGTCGCCGACCTTCATCTGCGAGAGCGCCTTGCCCGTCTCGTCGCCCTCCCGGCCGAAGTTCTGGGACGACTGCTCGAAGAGGGACAACGCGCCGTCCTGGTCGCCCAACACCTGGAGGGCCACGCCGAGGTCGCGCTGGACGCCGGCCACTTCCGCCGTCATGTTCTCGCCCTCGTAGATGGACAGCGCGCGTTCGAGCGACTTGCGCGCCTCCTCCAGTTGACCCTGGCGCACCTGAATGGTCCCTATCTCCCACGTAACCTTGGCGAGGCGGGCGTTATCCTTCAACCCTTTTACGATATCCAACGCCTGCTCGTACGTCTGTAAAGCTTTGGGATACTCGCCGGTGGTCTTGTAGACGCGGGCGATAGCGATGGTGGTATCGGCGACGTTGCCCTTGTGGCCGAGGGCCTGGCGGATGCGCAGCGCCTCGTTGTACGACTCGAGGGCGGACCGGTAGTCGGCCTGCATCTCGTACGCGTAGCCGACGTTGTGGGCCGCGTCGGCCGCGCCGGTCTGGTTCTTTATCTCGCGGTACTGCTTGATGGCGTCGTTGAAGTAGATGGCCGCCTTGCGGTAGTTCTTCATGGCGTGGGTGTAGACGAGGCCCATGGAATTCAGGATTTCGGCGGTTCCCTCCCAGTCGGCCAGGCGCCGCGTTATGGACAGCGCCTGTTCGTAGTACCGCAGCGAATTGGCGGCGTCGCCCTGGGCGCGGAGGGCGTCGGCGGAGTATTTCAAACACCGCGCGATGCCGTCCTGCTTGCCGAGCTTGGTGTATAGCTCGCGGGATTTCTCGAATTGGGACTGCGCGCCGGTGTAGTCCTTCTTCTCCAGGTAAACGCGGCCTACGAGCATCTCGCCCTCGGCCTCGCCCTCGCGCTCGCCGAGCTTGGAGTAGATGGAGAGGCCCTTGCGGAAGTAGTCCAGCGCGCGGTCCACCTCGCCCTTGTCCAGGACGATCTGGCCCGCCTCGACGTACATCCGGCCCTTCATCTTCTCGTCGGCGGCGCCGGCGTACTTCGCCGTGGCCTCCTCGTACGCCTTCAGCGCCAGCTCGTACTCGCCGCGCGCGAAGTAGATCGAGCCGATGGCGGCCTGGGCACGCGCCTGGCCGGTGACGTCGGCGGCCTTTTTATAGAGGCCGTACGATTCGTCGTAGTAGGTGAGCGCCTGGTCGTACTGCTCCTTCGCCTGGTAGGTGGAGCCGAGGTTTTTATTGACCAACGCCAGGCCGGCGTTGTCCTTCAAGACCGCGAAGTCGTTAAGCGCTTTTTGGTAGAAGCCTATGGCCTCGTCGAACTCGCCCTGGACCTCGTATACCGAGCCGAGGATGTTGTTGGCGCGAGCGACGCCCTCGACGTCGCCGATGGAGTCGAAGAACTCGAGCGCCTCCTCGAACACGGCGACGGCGCGCGCGAACTTGCTGGCCTCGAAGAGCTTCATTCCCTCTTCGAAGGACTCCAGCGCGCGGTTGCGGATCTCCATCTCGGACTGGCCGAACGCCGGGGCGGCGGCCGAGGCCGCGACGAGCGCGACCGCGAGTGTAAACAGCGTAATCCGTTTCGTTGCCTTCATATTAGCCCTCTTCGTTGATAGGCTGCGGCGACGATTTCTTTTTTTAATGAATACCTACGTAATATTACAGAATACCAGAGCCAAGTGCCGCTGTCAAGTTATTACTGGCCGCCGGCGCAAGCGTAAACGCCAAGAATTTCAATTTAAAACGGCGCCGAGGTGAAGCTGTTTTGGAAGGCCGGCCTTCCGCGCCGAGCTCGAGCCGATATAAAAAAGCCGCCCCGGAGGGCGGCTTTATTGTTACAACTTAAAGGGCCGTTATTTAGCTACGACGACCTTTTTTACCGCAACCCTATTACCCGCCTGGAGGCGGTAGATGTATACGCCGGTGGGAACGTTGGCGTGCCAATACGCCGCGTGCTCGCCGGCGGCGTATGGCCCTTCGGCCAGCGTCGCGACGCGGCGACCGGAAAGGTCGTATACGGCGAGGGAGACGCGGGACGGTTTCTCGAGTTTGAAGGAGACCGTCGCGGTTGCGGTTACAGGGTTAGGCCTACAGGCCAGGGGGCTTGCCGGGGCCGCGGCCGCAAAGGGGCCGCGGCGATTTTTTCTCGTAATACCGTATCGAGGCGCGCGCTCACCTCGGCGGTAGGTTTAAGTACGTCTTATTTCGTTAAGTCGGGCGGGACCTCTACCTTAAATAACGCGCCGTACGCACTCGCAGCCGCTACGGTAAAAACGACCAATAGGTTTTTAGCTATTTTTTTCGCCATCTCTCCTCCTGATTAACGTTAAGGTTGATAGTGAAGGATTGTTTTACCGTCTCCTACCGCCCATGCGTCGTTCTCGCTTATCGTAAAAACGTCGTAGAGCATACCGCGCGTACTGAGTGGCGGGTCGTCACCGAACCACCACCGCTCCCCGTCCCAACGGAACGTACGCTGACCTACGGCCCAGCCATTATTGGCGTTTGCGAAATGTAACCCGAATATACTTTTCCGTATGCCCTCAACCCAGGGTTCGGCCAGGTAATAACGCCATTCGCCGTCTTTACACTCCAACAGGTTACTCTGCGTACCGGAAACGCAACCGTCGCCGCCGGCCCACCCCCGTTCGGGGGAAGAGAACCCGACGGTGTACAATTCTACGCTCGGGTAACTCCCCTCGTGTACCCTCGTCCAATTCGCGCCGTCGTAATGGTAGATGCGCTCGCCGTGCATAGTAACGCCCCACCCGTCGGTAGCGGAGTTGAAATACATATCAGTTATAAAACCGATATCCGTTTCGTAATGCCATTCTTTCCCGTTCCACCGGGCTATGCCGTAACCGCCAACCCAACCGTTATTTTCGTCTAAGAAGAAAACGTCCTCGTACCACACGCTCGGGGTATTATGTTCAAACTTTTTCCAAATCTTGCCGTCGTAATGGATTATTAAGCCTTTTTGAATTTTTTTTTCGATGTCGTACCGCGTACCAACAGCCCATCCGTCGTCGACGCCGTTAAACCAAACGTCGCAAAAACCCCCCGTTATCTTCCCCTCCTGCACCGGGTATTCGTAATCTATTTTCCAAGCGGCGCCATCATATTTTAAAATATATTCGCAACCCACCGCGTAACCCAAGTTAGCGTTTAAAAAGAATAACCCATTCAAATATGAAGGCCCGTCCGGACACGGTACAATTTTCCACGGCCCGTCGTAGGGCGTAGACCCGGTCCCGTTGTCGTCGTCGCAGTTCGGAAGGCAAAATGCGGCCCCGGCGAGTAACGCCGCAAGGCCGCAGTACTTAAGTATTATTTTCATATTCGAACCCTCGTTTACATTCTAAACGTTGCCGTTTAGTTTGGCAAGCTTTTTCGCGGCGGCCTATAAATAAGGGCGGCTTTCAACGCCGCCTGGGGAAGTACGTAGTTTTTAGGAATAGATTACTCGAAGCCCAGCTTCTTCTTGGCTTCGGCGCTCATCATTTCCTGGTTCCACGGCGGCTCGAAGACCAC
>SDBS01004592.1_pt1 | contig 13493 bp, 26 predicted proteins | sample 2277091 | NCBI WGS metagenome assembly SDBS01 (sample SAMN10404972, study PRJNA504765) | marine sediment metagenome | isolation source: marine sediment core GS10_PC15, 163 cmbsf | place: Arctic Ocean: Southern Knipovich Ridge | collected 2010
GAGATTAACTCAGAAAGAGGCATAGAGAGCATGAGCACAGAAGTGCAATTAGATATTTGGGAAGAGACCTACAACAACGCTAGAAATGAAAATCGGGTTGTCTGGGACGAGTTGTTCGTCTTGAGCGAAAAGTATAACAACCTACGTCGCGGTCTGCTCAGAAGCTTCTCAGATATGAAAAAAGAAGTTGCACTACTTAGGGACGAAGTGGCATACCTTAACGAGAAAAAGCAACAGAAACCAGTCATACTCATCACATAGTGGGATTGGATTCGCATTCTGGGGAGGGGCCTCATGGGGGGCTCCTTTTTTAATGTATTAAATTTGCGCGTTCTTTATCATGAGGGCAACCACTTAAAGGGGGTTCTCGTGAAATATCTCTTTCTGGGTATTTTTTGTTCATTATTTCTCTCCCTATCAGCCTTCGGATTTGAACACACAAATGTGTACATACACGGTTTTGGAGGGGCGAATTACCTGATCCTCAAAGACACCGGGGACGCAAAACTCAAAGCAGAACCTGGTTATATGTTTGGGGCTGGGGTCGGATTAAAATTTGATAATACCAGAGTAGAAATCGAAGGGGCCTACAGATACAATGATTTCAAAGACAGTGTCGCCCTTGGGCCAAACGTATTCTTTGACGGCGGCAAAACTGAGAAGCTCACTTGTTTTGTAAACTTTTTCTACGATCTTCCATCTGATTGGTTTATTGACTACCTAAGACCATACATCGGACTTGGAGCGGGATATAAATTTGATTGGGAAGAAATGAGGATATGGGTTTTTGAATATTCTCAGTCTGATTGGGGCGCCACGTATAACTACACGGGAAATGGTTCAACCGGACAGGTCATCCTAGGAGTGGGGCTCCCCATAACTCGTAGCACGATTACGAAAATAGAATACCGATTGTTGAAAGACGAAAATGTCACCAACCATTCTGTTCTCTTGAATCTTGATAGGTCGTTTTGATATGCCGAAAAAAACAGGAAAAATCGACACGTTCGCATGATATGTCGACATCACGTGTATATGTTTAGTCTTCCGAATTTGTAGAAACCTCTCCGCTTCTTACTAAATCACAAGCTTTCTTATGGCCTATTTCTGCTTCGTTGTAGTTGCCGTATCGCTCTTGATAAAAAGAACCTTCGCCTGACTCATCATCATCTGTTTCGAAAATCATAGTTTCGAAGATTAAAATTCCATCGTACAAGCTAAGGTTCATACCGAGCCAAACAGTGCTAATCCTTTTGTTATTAATAGTGTCATCAGCTACATGCGGAGGCAGACATTCTTTCTTAAAGACCCATTCCCAAAATTCCATCGGTTCGCCGTCCCAGTCAAAATAGATCTGCATTCGGGAATTATGTTGTGCTGCGAGCTCTTTTATCTTCTCTGAAGGACAATCAGGTACGGATTCCCTAAAATGAGCAAGTTTAGACAATAACGATTGTCCCTCCTCATCCAGTGCGTCCGTTCTGTTCAACTTGTGATACATTTCTTCACATTTAAACGTATATGGATCAATTTTCATTTTTCTCTTCTAGTATTAAAAAGTCATCTACCTACAAAGGAAGCGTACAAGGAAGAAAAAACCAATTAAACCTTTGTACGACATTCATGGATATTATATCCACGGTGATCCTTACGCACTTACTGCTTGCTACCTTGAGGATTTTAACACTTGCGAACTTGCGGCTTAATTCTTAAACCTTTCATCCAATATATAACGCCTTTGCAAAGCACGAGGCAATGGATATAGGAATTGAACCTATTACATCAACATTAATAGTGTTGTGCTCTAACCACTGAGCTAATCCTTTTGGTGGTTTTCCGTTTTTTATCTCTTTGCATTAGATGCTTAAAATTATTCTAGTAAATCCGTTACAGCATTCATGATCTCTAGCTGCGCGTCAATCTCAAAAGGCTCAGAAGTGAGAAGAGCGATCTTTCTATCTCTTACGCGGGGATCATAATATCTTCTAACTTTTGCCTCTACCGTTTTCGATGTAAATTGCACATTCCCCCCTTGAAGATTTCGATCAGTAATCGCTTGATACATACTCAATTCCATCTGTGAGAGCTTTCGCCTTCTCAAAATCCAACCGGCAATAGACTTTTCGATTACTTTACCGTCAAGTTCAATTTTCAAGACTGTCATGACATTTGTCTTTTGGATGCGATACTGAATATTAGAAATCAACTTCAAAAGGTCTTCATATCCTTGAATCCATTCATTCACTTGCTTTGTCTGATCGGGATAAACAGGAGATTCGTAATCCATATCAACACAGTGATGGGCGATCAACCTTTTGATATCGTCCGCCTTCTTCTCAAGATATTTGACTTTCTTTAAACCTTCAATAATTTTCATCTTTATCCTTTCAATAGATCTTCAGTTATCAATGTAAACCTCCGGCGCTTCTTGCTGACGGCCTTCAGGAGATCTCTAGCTATTATACGCGAAACGCGGAATTTACGCATCAAGAATGAAGTAGAGAGAGAGTCATGGGTAAGCATGAGCTCTTCAGCTTGGGTGACGAGTATGTCAGTCATCCGTATTGATCCCTACAGGATTTGAACCTGTGTCCCTCGATAGAAAGTCGAGGATCATAACCACTAGACCAAGGGACCATCGTATACTCCTTCACCGCGGGCGACACACACTAGCAAACCTCCACACTTCCAGCAGATCCAATCCGCGTGGGGCTCGGCATCTTTGAAGGTACGCAGGCACTCTATGCAGACGTAGCGATTGTGCAGGCCGTCGTATTCTGATTCTGCGTCTTTAAGCACCTACACTCCTCAAATTAAGTCTTTAGTCTGATTTGTTTTGCTGCACCTTCTGCTATCCATTGAATTCTTTGTTTTAAAATGTATTCTTCAATCTCTGGCCAAATGGTTACATCATAATCGCTTGGTTCGTTAAGCCATTCCTCAATCAAATCCGTTAATCCCTGATATCTAGAATTGTTAGCCTCTTCCATTCTGGCTTCCTCAAATTAAGTCTTTAGCGTCTCTATCTTGTTTTCCATATAATAACTGCAATTAGTGTTATCATGCCAAGTATCATAAGAGCACCAATACCACCCTCTACGATTAAACTAAGATTTCTATCCAGAAATTCTGGTAGTGTCATTTTCATTCCTCAAATTATGTCTTTAGTCTGATATCTCTTTCCAGGCATAAACCATGTTACCTTCGAGAGAGCAACCTTCCCAATGAATAGGTTTTTTTCCAGCTCCACCCAAATCGATATCAAAAAATAAAGGTTTCAGACTATATCTTCTTTTTTCCTCGTAGGAGTCGCCACAAAAAGAGTCGATTGCGCGCGTTAGATAAACCCCATCTTTACAGGGATGACCTCCTTTATGCCAATCTTCCCAATCACAAAGACATTTTGGATTCTCTCTGGTCTTTTTCTCGCCGCAACAGCAATACATTCCCATCCTCTATCCTCAAATTAATACTTTAGTCCGTTGGTTCAATCCATTCACCAGGATCCTGATTCACTACTATTCCACTTCTCTGGGATACTATCTAATTTAATGTAAAATTCAGGATCCTTCCATTCATCGGGCATATGCCACGCGCTCTTCCAATTTCGGAAGGCAAAATATACAATATGAGGTTTTTTGCACCACGGAAGCAACACTACATACCATCCTTGATCTTTCTCAGGATCCGGCTTCTTATCTCTTACGTCAACCCAGTCCATCCGTGCTCCTCAAATTAAGTCTTTAGTCCCTATCCTTTCCAAAAAAGAATTCCAAGCACTGCCAGCATACCAAGCACCATAATGATAGAAGCGCCGCCCCCTACGATTAAACTAATGTTTTTATCCAGAAATTCTACGAATGTCATCAGCCCCCCCCTCAAATTAATACTTTAGTCCTATTCGTCTTCTTCTGGGATTACGCCTGCCTTTACAAGATCCTCCCTCATGCGGGACAAGATAGCCATAACTTTTTCGCCCATCTCTTCTTCATATTCCTCGAATATCTTCCGTATTACATTCTTTCCAATTTCTTCTATCTCTTTCACGTTTCCTCAAATTAATACTTTAGTCTGATAATGTCACATATGTTTCCCATTTCTCCATACTCTTTATTTGAGCGGGTTCTTTAAAGCCTCAAACTGCATACTTTTGGATTTAAAAAGTGAGATCTTAACGGTAGCTTTGCAAAACTCGCCTTTTTTATAGTATAAACAATTTGAATGTAGGTCTATAAGCTCATTTTCGCCTTGTTCTGTGCAATCGTGTTCCACGCGCTTTAATCGATCCCAATCCTCTTGCGCTTCCTCTTTAGTCATGAATGGCCCGATATAAAATGAAGGAGAAAAATTCACGTACCAATACCAAGCATGCACAATATCAAATTCGTCATCATTTTCTAAAAGGAGGGTACTTCTCATCGCAGCAAACATTGGTATTTTTACTTTGTCTTCTATCATGTCGTCCCGCTGCCTCAGATTTTCAGGCATCCTGCTCCCGAATGAGGAAAACATTGAAAACTCAAATTTCTTTTCAGTCATCTTGTTCGTCGCTACTTCCAAAACCTAAATCCTTTTCTACTTGTCTAAGTTGTGCGCTCGCTAGACGTTCATCACCGAATTTTTCTTTCCACGCTTTTTCAAAGTCTGCCAAAGTCATAGAAACCCAGTTTTTATTCTTCAGCAGCTGTAATAGTTTTTCCCATTCTTTTTTCTCAGCGATCTTTTGATCCATCATCCTGTTCCTCGGTGTTGTGTTCCACGCGCTTTACTCTATCCCAATCTTTTTGCGCTAATTCTTTACTGGCGAACGGTCCCATTAAAAATGAGGGTGTATAATCCACATACCAAAACCAACTATCCTCAATTTCAAAGGAGTCATTACTTTCCAAACTCAATGTGCCTGTCATTGAGGCAAACATTGGAAGAATCGGGTCTCTCTGCCTTGGGTTTATCGGGGACATCCCGCGTGGTAGTTCTAATTTATCTTCTTTCATTTTCATCCACAAAAACTAGCCTATTTTTAGCTGGATTTGGTTACTCTCCATATTGGGGTTTGTTTTTTTGTTGAGTAAAATTCCAACCTCTAAAGATTCAAGAACCAATTCTTTTACCGCTTCTAGTGAAGGAGCCACCGAAATACTCATGCATATCAATCGACTCATTGCAATCACAAGCAAAGCGCTGCTTTCAAAGTTTCTCTGATTTTCAACCACAAGTTGAGTTAAATCATTAATAAAGTTCTGTATGATTTCATTTTGTGCCTCAATTTCTCCGGCATTTAATTCTTCACCCACTCTCTTCCCTCATTTTTCACTTCTCTAAAACCAGCATCTTTGAATGTCAGTGCTTCAATTTCCCATTCTTCGTTTTCATAAAATTCATTTGAGAATTCTACGCTAGACATTCTTTCCAACATATTACCAACTTTTTCTTCGGCGTCCTCTGTGGACGAAGCTTCTACGGGCACATAGAAATATGTTATTTTTTTGGTTACTACTAGCATTTTTTCTTTCATCGTATCCTCCTTTAATTTAGTTTTTTCCATCCTGTTCCTCTGAATCATGTTCCACGCTCTTTTATTTCGGAGGGTGTAAGGTCATTTTCCACTCAGGACTTAAAATAGATTGATGTCCCCCCTTACAATTATCCTTTTTTACATGATCGATAAAACAATTCGGTCGGTGAGCAATGCTGCAAAAATCTTTTCTGCAACTTTCGCATTGGGTGGAGGCGTATATTGCATAATCTGTATCACGCCCACATGTCGCACATTTATAAACTGTCTTTTCCATCCTGTTCCTCTTGCTTGGGTTCCACGCGCTCTATTTTCCAATATGCATCTTTTACAGGGGCAGTTCCAAAAGGTACGAGTTTTGTTATTCCGTTTTCATCTACATACGTTTTGCGCCAGGCTCCGTGGAAAAACACTTCTTCCATATCAACTCCTAATTCGACGACAACTTTTTTCTCCCCGGGAGGGGGAAACGCTTACTTTGTCAGTTTACTGGAAATAGAGGGGTATGTACAGTGGAATCGATGAACATAAAACTCATGAAATACATCCTTCAATTCAAGATGTGGATCTATGTGTCAGCAATCTTAACCCTTATAGGAGTAGAGATATGGCATCTGTTATTTTAGCTTTAATATTGGGAGTCTCGTACATGGAAGCGCCCGTAGATGATGATTACTCTAAAGAGGCGGCATACGAGCTATTCTGGCCCCCTGATATGGTCCCTCACCCGATGCCTCCTATAGATGACAGCGGTGACTCTGGGATAGCTTAAGATTAGCAGAGAGGCATGTTAGGCCAGTTGCTATGATTTCTTTTTCTTTCCGACGCGTCGCCCTTCTGAGAGGGCAATTGCCACAGCCTGGGACTTCTTAACCACCTTCGGGCCCTTTTTGGAACCCGAATGCAAGTCGCCAGCAGAAAACTCAGATAGAACTTTTTTGATTTTCCGTTTCGCTTTGTCACTTTTCGGATACTTTTTTTGAGCCATACTCTTATCTCCATTTAGAACGGCATTTCCTCAGAGTCAAATGTCTGAGGCTCGGGCTGTGGATCGCCACGAAACTTCTTTATCTCTTCCTTGATGGCGCTTTCGAAACGGGCTTTTACGGTCTCTTCAAATTGGATATAGTTAAAGTATTTCTTCTTGCCCGTCTCGGGGTCGTCATAGGGCCTAGAAGGGTAACCTATCCAGCTTTGGGACCCTTTCTCAAAAAGGGTGCAATTGCGGATGGTCATGCCCCACTCGGGGACCACAACATTAAATGTAGCGACAAGCGCCCCTTTGTTTAATTCTTTATATTCTTCAACTTTCATTTGTTTCTTTTAGTCAGTTTGTTTATCAACCATCCTATTGTACCAAATAAGATAATTAAATACACCCCCATACCTATAAGTCCTTGAACAACCATTAGGAGGCCCGAAAGAATCGGTCGGTGTATTCCTTGGAACTGGGAGAGAGATCGATATTAAACCCTGTTTGGCTCTCGATTATCTCTTCACACTTCTCTTCAATGAAATTATCGGCTCCTAGGTAGTACTTTGATGAGATGCCTAGGGCAGCTGCAATTGCTACTACAGCTAATATAATGCCGAGACTTTTTTTCTTGGCTTTAAGCTTTTCCAATACTTTCCTAATCTTCATGAATTTCCTCTTGTAATTTTTCTCTGAGCAATACCATAGCACGCACTGAAGCTTCTTCGACGATTGATTCTCTTTCAGATGGGCACACACGAAGGGTCTTCCCGCTGAGCAGCGAACTGATTGAGACGCCTGAGATCATCGATGCGCAAGATGTTAGCATCACTGAGCTAAGTATGATGTATATTGCAGTTTTCATTTTTCCTTTTTCTTTTTGTTTAATTAAGGTTTAACCTCAGTCGCAATCAAATATCTATGGTTAACACCGCCAAAGACTGCGGCACCTGCATTAGAATTAATATAGGTAGCTCCTGTGGATGCCCCCACTCTGAGCTTATAGGTGCGTGCGGACGTAGATGCAGCTACCTCTCGGTAATACAGCGAAACATTACTCTTATTGTCGCCAGCAGCTCCGATGGTTTCAGCATGAATTGCATCCGCCGTAGAATCTACAAAAAACGCTCCTACAGATGTGTGTACGCCCCCCCCCTCTGTTAGCAAGCTATGGAAGTACAATTCAATAATATTGGAGGCGTCAGTAGGAGTAATAGTTACAGTCATTATTTCATTACCCTCAGTATTTTGAGGAATGGAATTATCAACAGGAATGTTCACAGTGCATGTTGTCCCAGCCGTTTCCGCCGTCACAACTTTTTGAACAATAGATCCGGAGCCTCCTCCGCCAGCATCCTGGAAAGTTGGATCATTTCCAGCTCCATTAGAAGTCAGTACTTGAGCCGCGTTTCCTACAGCTGTAGTGGCCAATAGCCCTGACGCTCCTCCTATCATCACTCCATGTTCAGTAAGACTAGCATTAGGAAAAGAAATGGCTCCCCCTACCGTTGCAATCATGATATCAGTACCAGAAGAGGGATCGACCGTTGCGTCCCCATCCGTGGTGAGCTTAAATTTATCTGAATCAGAATTATCAATTCCCGCACTCCAAGATTGAGTGCTGCCAATCGTCCATTGTTGCCAAGGATCGCCCGCCGACACCCCCCCTACTGAGATCTCGCTTTTGGAGGAGGAACTACCCGTATCCGAGGGATTCTGCAAAGTAATGGTATTGGTTGCCCCTGTATTGCTTATGCCCGCTAAGACAGAATTCACCGCGATATCGCCATCTTTATCCCACTCAAATTCAGTAGCCGATAAAGTTTGGATGGTATCTTCGATAGGGTTGGTCAAAGCACCTGCTCGATCCCGAGTAATCCGGATATAGAAAAGGCTCGCAGATGCGTTCACCACCCGGGCAGCAAAACCCGCAAGCGCGCTGACATTCCAGAAGATCGATCCCTCTTGTTGGAATCCATTGGTATCATCTACTGGCGTAAAGGTAGAAAATCCCGCCCCCGTTGAATACTCAAAAATTGGACGCAAATCCTTGCTAGCTAACGTATCCAACATCACAACTATATGGTCGAAGGCTGCCGTCATTCCGATATAGATCAAATCTGAATTGTTCACGAAAATTGCTAAGTCAGGAGCGCCATTAAAAGCAGCGGTGGAATCTGTAAAGCCACCTGCCCCAAGTTCAATCCATCCCTGGTCTATCGCTACAGAGGTTCCGATATGTTGGTGAATGACATCTACGCCTGGATGGGTCGAAACGGCGATTACCTCTACGGAGCCTGATCCGCCTGTACTAATATCCAAAGCATGCACATGACCATCTGTTGCGGTTCCTACTTCTATGATGCTGTCAAAAACAGTAACAATCTCACCTACTCCTAAACCACTTGCATCAAAATCCACATGTATCTCACCATCTGTAGTGATCGCATGCTCGTCATCACCGTCGCAGATTTTGACGGTTGAACCAAAACCTTCCAAGAGAACACAATGTTTTTCTTCAGCTCCCGTGAAGGCTGCGGGCATTTGAATGTGGAGAGCATCCATTATCGGATCATTGGCGAGACTGACTCCTGATAAATCAATGTGTGTCCCTGTGATGGTTGCGCTAGAGGCCGAGGGATCTAAAGCACTTCCGTCAATATCTATACCCTTCCAGGCAACTCCTCCTATAGCGGCTGCTGGAGTAATCTGGATTACATCTTGAGCACCGGCCCCAGATCCCGTTAAGGTTGCATCTTCTCCAAAGAGTGTTTCGTCGTTAATTCCTGCCATTATTTTCTCCTATGATGCAAAGACATATTCAGAAGTCGCTGACCATTCGACAGTTAAGGCTGCCGTTCCTGTACTTCTAATTATTGCAGTATTTCCAGCTACCACAATCGTGGCCGTCCCCGCTGCCAACGCAGCTTCTTCCTGGATAATCTGTGTAACCGCTCCAATCAATGCGCCAGTCGCTCCAGTAGTACGAACCATCGCTGTAAGCCTATAGCCGGCTCCTGCGGGCGTTGAGGTCTCAAAGGCCGCTACACTCGCTGAAATCGTGAAAGTGCCAGGAGCGGCCCCTAAATCAATCGTAATGAGATCGTCGGTGACCGCACCAATTGTTTGGCCAGTTCCCGCACCTCCATTGGTCGTGGATATAGTCGGGTTGCCCGAAACGCCATCTCCGTTGGTGACCGTGATGCCAATTCCGCCGATGATCGTTCGTGTGGTCCATGTGTTAGAGGCTGTCCGCGTAGCGAGTCCGGTGGTGGCTAAGCCTTCCACAGCTGCTAAGTCGTCCGCCAATGCGAAGGTGATCGAACCTGCGCCTCCTGTGATGGTCACCCCTGCTGCGGGTTGAGTTAGTGAGGCTAGAACGGGTGGATTGCCTGTTGATCCGATTGGGAGTTGGCCATTGGTGGCTTCACCCAACCAGTTGAGCGCAGCTGTTGTGCCTCCTCCATAAGTCAAGGAGTTAGCAGTCTGCGCCCCGAGTTTTGCAGCTAAGCCCGCTGGGGTGTTAGCTCGTGCAGTGTCTGTCCCGGTTATCGTTTCTGCACTGGTGGCGAGCTCTACCACGCCCTTCTGTGAGGTGGTCGTATCGATTCCAGAGACCGTCAGAAGATTGCTTCCGGGCGTCCCAACAATATTAATGCCCTGGGTGTTATCTCCTAGGATATCAATATTGAAAGTACCATCGGGCCCAACTTTTCCACCTGAATTACCTTGCAGCGTCTCAACATCTGGGAGAGCGGTGCCCCCATCTACTCTGTCAAAGTTTCCTACGAAGGGATTCCATCTATAACCCATGATTGATCCTAATTGTAAGTGAGTGCAGCTCGGTTATCCCAAACGAAGCCATAATCCCCAGAGGGGTTACCATCAGAGTTCTCGGGCCATTCGACGCTGACTACGCCCTGGTTGGCGTCATAAGTGATAAAACTGATCTGCCATTTATCTTCGCTCGTAGCAGTCCCAATTTTTGCTCTCCCCACAAAGACAGGATTTCCATCCGAATCATTCTGAGCTTGCAGAGCGACTTCGGAATCCATGACGATGAATTCTCTTCTATCTTTCGGGCCGTATTTAAAAGGTCTGTTTGTGCCTGACATTCTCCCTCCTAATCAAGCGCCCCCTCTCTCGAGGGGGCTAGTTGTTTAGGCTTGGAAGCCGCATTTGAAAGATGTGATATTCACTTCCGTTGCAGAAGCTGAATGCACCAGATCAATGAAGGGACATACAACGTCCGTACCATCAAATGTAATGGCGCCAGCGGCTGTTGGAGCAGCTCCATTAACGGTGTAGGTCACAACACCCGCCGAACTCACGAGAACCTTGAGAGTGTTTATAGTTCCGTCACCACCCCAAGCATCAGTGGTGTTGGTTATGGTTTGGCCTGTGCCATTTAGTTCATCTACAGTGATGATATTGGCGACCTGGGAAGCGGCAATCATTCCGATAGCGGCGTAATCTGTGTAAGTGCCAAAGGCTGCATTATTGGCTTCAGACTTTCTAAATCCGATAATGTACGGGGCAGCCCCATCCATGTCATTGATGCGAAACCCTACTTCCAAGAAGAAGGCTGCGCTTGTACCAATTGTGAAAGCATGACGAGAATTTGTCCTTCCAGCACCGAAGTTATATTCAGCACCTTCAGCTACAGTTAGATCAAGTGATATCAGGAGACCGTTTGCATCCATTCTAGGAGCAATGATTGTCTGAGTACCGATGATAAACTGTTCCATCAAAACGCCATCTTGAAGTTGCATCAAGTTGACATCCCCATTGGCCCCCGTTGCTGCTCCACCAGTGTCGGCAGCAGTAGTCATCACAGGAGACTGAGAAACGGCTGGGATGGTATCCCCACTTCTTGAGGTAAACTCTGAAGTGACTTCCTTCACGGTTCCGGTCACTATGATGTCAGTTGTGCCAGATTGTAGGACAAGGGCAGCGGCCCCATTGATAGAACCAACGGTGACCGTTCTTTCTCCATCCGTACCCAGGTTGACCGCTTGGTCAATATCATCATTACCAATCGAGATTGCAGCTCCAGAAGAGTTGATCTGGAGAGCTCCCGCTATATCGACGTCTAATGTTGAACTAGATCCCAGCGTCATCGCTCCCGAATTCGCAACATTACCGATGTCTACGGTTCCCGTGGAGGTACCCGTGTTGATCGCGGTATTGTTGTTTTGGTTGACGTTAAGATTGAATGGTCCTAGAATGTTAGAGGTGGTCAAACCATCTGCATTCCCGAGGGAACAAGTTTTCGTCCCCGTACCCGTCATTATGTTGAGGGCCATCGTACCTGCCGCGCGGTTGCCCGTGGCAATCTCGGTGGTATGAGTACCAGAGGTGACCGTTCCGGAAGCAATGTTGGTCAAAAGTTCGCCAGTTGCGACAGTTCCAGTATTGATATTGACCGTCTTGATCGAGTTGGCGTTTGTAGTCGCCCCATCTGGTGCAATATCAATCGTATCGGTGACGGCTGCGGTGATGACCGTTCCACCCCCGATCGTGATTGTTCGGGTCGCTGTGGGCGCAAAATCACCAAGGGCTAGTGTGGTACAATCGGCTTGATTACCAATAAGGATACCCGCTGTGCCTGCTGCAAGCGTGATTCCGCCTCCGCCAGCTGTAGCATCCAGGCTTATCGCGTCGGCTGCCGCTTCTCCGGAAGTGATGTCTACACCCCCAGCAGTTGATCCGATTGTAAGGTCGGCTGCTCCCGTCACGGTGAAGTTGGAAGCTGTGGCTGCATCCAGTGATATACCGGCGGCGGTATCAATTGTGGTGGTACCCCCACTCGCAGACCCGATGGCCACTGTGTGGGCTACTCCCCCAACAGTTGCGATCGCCACGGCCCGAATTGTGGTTCCGTGTGCTATGTTGACGGTTCCCGCGGTGTTATCTGTGGCCAGATTTAGGGTGGCTCCAGCAGTATTAATTAAAGCTGAGGCGTTTGCAGTCAGAAGGCCCGTAAAGGTAAGGCCTGTAGTGGTGAACCCGCCATTCGAATCAATATTTGCTACTTCGGCAGAGTCGCTATCAACGAAGGACACTTTGTTAACGGCTGCGTTATCACCCATCTTGATGATGATATCTTGACTTGCCACTGCGTTGATGTTGGTGTCAACAGCTCCGGTGCTTGTGTAGATTGGAGAGGTCACCGATGTGTTGGCGACGATGGTGGTTCCGGTGATCGCTGTTGGGGTATTGGCCCCGAGAATACCATCTACTTCCACGACTGTTAGAGTTCCGTCAGAATCAAGACTTGCCTGCTCTGCGTCTGCCGAGTCTGTGAACGAGATTTTCTGCGCTCCTACTGCATCACCCATTTTCATGGTAATGTCGTTGGCGGCTGGGGCACTAATTGCCATCCCCGCGGCAGAAGTATAAATCGGTGAGGTTACGGACGTTGCCAACGTGATGGCTGCATCGAGGTTGTAGGTAATCGTACCAGGGCCAGCGGTTCCTGCTGTGGTGATGTTTATGCCACCGGCCAAAATCACTGTGCCACCAGTAGGCGATATAGCCCCGCCTCCGTCTCCTGTGAGAGTGTCGACGTCTGAAGCACCAGGACCAGTGAGGGACCATGTTGCGGAGCCGGCGACTACACTAGTTAGTATCCATGCTTGATTAGTAGATGTTCGTACCCATTCTCGCCCTATCGGATGATTTTTATCCCCAGTGGTTGGGGCACGAGCTGCAATGACGGGTCTTGGGAAGACATCTGTTAGGGCGCGATCGAGCCCATATGAACGATTAATTTTGACCATTTTAGTTCTCCTTACGTGTAAGTGCGCTCTAGCCGTCTAGTTAGTTCAGCGCAAGAATTGCCTCTCATTATTAAAGCAATTCGTGGTCGTTAAAGTACTTTCTTGGATTCCTCCTGAGTATGTTTCTCGCTTTACATATTAAACTTTTTAGTGTTAGGTCTCAAATACATATTGTTTTCTGGTTGACATGGGGTGGATGGTCGTTTATACTGTTGGGGAACAG